>MDTC01207400.1_pt1 | contig 12876 bp, 5 predicted proteins | sample 811181 | NCBI WGS metagenome assembly MDTC01 (sample SAMN05326644, study PRJNA326480) | marine metagenome | isolation source: seawater | place: Pacific Ocean: North | collected 2011 | reverse complement strand
TCCACATGCATGCCCCCCTGTTTGTACCAGCATAGACTCCGTTGGCATCGCTGGAGACGTCGTAGAACTCAAAGGGATCGTTGTTCCAACCGGGGATGCTGGTTGGGAGCAAGTCCCACGTTGATCCGTCCCATCGGGCAAGGCCTCCATTCGCATTTGCACCAGAATTCTGTACTTCTGAGCCAATCAGTAAGCCGCCATAGAAGTCCAGTGACAAGGTGTTGACGTCCTCATCTGGAATGCCATTTGGATCGTCAGGCGTCCAAAGATCTAGAATGTCACTGGTCAGCCTGTCGATGAGAAGTACTCCCAGACCTGGTAGTCCTAGGTAGATGATGTCGCCGTCAACTGCTACTGGTGTTGAGTCTAGGTTGTCAACACCTAGGGACTGCCATGACCCGATGATTGCAGGGGTGCTGAGGTCGATCCTCATTACTCCCGCCTCCTCTGTGGCGATGTACGCAATTCCAAATCTCGTTGCGATGTCTCGAATCATGTCTGAGTCCAGCCCTTCTGACTCCGAGTAGGTCTCGATTACGTTGTTGGAATCTGTCGAGTAGAGTGAAATTCCCGATTCAAAATGTCCGATAACTAGAATTTCTGTGTTGGAGTCATATGCCAAACTGGTTATCGAGTTGGAGTTAAGGCCCTGTATAGTTTCTAAGTATGATCCATCCACATTGCTCAACCTGTGGACGCCACTGTTTGTGGTGCCGACCCAGACCCAACCGTCTTCATCCTGTTCGATTGATGTAATATCCCCGGGTTCTAGTCCCGAAGTGAACCAGTCTCCGATGTCGATTGGTTCCTTCCAGAGGTTATCCCCCTTGTCCATTATGTCAATTATGCTCCCAGAAGCAATCCAGAACTCTCCAGATTCTCCGTCCTCGATTATGGCTGTGACCTCAGCATCATCAATGGAAGGACTGCTAACAAGGTGGAAAGAACCATCGGAATTGTCCCCAAGTACCCGTCCGAATATACCGGAAGAGTCCCCGATAATTGCCAACGAACCTGAAGGGGCCCTTGATAGTCCCCCGGGCCATGCACTGATGCTTGAAGCGGTTTCAGACAACCCCAAGTCTGCCAACTGAATATCCGAACTAAATAGCAGAACATCTGTGTCATAGGGTTGTACTTGCTCTTCCCCTAGGATGTAGAGCCATCCAGGAGCTGTGGCCAAACCTACTATGTTGTCTGAAGAAAGCCAATTCGAAGAGGTCCAAGAAGGCATCCATGTATTCGATGAAAGGTCTATCCTGTCGATTCCGGAGTCAGAGGTGGCAATGTAGAGGATGTCTTCAGAAACTGCGATGCCTGCGATTGAGTTCGAGGAGAGTAGGTTGGAATCGTCCCATACGACGTTCCTTTCAATATCAAGGGACGTGTGGTCGGAAGATGATACGTTGTATTCAATTACACGTACTCCATTATCCTGTGTAGCCAGGAATATTTCTCTTCCTTCGACGTGAATTCCCACTGGCGTCTCTATCTCCGAAGATGTGCAGAACTCGTATGTCTTCCAAAGGGCCCCCCTATGGGGCATGAGATAGTGCATATTGCACTCAGAGACTGCCCAAAGAACACCGAAAACATCCACCCCCATTACCAGTATTGGATCGGAGAGCGAGGAGTTTGTGTCCTCGGGGAAGTCCACCAGTGGTTCGGAGTCAGAAAGTCCCATGGCTGAGACATTGCCGCTGCTATCGCCTACGTAGAGAAGCCCTCTGTTTGGGTCTGAAGCAATCGATCGCCCGCCAATTCCCGGAGTGATGTCGATAATTCGCTTGTTTGCATTGTCGTCCAACTGCAGTAGATCGTCATCGACGAGAATATGCATCCTGCCATCGATTGGGTTGTAGGCAGTACCGTGAATCGAAACCTCTAGGGGAGTGAGGGATAATTTTGGATCAACTGGTCGAAGAGCCTCTATCACCAAATCTGTGATCTCTATTCCAGTGGGAATCTGCCAAGAAGCGTCACTAATCGTATTTGGCTTCAATGATGAGTCCAAAATCCCCCCCACTAGACTAGGGGGGTTGTCGGCGAAGTCGTTTTGTCTTCCTAGGTCTCCTTTTCCGCTCCAGTCGAGTAAGCTTGTCTGTGTGTCCATTACGGCGATCTGAGGTTGGTTGACCCAGACCCCATCGCTCCCATTTACAGCTATCTCCAGAGTGAGGTTGTCAATCACAGCACCGGGTGCGAACTCTAGGAAAAGGTCAGCCAAGGCTGGAGTCCCGTTAGCAGCATCTGCACCCGTGGCATCCATTACTAGCCATCCCGTGTCATTGCTACCGATTTCCCCCCATGACTTGCTAGATGACTCGTCTCTAAAATCGGAGAAGTCAGCCAGTGATTGGGGGTCAGATGAAGGAGATGGGTTAGCACCCCATGGAAGCAAAATCATTAGTGCAACTAGACCGATTGCCTTGGCTCTGGCCCGATGGGTAATATCGCTAGCACACATAGAACAAAGCAAGTCCCTCAATGTGCAATTTATGAAGGGTAGGGGTAGTCGTCCATTACTTGCTCATAGCATTATTGAATGAATGAAGAAGAATATGGGAATCACAGCCATATTGGCCGATAATCCCACAATTAGCAATAGGATAGCATCAAAGGAGATGGTCGGTCCGGCAGCATCGAGGTGACAGTGTGAGCAACAAGCAACTGCGCGAGGACGCGTTGAATTACCACTCCTCGGATCCTCCGGGGAAGGTGACTGTCGTACCGACCAAGCCTCATGGGACCCAAAGGGATCTTTCTCTAGCTTACTCGCCTGGAGTTGCATACCCCTGTGAAGAAATTAGGGATAACCCGGATGATGCATATCGATATACCTCAAAAGGGAACCTGGTAGCCGTAATTAGCAATGGTACTGCTGTATTGGGCCTTGGTGACATTGGAGCTCTAGCAAGCAAACCTGTGATGGAAGGGAAGGGGCTACTCTTCAAGGCATTCGCGGATATTGACGTATTCGATATTGAAGTGGACAGGACCGATGTTGATCAGTTCGTTGAGGCGGTCAAGGCAATTGCACCCACTTTTGGGGGAATTAATCTAGAAGACATAGGGGCACCAGAATGCTTCGAGATTGAGAGAAGGCTAGTCGAAGAATTGGATATTCCAGTCATGCATGATGACCAGCATGGCACTGCAATCATTTCAGGTGCTGCTCTTCTAAATGGACTAGAAGTTGTCAACAAGCAAATTGATGATGTGAAGGTGGTTATTCTTGGGGCTGGTGCTTCGGCGATCTCGTGTGCCAAGCATTACGTTAGACTCGGGGTAAATCCAGAGAATCTGATAATGCTTGATTCGAAGGGCATCATGACCTCCAAAAGGATGGAAAATGGGGAGTTGAACGAATACAAATCTGAGTTCGCAAGAGATATCGAAGAGGGGGGAATTGGAGATGCTCTGAAAGATGCAGATGTTTTCTTGGGGCTATCAAAGGGGGGACTAGTGTCTCCAGAAATGTTGAAAGGAATGTCAGAAAGACCTCTCATATTCGCCCTTGCAAATCCTGATCCAGAGATTACTCCAGAGCAGGTTGCTAGCGTTCGAGACGATGCTATAGTGGCAACTGGCAGATCGGATTATCCTAACCAGATTAACAACGTTCTTGGTTTCCCATACATCTTCCGCGGTGCTCTGGATGTCAGGGCGAGCGAAATTACGGAGGGGATGAAGATGGCTGCTACAAAGGCACTAGCTCAACTAGCAAAGGAGCAAGTTCCTGATGATGTAGCATCCGCATATGGAGGGGAGCAGATGTCATTCGGTCCTGAATATTTGATTCCCAAGCCCTTCGATGCTAGGGTTCTGATCTGGGAAGCCAGTGCAGTCGCTGAAGCGGCCGTGAATGAGGGTATATCGCGTGTATCGAAGAAGGATTTCGATGTGGATACCTACAGGGAGAAACTGGAGTCGCGTCTTGGTCTTACAAGATCAATAATGAGGAGGGTGATCAACCAAGCGAAGAGGGACCTGAAGAGGATTGTTTTCTGTGAAGGAGAGGACCCTACGATAGTAAAGGCTGCTTCTCAGTGCATCTCTGAGAGGATTTGTGTTCCGATTCTTCTTGGTCAGAAGAAGAGAGTTGAGGCCGTAAAAGAAGAGTTGGGTCTGGAATTCGATTGCGAAATAATAGACGTCAGATATGACTCAAGGAGACGTAGTAGTTATGCAGACGAGTTACACGAACTGCGTGGAAGAAGAGGGATGACAAAAGAGGATGCTGTCAGGGAGCTTAAATCGACGACTTTCTTTGCTCCGATGATGGTCAGAATGGGTGATGCAGATGGCTATCTCGGAGGAGTTTCTCACCAGTATCCAGACATCGTGAAACCCTGCTTGCAAGTTATCGGCCCGGATCCGAACTCACACCGTATTGTCGGAATGTACATGATGACAGTGAATGGACAATTGATGTTTATTGGAGATGCTACAATCAACATATACCCCGATGCAAGAACTCTGGCGGAGATTGCGATTCAGACTGCTAAGGTGGCTAGGAGATTTGGGGTAAAGCCGAAGGTGGCGATGCTTTCATTCTCCAACTTCGGAACTTCAGCTGAGATGAGGACTGATAGAATCGAAGAGGCGATCGAGATTGTCAGAGAAATTGAACCAGACCTAGTCATTGATGGGCCGATGCAGGCCGATACAGCTCTTGTTCCCGAAATTCAGCAGGACTACCCATTCATGTCCTTTGATGGGGCGGCTAATGTCCTTATTTGCCCAAATCTTGCCTCGGCAAATATAGCATACAAGCTGCTGCAGAGGGTTGCCGGAGCAGAGATGACAGGGCCAATATTGGAGGGGCTTTCGAGACCTGCTCACGTTCTACAGCGTAGAGACAGTGCCAGAGATGTGGTCCACATGGCTGCAATATGTGCAGTAGATGCTCAAAGAGCAGCCCAACAGAGGCTGATTGACTAGATTGGGGACGGCCCGGAGTTGATTACTTCCTCAGAGCAGCCCTCGGAGTATTGCTCAAAGTTCTCGATGAACATCTGAGCAAGTAGGTTAGCCACGTTATCGTACCTGTTCCCATCATCCCAAGTAGCTCTGGGCTGAAGGATCCTGTCGGGAACTCCCTCACAAGTTGTGGGTATTTCGAATCCGAACCTCTCGTCTTTGACGAAGACGACGTCTTCCAAGTCCCCATCTATCGCGGCATTGAGAAGGTTTCTGGTCCAACTAATCTTGATTCGGCTGCTCGCATCTGCCCCTCCAGCAATCCAACCGGTATTAATCAGCCAGCACTTGGCGTTGTTTTCTCTGATCTTTTTTGAAAGCAAATCGGCATAAGTGCTTGGGTGCCTTGGCATGAATGGTGCTCCGAAGCAGGTTGAGAAGGTTGCCTGGGGTTCTGTTACTCCCATCTCTGTTCCTGCGACCTTCGCGGTGTATCCAGACATGAAGTGGTATGCAGCCTGCTCAGGACTTAGCCTGGAAAGAGGCGGCAGTACTCCAAAGGCATCGCAAGTAAGGAAAACAACGTTATTTGGATTCCCTGCCATCGAATCAGGGGTTCGGTTCTGTATGAACTCGATGGGGTATGAGCCTCTTGTATTCTGTGTGAGAGAGCCATTGTCAAAGTCTGGAGTTCCATCGGCATTCAACACCACGTTCTCGAGGATTGAGCCGCGCATCTTTGTAGTAGCGAAAATAGCGGGCTCATCCTCTTGTGAAAGTCTGATTAGCTTGGCATAACAACCTCCTTCGAAGTTGAATACTCCCTTGTCCGACCATCCGTGCTCGTCGTCACCTACCAGAGCCCGGTTGGGATCGGCTGACAGAGTCGTCTTTCCAGTCCCAGAGAGACCGAAGAAGAGTGCTGATTCTTCTCCATTCGTGTTGGCTGAGCAATGCATTGGGAGAAGGCCCTTTGATGGGAGGATATGGTTCATAATCGTGAAAATTGCCTTCTTTATCTCACCCGCATAATGAGTCCCTCCTATTATCACCAAACCCCTATCCAGAGCGATAATGACGAAGACATCGGAGTTAACTCCGTCACTCATGCTGGACTTCAACTCTGGAGCATGAAGAATGGTGAACTCCGGTATATGAGTTGCCAATTCATCCTCCGAAGCGCGTACGAACATATTGTGCATGAAGGCCGCATGCCATGCCTTCTCTGTGACGAGTCTTACGGGCATCCTGAAGTCTGGATCGGCCCCGCAAAAGGCATCTTTGACGAACAGGTTCTCTGCCGAGTCTAGATGTGCTCTGGTCTTGACTAGAAGCCTCTCAAAGACAGCGGGCGCAGTAGGTCTATTCACCTCCCCCCACCAAACATCCTCAGCCATTCCGGCCTCATCCACGATGAATCGATCATTGGGTGAACGACCAGTCCTCTCCCCCGTTACAGCAAGAAGAACCGAGTCCGAAGTTAGTTTTGCCTCCCCAAGTTGGACTGCTTGTGTGTGCAGTCCCTCAGAGTCTGTGTTCCAGTGTACCTTTCCTCTTGGCTCAAGGCCGTGCTGAGATAATTCAACTGCCCTTCCCTGAGAGGAACTCTGCACCCAACTTCCCCCGCCTTCCCGACACGCATCAAGTCTTCAAGCGTTACGGCTCGGAGAAAATTTTCTGCTAGCGATAAACGTTCGAATGTAGTCCAACAGGGGATGTGATTATGCAATACATGCTCTGTTGCGGGGCGATGGCGGGGGATGAGTCTCCAGACAAAATCATCCGGGAAAGGGAGTTCAAGCTTCCTTCAGGAATCAATATCGATAGTCTTGATGTTCCTGATGAGGTATCCGAAGAAAATTCCGAAGTAGATTCAGAGAAGGTGGATGAAGCCATTGGAGAGATCTTCGATCCCTTCTCTCAATCTAGCGAATTCTCTCCCGGCAAGGTTGGGAAAGATGGGAGCGTGAACAATCCTCCTGAGAGAGACTTAGTATCCCAGATTTCGATAGAAGGTGAGGAGAGGGTAAACTGGGCAATAATGGTCTCAATGATTGTACTATACAGTGCGATTAGCATTCAAATTGGGAGAGTTTTTGATTCCGTCGTTGGAACTTTGTTGCTTATTTCTCTAGCAGCGGTGGGCTTTGGTTTGGGAGAAATCTGGGTCCCTAAAAAGAGGATGAAATTGCTGGGAGTAACCTGGGTCATTATTTCTATGAAGGTTCTGTATGGTCTTGCAATAGAGCTTAGGTACTGGGGGTTGGTAGATGACGATCTTTCTCTAGGAATGATTCTGGTTCTCCTAGTCGGGGCCAATATTCTAGTCGCCTACAGGCATAATCACGATGCTATAGCAGCCCAGTCAACTCTTGTTCTCCTTGCGGTTGGTTCCACTGCTGGAACAGAGTTCGGTGAAGTGGGCGTTGCTGGAATGATTCTGTTGGCGACGTTGGTTCTACATGGTATTGCCATTAACAGGAGTTCGGGAAATTTGGCTTCTCTTGGAATTGCATCATCTAACCTATGGATTGGAATGCATGCGGTAACTTCTCGTTTTTCTTTGGGACCTCTTGACGTCATTCCTATCGAGAGGCCTCTGTTGCTCTTCCTTCTGTTAATGTCCGTGACAGCAATGAATGCATATATGGCTACGAAATTCGCCAAGGAAGAGAACTGGTTCTCGAAGGGTTTCGAAACTTTGGGCTTGGGAAAGCCCGGGCTATGGGGAGTTTCCATTTCGTTGGGGATGGTTGGCGCGCTGCTGGCTGTTGCTTCTAATAGGGACGATGTAGGATATGCATTGGGAATGGTCACATTCCTTGGTGGAGCCTTTGGAGGATCTTATCTTGTAGTTCGAGGCGTCGAAGCAAGACGGGTGTATTACCCCCTAATTGCCTCCGCTTCAATTCTGACAGTAATTTTGCTAAATGACAGTTATGTTAGAGATATTCTAGGAGTTTCTGCTTACCAGGTCTTCACTTTGGTTGGTTCCTCCGTGACAGTAGCGATAATACTCAGAGATCAGAATAGTGTCACCGATAGGGTTCTTTGGATTGGAGCAATTGCTATTCTGGCCGTATTGGTCCTTCTAGTGCCGACTGGATCTGAGGATGGGGGAGATGGGGGGGTCATGCTATTGGTGATTCTCTCGTTACTTCACATCGGAACTGCTATTTTGGCCGTAAAGAGGGATTCTCCCTCGCTTTCTGGAGTGACGGTTCTTCTCCCTTGGTCGTGGATACTTTCTGAGAAATTGATTGAAGAGGGGATTCGCACAGTCATGCTGGCTAATGATATCACTGACTTCAACGGAGGGGTCCAACTCGGAACAACCCCTCTGGCTATTTACCTTGGAATGGCATCCATTCTTCTGTTCATAGTCAACTCAAGAATGGGTGGATCCGGGGTAAATCTAGCATCTGGTTTCCTCGGAATAACTGAGGTTTCGGCCACCATTAGGGATTCAGGATTACTCAATCTCTGGAGCATCGGGCTCTGGTTGCCGATGCTGACAATTATCATTCTAGCACAGTTTGGAGGTTTCACAACGGTTTCTCTTGTGGCTTTGCTAGCGCTACTGTCGGGACTGCATGTAACAAGTTTCATTCTAGATCTAAGGAATGAGAGCGAAGGTGGGATTGTCTGGGCATTGGCATTGGCCTTCTTAATCATCCAGTGGAGACATGGTCTCGATGAGGCGATGATCGTTCTAATGTGCATCTCATTTTCTTTGATACTGTACTTTGGAGAAGATGAGATCTTTACTCTGGGGATGGGGATGATGGCTGTTCCGATGCTGGTATTCAGTACTGGAAGAGTTTCGACTCAGGAATTGGCTACACCGGATTGGTTTGATCGGCTAAATTCGGAGTCAGTCTTTGGCTCCTTACCGGAAGTCGAGTTTCTGGCTCTATTAAGCAGCGTTTTGATGCTAGTAATTTTCTTGCCTAGAGCTGAGGGGATGGAGTCTATTCTGAAGCCGGCGTCCTCGGCATTGATGCTGATCGTAATCACAAACGTTCTATGCATTGGTTCAAGCAGCTTGCTCCTTCAAGCTGCTTCCGGAACCGTGTTTGCGACGACTTCGGTTTGGCTGATTTCGAAGGGCGAGATTAGGTCTGAGTTGAGAACGATTGCAAAGAAGGAATCTATTGTCAGTATGGTGGGAGGTGGTTCGATTTCACAATCTGGGTCCTTGTCCTCGTACAATCCGAAAGTTGCTGAAATGGAAGAGCTTCGGAGGAAAAAGAGGGAGCTTTCTGAAACTGACGATGTGACTGAACTACTTACCTCTGAGATTACTCACACCCCAATTGTTGGACTGGTTATCCTAGGGATTGTGTTGGTCGGCGTTACCATGAGTTCTGCAATGGGATCAGGGCCTCTGATTCTAATTATCTCAGGTATTTTCTGCTGCAGCATAGTTTTCTTGATTAGAAGACGGACAAGGGGTCTGGAGCTTGAGTTGCCTCATTTCTTAGGAATGGAGATGCCCATTGCAGTGACAATATCGGGACTCTGTATTATTCTCGTTTCTGGACATGTTTTCCCTCCTGGAAGCAGTCCCTACGAATTGCTAGATATGGCGGTTGTTAGTGTTCTAGTTTTGGTACTACTGATGGCATCATTATTACATCAGAGGAATATACTAGACAGGATTGCCATTGCAATTGACTGGTTTGTCTTTCCATTATTGTTGGCTCGCTTAGTTGCTATCGCTCTGGGAGGGGCCCTTCCGACCCCAATGACGGTTGATCCGTTTGCTCATGAGACCGTGGATTGGACTGTTCCGTGGATGATTCTCGAATCTATCCTAACTCTCTGTGTATTGGTTGGTTTCTGGGTAGATGAGAAGAAAGTTCAGCTAGGCAGAGAACATGGAGTGAGTGGGATAGGGATTGGTGCTCGCAGTTTAGCGATTATGATGTTATCTTTCGGACCAGCAGGATTGCTGGCTGCGACCAGTGCGGCATTTCGCAGCATTAGGACTGCCCAGCCATCTGGACTGGGGATTGCCATGCCTGTTGGGGTATTGGCAAGTTTTTCACTAATTCACTGGAGTGGTGAGCAGTTGGTATCGGCTGACTATCTGGAGTGGCTAGTGCTGTTGATCGGGATTGTGGTCATGGTTTCTTGTGCACTTACCGTACCTCTAAATCTCGAGAAGTGGACTGTTACGCTGGCCATCGATGGGCATCTGTTCATTCTCTCCGGGACAATAATGCTGGGAATGGTGGGTAGTTTCGAAATACCACTACTGCTGATTCTGATGTCTACAACGGTATGGGTTGTAGGTATTCTGCAACTTAGGAAGTCGTTAAGGGTGTGGGGGCTTGCAGATTTGATTGCTGCAATCCTCTGTTCGTTAGTTTTCGCTTCCAAGGGGTTCGGACCATACGAATTATTGCTTGGCATGGGCGCTCTAGCATTGGAGTTGGGCATCATAGCTTGGCTTGGATTATCGAATCGAGATGAGTTACGAAGAGGCTAGTCCAGAAGGCCAACGTTGATGACGGAAGGACAATTCTAGAGATTCGTGACGAGGTCGTGGATATCCGATACCCCTGACGAGGTTGAGCATCCCCCCATACCATTGGGGCTGAACAAGATGGCCATACCGCGGGCAGCTCTAGTGCTATCCGTTGTTACGGGTCTGGGACTGCTATTTTCATCCATCTGGGTTGGGATTTCAGCAATGTCATTCCTAGATGACCTCGAAGCCTCATTCGGGACGACTGATGTCGATATTCTCAAGGATGATGGTCGATGGTTATGGGAAGTTAGTTTGCTCTTTGATACTTGCTCGCCACGTGAAGATGACTGGGAGTGGCCGGATTCGCTTGCGAGCCAAGATGATGGGTTTCTACTACCTGGAGAGGTGCGTTGCGACTGGCAGCATCAGGGAGATGGGGATTCAGCAAGCTTAGTTGTCCATAATAGGGGCAATCAGACTCTCAATCTGGTCATGGAGATCAGTGGAGGAGGCGTGGTATTCGCAGCGAATAATCAACCGTATCTAATCATCAATGAATTGGGCGAGAATGATAGCTCCATTATGGAAATCAACCTGATCGAGTCTGTATCGGAGAGGGAGATTAGCGTAACTGCCACCCACATTTCAGTACTACAGGCACAGGTTAGGATGGATATTTCCGTCTTCCAGGGTCCTGATAGTAGAGATTTGCATATCCAAGATGGTGATTCGGTGGAGGTTCATTACACGGTCTGGGACGCCGATACAGGTGAAGAGTTAGATGATGGTACTTGGGTAGAGAATGCCGGAGAACCGTGGTTCTCAATCGAAGGTTTTGGTTGGTCGGCAATTGGGCTTGATATCGACAACGACAGAGGAGTTGCTTTCCCGATTACAGACACTGGCACATCCCATGTCACTCTTCTACCTCCGCCAATTGCGTATGGAAATAGCGAAGGTCACGAGCTAGAGGAAACTTGGCTGAGATTCGAATTGAAGCTGGAGAGAGCGCCGATCTCTGGTTAATTGTCGCGAAAGTGACTTGACTAAGTTCCAACGGGAATGGCCATGGATGTAGAGGAGCATGTTGCCATCGTTCCTTCAAAGAGGGGGGTGACCTATGCGAAAAGAAAGATCAAGCCAGAGTCCTCTAGGAAGGGTGAGCCAGAATTCTTCATGGATGATGGGATGAGGAGATTGTCCACCCCATGGTCTGTTGCCTCTATCAGGGCCAGTCAGATTGACCCTCTCTCACTCCCTGCTGGTGTAATACTAGACGCAGCGGCTGGCTCTGGAGTTCAGCTAATCGCATTTTCGAAGATACTGAAGAGGCCCGCCCTAGGAATTGAATTGGACGGAGATGTAGCCAAACTCTGTGCTGCAAATATGCAACTGAACTCCGAAGGTGAGGTTCAACGCTCGCTTGACAGAGTACTTGTGGGAGATGGGGGATCTGCCGATTCTGCTATCGCATCTTACTGGGCCAGCCTGAGAGATGCTGGCACGCGTGCACACCCTCCGATAGCTATGCTGCACCTTGATCCAGCGAGGCCAAGAGACGCGCAGAACCACAGCCTTGAGGAAATGGAGCCAGACATCAAGACCGTGCTGAAAGCATGGAGCAGCCATTTGCAGATTGGACCAAAGGGCCCGGCAATTCTGTTGGATTTGTCTCCAAGACTAGACACGGTACAAAGAGCCATGGTTGACGGTATTCTTGAGACGACTTTCCCCGGGGCTGCCTGGACCTGGGAGTGGCTCAGCAGAGGAGGAGGGAGGGTTGACAGGCTCTCAGTATGGATCGGTTCTATTTCCTCGGGTGTTTCAAACAGATGCATCAGAGTAGGTAGGAAGAATATCATTGCAAGCATCGAAGGAGAGAGTTCGGGTGCTGTTGAGTCCTCATTCAACAGCGTGTTGGAGATACCTAGGGGGGCCTACCTCACAATAGTAGATCCAGTGCTAATTGAGAGTGGGCTCCAGAACTCGTGGCACGATAAGGCAGTTGGGGGTGGCTCGGGCTCTTCATGGATCCGTATTGAAGGCAGGAGGCCTATGCTGATCCATACGGATGAATTATCGGATAATGAAGAGGTCAGAGGATTTGTAGTAGCAACGGGGAAAATAGTGCAACACAGACTCTCGGCGCCAGAATTACACACCGTCGATCAAGTGGCATCATCTGTTGCGAAGAATGGAATATCCAACATTACCCTAAGATGCAGTCTTGATCCAGAAATTCATCCTACGCTACAGAGAAGGATTACTAGAGAATTGAAAGGGGCCCAGGGTTCCAAGGGTTTCATGGCAGACTTAGATGTTCAGAGGCCGACTGGAACTCAGAAGGTGTATGTTGTTTGCAAAGAGTAAGGCAGCACTTTCGTGAAATTAGAGTGTCCAATCGGTTCAAATAGGGACTGTAGTTCGCGAGGATGCCCAAAAGGCCACCGAAAGGTGAACACGGGGGAACCGTAATG
>MDTC01254018.1_pt1 | contig 12878 bp, 9 predicted proteins | sample 811181 | NCBI WGS metagenome assembly MDTC01 (sample SAMN05326644, study PRJNA326480) | marine metagenome | isolation source: seawater | place: Pacific Ocean: North | collected 2011 | reverse complement strand
CTGGCGTTTGTTGCTGCTGCTTTCGTTGCGATGAATGACTCGGAACTGAGCCTTCAAAAGATTGATCCAAAGCAATACACCGTCAACAACACTGCAGAGAAAACACTGGCTACGCAGCAGCAAACCCGACTTTGGCCGTGGTTGATCGTCATCGCATTATTGCTGTCGATGGTCGATGCGATCTACACCAACCGACTTGCCCGAAAGCGAGGCAGCCATGTTTGAGCAATGGTCCTTGCCAATGGGAATCGGGGCGGTCGTGTGTCTGACGGTGATCGCATTGTTCATCTGCATCGGCTTCAAACAACGGCTGGGTTGGCTGCTACATGTCATGGCTATCGCCTTGGCCGGTGTCATGCTTCTTGGACCGCAGAATGATCTGAGGCGTACAACACAAACCGACATCACCCACTGTCACGGCATGGTCGACATCTCTCAAAGCATGGCTCAAACCGATGGCAATGAACACTCACGCCTCCAACAACTCCAGCAGGACGTACTCACCATCCAAACCGCTTTTGAGCATACAGGCGATCTCAAATGGAATTGGTCGACATTCGGCAACGAACTCACCTTCACCTCGCTTGATTCTCTTTCAGCATTCACACCCCAGGCCCCATCCACAAACCTGCTTCAATCCCTCAGCCAACTGGATGACCAACTCCCCAAAGACCAGCCCATCATCGTCTTCTCCGATGGCAATTCAACGGAAACCAAACAGACCTTAACCGTCATCGATCAACTCAAAACCCATCATCGCATCGTCCATGCTTTCGCAGTTGGCAAGCCATCATCTCAGCCGGTCATCAAAGCCTTCGCATGGGCTCAACCATCCGTCATTCAAAGTGGCACACAGACAACACTGTACGCCCAACTTCACGGACTCTCATCGCTTGATGGTGTGTCCGACATCACTGCCAAACTTTATCACCAACAAACCCTCATCTCTGAAACAACACAGGTAAAAAATGCACTTGATGCCATGACATTTTCATTCCCATTAACCGATCTGGATGTCGGGTTACATGTGTATCGCATTCAGATCACCGATGCCCAAGCACGGGCGATTGCAACTGCCACGGCATCGGTGAATGTGCTAGAGCAACCGACCAGGGTGTTCCTGCTTGAGTCATCTCCGCATTGGGTGTCGCGCAATACCGCGCGTGCGATCCTAATGGACCCGCACATTCAATTCACCGCGCGGTACGGACTGGGGGATTACCGCCAACTGCAGATCGGCCAATCAAAACAGCAGGTCTCCAGCAATGATATTGCCTTGGATCAGTGGGATGTTTTGCTTCTGGGGCAAGACACGCAGACGCAGTTGGATGAGCAGGCACGTGAGCAACTCGCGCAATGGGTTGATCAAGGTGGGGGACTGGTGTGGCTGCGTGGTTTGCCGGAGAACCCAGGCGATTGGCCTGAGCGATTGATACCTGTCACGGTCATGCCCACGCAGGCCGTTAACACATTGCTGGCAGGTTTGAACTTGTCTGCATATATCAAAGAACACTTGATCATCAAGACCAAACAGACACCTGTAGGCGGGCAGGTTTGGGCGATTGATCTGGATGCCTTGAATCTCCCTGCGATTCAAACACCGGCGATGGATCTGTTGATCCTGCGTCTGGTTCATCGTCTTGCCAAACCCATGTCCGTTGAGTCTGGCAGTTGGGCAAGAATGACATTGGATCGACATGCAGCGGTGATGGGGCAGCAGTTACAAGTCAACTTGTTGGTGTTGGATCAAAAGCAGCCGACGTTGGAAGTGACCTTGCCAGATGGTGAGACGATGCCGGTAACTTTGACGGTGGATTCTGTCAATCCACTGCAATATTCCGCAGACTTTGTGCCGATGCAGGCAGGAGCGTATGTCTTTAAGCTGACATCACACGTGTTGCCTGCTCAAGCTTTGCATGTCCGACCTGCCGGATTGGAATCCCAACACCTTGGGGCTAATCACGGGTTACTCCAATTAATCACCGAGCAAACCGGCGGGCATCTCTGGCAGGACCGCGAACAAATGCTCCATGACCTGGAGCAAGATCACCAGCGACGCCTTGCGCCCAAGTCCACACGCGTCTGGCAGGATCGGTTCAATCATCCCGTTTTCGTCATCCTGCTGCTGAGTCTCTGGCTTGGCGGCTGGTATTTGAATCGTCGGAATGGGGGCGTATGAGTTTACTTTCCCAACAGATTCAGCAGCAGTATCACAAGCATGTTCAACGCATGTCATGGATACTATTCTCATCACTGCTCTTGATGATCAACACTGTTGGATTCACGTTCAGCTTTTCATTGATGATCAGCATGGCGTGGTTCGTTCTGGCGATACTGCCAACGTGTTTGCTGGTGAAGTTGATGCGAGATGAAATGACCAAGCCCGTTGTCGTCATTGCAAGACGTCTCAAGTTAACCGTGAAACAAACACAGGACCTGCGCTTAGTCATGGGCTTGCTTCACAGCCCAATCGATGATGCCAACGCGTTTGAAGATGCATTGCGTGATCGCGTTCTGACCCGTTGGCAGGAACCTTTATCCAAGGCATACAAAGTCAGTTGGATTGTCATAACCGTTCTTGTTTTTCAAAGTGCTTTACTTGCAAGTATGGTGGTGTTTCATGTCTCCATGCTTGACGAAACATCGCCGACTTTGCCAACTGTGATTGCCACTGAAAATGCAGACGAAACATCAACGGATGTGCAGCAGGGGGTGACGCCAACGGATCAAATTGCCACCGAGTTATTACGCATGCAGCAGCGATTGAAGATGATCTCTCAGACAACCACCGATGAGCAATTGCAGGCGATTGAAGAGCAACTCAACCAACTCTGGCAGCGTATCTCGGTCATCGCATCGGATGCTGCAGCAACGGATATGCCTGTCCAATCGCAGTTGCAAACCGCATCGCATATGCCGCTCTCCGGCGTACGATCCCTGCAGTCACAGTCATTACGTCAAACATTGTCTGAGTCGCTTGGTGAGGATATTCAGACGCTTGCAAGATTGGGCGCTCGCTTTGACGGGCCGGGCATAATCTCACGTGGAAAGGCAGAACAAATCCCAACTGATGCAGCCAATCCTGCGAAAGGGCGGTATCATGAATACACTGACAAACTCCCCTCAAGTTCGTCAGACACGGTGACAAGACGGATCGAGCAGGTTCCGCCACGTTACCGACAGGCCGTCGCCCGATACCTGGCAGACCTGGACAACAAAGCTCGAAATGAAAAGGCCCATAAAGGAGTCAAGCCTTGAAAATCAAACTCTTCACGATGTTGCTTCTGATGTTCGGTATGACTATGCCAACTTTGGCGCAGGATCAAACAGAGAAGCCCATTGAAGTTCCCTTGCTGACTTACAACCGTGGGAAGACGGCAGCCTGCTTTGCTTCCAAGTTTCTGGATCTGGCAGTACGCAAAGGTGAACTGAATGTCAGTCGGTCCTTGACTAAAATTCCGTTGGAGACTGCCGAACTCAAGTCTTACCCGATGGTGATTTTCTCCGGTGATCTGCGCTTCAAACTCTCCAAAGAGGAGATGGACAAGCTCAAGGGCTACATTGATGCAGGTGGTTTTGTGTTGGCATCAGCGGGGTGTTCCAATGAAATCTGGAATGCCAGTTTCAAGAAAATGATCAAAGCCGTTTATCCTGACAGTGGACTCAAACCGTTGAGTTTGAAGCATCCGATTTTCCACACGCTTTATGATCTGAATCAGCTTAACTCCACCAAGCCCGGCCGCGTGCCGATTCTTTACGGTTTGGAGATCAAGGGGCGGTTGGCGATGGTGTATTCACCGATCGGGATCAACGACACCGCTCATGCGGGTGGGGAGTGCTGCTGCTGTGGCGGTGAGGAAATCATGCAGTCCCCGCTGGTCAACGCCAATATTCTTGCTTATGTGTTAACGCATTGAACCGGTATGACGTGTTCTCGGACTTTATTGGCCAACGTCTGCTTTGAGTTATCAGCAAAGCTAAACCTTTGTCGAAAATGTGCCGACAGTACAAGTGATACACCAGAATATTCACTTACCTTGAGACGTCATCCATGAATGCAAAACGCGCTTTGATCACCGGCATTACCGGTCAGGACGGTTCCTATCTTGCCGAGTTGTTGTTGGCCAAGGGGTACGAAGTTCACGGGATTATCCGTCGAGCCAGTACGTTTAACACCGAACGCATTGATCCGATTTACCAGGACCGCCATGAGTCGGGCGCCCGGATGTTTCTGCATTACGGTGACCTGACGGATGCCAACGGTTTGTCACGTTTGATCCGCACGATCAAGCCCACCGAGGTGTACAATCTTGCTGCCCAAAGTCACGTTCGCGTGAGTTTTGATCAGCCGATTTATACAGCGGACACCACAGCAGTGGGATCATTGAAATTGCTTGAAGCGGTACGTGATTTTCAGGAGTCCACGGGTTATGAAATTCGTTACTACCAGGCATCGAGTTCTGAGATGTTTGGCAAGGTTGTCGAAACACCGCAGAAGGAAACCACGCCGTTCTACCCACGATCGCCGTATGGTGTTGCCAAGGTCTACGCCCATTGGATCACCGTCAACTATCGCGAATCTTACAATCTGCATGCTTCCTGCGGGATTCTGTTTAACCATGAATCGCCGCGACGTGGTGAGACGTTTGTGACTCGAAAGATCACCCGTGCCATCGGACGCATCAAGCATGGACTTCAGAAGAAGTTGTATCTGGGTAATCTTGATGCCAAGCGTGACTGGGGTTTTGCAGGCGATTATGTCGAAGGCATGTGGCGGATGCTTCAGCAGGATCAGGCGGATGACTATGTGCTTGCCATTGGTGAGACGTATTCAGTGCGTGAATTCTGTGAGCGTGCATTCGGTCGTCTTGATCTGGATTACAACGACTTTGTCGAAATCGACCCGCGCTATTACCGTCCTGCGGAAGTGGAGTTGTTACTCGGTGATCCTGCCAAAGCCAAGGCCAAACTCGGATGGGAACCCAAGTGCAGCTTCCAGCAGTTGGTTGAAATGATGGTTGATAGTGATCTGGAACTGGCTGCCCGCGAGAAGACGCTGATTGACGCTGGGCATAAAGTAGATATGACCGGTGAATAAGAATAATCATGCTTGATTTAACGCAACATAAAATTTGCATCACAGGCGGAGCGGGTTTTCTGGGACGTTACGTGATCGAAGAACTCAAAGCCCGTGGTGTGGCTGATGAGCAGTTATTTGTCCCACGTCGCAAGGATTTTGATCTGACGGTTGAAACGGACGTCGCACGCCTTTATGACGAAGTCAAGCCGGACGTTGTGATGCATCTTGCTGCTGAAGTCGGCGGGATCGGTGCCAATCGCGAGCATCCGGGCCGGTTCTTTTACGCGAATATGGCCATGGGCTTGCACCTGGTGGAATACGCTCGTCGACACAACATCACCAAGTTTTTGCATACCGGCACGGTTTGTGCTTACCCGAAATTCGCCCCGGTTCCCTTCAAGGAGTCGGACCTGTGGAACGGTTTTCCTGAAGAAACCAACGCGCCTTACGGTGTTGCCAAGAAAGCGGTCTTTGTGATGCTCGATGGTTACAAGCGTGAGTATGGGCTTAACAGCAGCGTGGTCTTGCCGGTGAACCTGTATGGACCGCATGATAATTTTGATTTGCATTCGTCGCATGTGATTCCCGCATTGATCCGTAAATGTGAGACGGCACGGGTGAATGGCGATGATGAAATTATCTGCTGGGGGACCGGTAGTGCCTCACGTGAATTTCTTTATGTCGAAGATGCTGCCAGGGGAATCGTCGAAGCAACGATCAAGATCGACACGCCAACTCCGATGAACCTGGGCACAGGTAACGAGATCACCATCAAGCACCTCGTCGAACTCATCGCCAAACTCGTTGGCTTTGAAGGCAAGATCCAATGGGATGCGACCAAGCCTGACGGCCAGCCGCGTCGGCAGTTGGATACCTCGCTGGCTAACGAATTACTCGGTTGGCAGGCACAGGTGAGTTTTGAAGATGGCCTGCAAAAGACGATTCAATGGTGGCGTGAAAACGGCTGAGCAACTTGCCAAACGTTCTTTAACCATGTCTGCTGACTTTCCTGTCAGGATTAACTTTCGTTATAAAAAATATTCAAACGCGCTTGACTTGACTTTAACTATTTATACAATTGCACACGTGTGCATGTGTTCTTTTGCTTCGTCTGGCCTTGTTGGCCTTGTTGGCCTTGTTGGCCTTGTTGGCATTGGTGGACGTCCGTCATGAACGAGAGGCGTTTTCACTCAAGTGTCATGTGATTCAACGGAGACTTTCTTCAGGTCGTTTTCAACGCAGCCTTCGACTTGGGGCTGTTTAACACAATTGTAAATTTCGGGCGTTTACCAAGCAGGGGGCTTTTGGCTTGCCTGTTTGCTGTCTTGCGCTTCGATTAATCAGAGATACACGGCAGGCCCGTCATCGCTGTTCTGTGCGCCTGCTGTAGTCCGGGTGGATTTGTGAAATTTGTAATCAAGTGATGTCCACAGCAAAGTTCATGTCATGGTAAGGAGACAACAAATGACAGGATGCACGAGTTGCCTTAATGGAAAATGGTTCAGATTGATATGGTCAGTTTGGATCGTGGCGTTGTGTGCCACGATGTGTTGCGCGGATGTTTCAGTGCCGGAGTATGATCCGGATGGTGTGATTCGCACGACCAATGCACGACTGGAAATGAGCAGCGGTGGCGTGATTCAACTTTACGATAAGAACAATGTCCGGCATGACATTCACTTGGCTATGGACTACCAGGCCGGGGGGTGGCTGACACCTTCAAGCTTGCCTGATCTTCAAATTTCATGCAATCCCCAGACTCGGACCACCACCTGTTCGGGCACACTTTACCCGCCTGCCGGTTCGGTGGATACGACCCCGATTCCCATGCAGTTTTGGATGCGCTTGATGGATAACGGGAAGGTTCGTATCGGGGCGGCATTTGATACCCCACTTGCGATTAATGACATTCTTTCAGGTTGCCACATCAAAGACCATGTCCGCCCGCGCACCGCATTTATTGGTCATGATGTGGTCGCAGACGGGACGCCGTATCTGATCTCGGATAACAATCCGGTATTGGGAACCGTGGTTTTAGAGTCGCAACCCATTGACCAGATCAGTCTGCTCGATGACATTGCGGATCAGAAAGTCCAGTTTGAGTTGGTGGCATCCAAGAATGAATACCTCATTGACCGGGACCTGTCCTCCAATGCACATATTGAAACCAAGTTTTCCATGCCCAATGGTTATGAGAATTTGATGGCCTGGGATGTGATCATGCCAGAGGAAACACCCGCTTTGGCTGTGGCCACACCAACCTTTCTCAGTGATGGCAGAATTATCTGCGGCTCGGCGTCAATGGTTTTGTACTCCAACGGCCAGGAAATCAAACTCGTCGACAGCAACGGCATCACCTATTCAATCCACATGTCCATGGGACTGATCAACGGCCCGGGGTGGTTCACCATGAGCTATTCGCAATACGTCACCGACGGACAATTCACCGTGGATACCACCAACAAGAAGACATCCTATTCAGGCAAGATACAGCTTCCTGGTAGCGGTGAAATGCCGGTGACGTTTTACATGCAGTTACTGTCGAACAACAAGATTCGCGTGGGTGCAGATTTCACGCGATCCGGTTCGATTTATGACGTGATGAGTTCCTGTTACATGAAAGCACACATCCGGCCGCATGATGCATTTGTCGGTCATGTGATCGATGCAGGTGGGACTGAGTTTCCCATCATCGCTCAACCGCCGGTCTCCAGTGGTGTGATTCTTAAGTCAGGCAGTATTCCCTATACGCATTTTATGAAAGACAGTCCGTTGCAGATGATCAGCTTCGAGCCGATCATGAGCGATTACGATTATTTAGTCGACTACAACACCACATCACCGTTGTTCGATTTACGCTGTAAAGCCAGTGCCTCAACCAACAGTGTCTCCTGGGATATCACCTTGCCCCCAACGGATACCAATCCATCTGAGGAAGCTTACGGTGGCATTGATTTCTGGAAGTCCAACGTCCTGCGATTGCCTGAGTATGACACAAGCCCGAACCTTATTTCCAATCCGAGTTTTGAACACGGACTGAACTATTGGCAATGGAGTACGCAGGGATCAGCCACCCAGTCGCCTGTGTCAAGGTATTACCAGGCGGATGACAGTGAATCTTATGATGGCAATGCCAGTCTGCGAATCACCGGCAAACAGGGACAGGCGCCCGGCCTGCTCTCCACGTTTGCCATTCCCGTGGAAAGCGGTGAAACCTACACACTGAGCTTCTATGCCAAGGGCAGTTCCTCGGCTGCAAAATTATGGATGTCCGGCTACACGTCCAAACATGGTGTCTGGATTCCCAATATTCCCAGTTCACTTTCACTGACCACATCCTGGCAGCGATACACCTACACCTTTACCGTCCCCAACAGCATCGCTTCCATCGGCATGACCATGAATTCGCCGACTTCCGACTGCTATGCTTGGGTCGATTGCATGCAGTTGGAAAAAGCATCCTCGGCCAGCAATTTCACCCAACGACCCTACTCCATGAGCCTGGTCACCGACGAAGACAACAATCTTTTTGAACCGGGAGACAATCCCAACGCATCAGTGAAGATCGTCGGCAATCCCAATACCTCCGGGCAACTGACGGTCTATCTCCAGGATTTCACAGGCAAGGAATACCAGGTCCAACAGGACTACTTCAATCTCTCGTCCAATGGCCAGACCATCATCACACAAAACTGGGATACCAATCTCGATCGTGGTCTGTATGTCGTGAAGATGGTTGCCACGGTCAGCAGCACCGACTATCAGGATTTTGACCGCATCGCGATCATGCCCTTTGCCACCACGTCAACGCCCGGCCGCCAACTCTTTGCGCTGCATGGTGGTGCTACGGATCAATTGGGCGAATGGGATCGGCAGTATGACTATTTCACCAAAATGGGTGTCGGGTCTTCCATCTTCTTCGACCCGACAGATGCCGGTGTTTACAGCGTTCTTTCAAATTATAATTTCACGAATCTCAGTTCGATTCTTGAAGGCGGACACCGTGCTGATAGTTTGAGTATTGATTTGAAGGATGACTTTGATCTGACCAGTCAGGAACTTTCGGACCTGCAAACCTATGCATATAACAAGGCTCAGGCCAACCCACAGATCACCCATTGGAAACTGGTCAACGAACCCAACACCTCGCAGAATTCACAGGCCGAGTTAGACAACATGATTGATGCAATGGGCGCCTTGGCTGCTGGCATCAAACAGGCCAACGCCAATGCCAAGGTCATGACCAATGATCCGTCGAACATGCATCCGAGTACGGGGATCCATTACATTGACAAACTCCTGGAAAATGGGGCGGGTTCGATCTGCGATATTGTTGCGATTCATCCCTATCGCAATCAGCCCGAATCGCCGGACCTTGATGCGGACATAGTAACCCTGATGAGCATGCTTTCGGACAATTCGTTTACCGGTGATGTCTGGTTCACCGAAGGCGTGTATTACAACAACTACATCCTGCCGAATCTCGGTTTGAATACGCATGTGGGTTGTTCGACGGATAATTTCCGTGCAGGTGATTTTTCCTATGACATGGGTTGGGGTGAGCGTATGAGTGCAGCCTACACCGCCCGGAGTTTTCTCGCTGCCATGAAGTACGGCGATCGGGTCAAGCTCTTCGTGGATTGGGGCATGGCAACAAACAGTATGCTCGATTATGACCTGACTGCGACCAGCGCAACCTTTGCGGTCAATACGTTGGTCCGCACCCTTGGCGCTGCGACCTATGAAGGTCAACCCGATATTGCCACAGGTGTCCGCTGTTACGTGTTCACTGACACCCAGGGCAATCGCGTCGCTGCGGTATGGGCATACGGTTTTGAGACGGACAGTGGCAACAAGAATGCAGGTTATCTCGATGCTTCGTCGCTGCATGCTGTGTATTCAACCTCGGATATGGAATTGATTGACTTCATGGGACAGACTTCGGAGGTTGCTGACAGCATCAAGCTCTACCCCTGGCCGACGTTCATTCGTGTGGATACCGGTAGTGCATCGACGTTAATCAGTGCAATGGATCAGACCACCTACTCCGGTAGTGAATAAGTCTTCAGCGGTCCTTTGAATGGATCGGTTCTATTAAATTGGCAAACAGGTTTATCCGATCCAGCTAACGGATTGTGGCGAAGGTCACATTCCCAATTGCGGTTGGATCGGATATCCTGTTAGCCCCATGGCTCAAGGCCCAGTCATTACGATCGGCAATTTTGATGGTGTGCACCTCGGACACCAGGCGATCCTGTCGCGCGCTCGCATATTGGCGGATAATCTGCATGCCCCCATGTTGGCTATCACCTTCGATCCGCCTCCAGCCCACCTGATCCGACCCCAGATGCCCATGCAGTCGCTTGGGAGTATTGGTCGACGTATTGAGAAACTCAAAAAAGCCGGAGCAGACAATGTGAAGGTGATCACGCCGACACCGGACTGGCTTCACCAGGCACCGGATGCGTTTATTCAAAGTCTGCTGGATGAACATCACATGACCGGCATGGTTGAAGGCGAAGACTTTCGCTTTGGACTGAATCGTCTTGGCGATGTAAAGACACTCAAAACACTGGGGCAATCCCTGAACTTTGCAGTGGATGTCGTGGAACCGGTTGAGGTCCTGCTCAACGATCAATTGGTCACACGCGTGAGTAGCACCCTCACACGCTGGTTACTGGCGCACGGTCGCGTTGCTGACGCCGCCCGATGTCTGGGGCATGCCTACGAGTTGGAAGCGACGGTCATTCACGGCGAAAAGCGCGGTCGGACCATCGGCATCCCGACCGTGAATCTGGATTTGAATCAGGTTTACGGTCGTGCTTTACCAGCCGATGCGGTCTATGCAGGTTGGGGCATCCTGTCGGACGGTTCAAAATTCCCCGCAGCGATCAGCATGGGCATGAAACCGACATTCGCAGGGCAGGTTCGCACGCTTGAAGCACACTTGCTTGGGTATGAGGGAGACCTGTATGATCAGAAGGTAACGCTGTCATTCACTAGATGGATGCGACATCAGCAGCCTTTCCCGAGTTTTGCGGTCCTTCGCAAGCAACTGGATCGTGACCTGTCTCAGATTCGAGATTGGGCCAAGCGTGATGGTCTTTCCATGAACGATTCCAATCAGAAAGCAGTGACAATTGATGAAGTATGAATCCAATATCACCTTGCAGGCAGCGGGGCAGAAATTGCGTGTTGCCAAAAAGATTGTGGTCACCACGCACGCCAAACCGGACGGCGACGCCTTTGGCAGTGTGATTGCATTGTGCGAAGTTCTCCGACGTCAGCAGACCGATGTGACTGCGCTGTTCATGCCACCCATTCCCGATGGTTTGACGGATATCTGTGGCGAAGTTGCGATCACGCTGTTTGATGATGACTACCAATTGTCCGAGGCCGACTTGTATGTGGTGGTGGACACCGGGGCGTGGTCACAGGTTTCGCCCCTCCGTGAGCAATTGGAAAAACACATGGACAAGACGCTGGTCATTGATCATCACATCAGTGGTGATATTGATGCAGCCTTCAAGTTCATCGACTCCAAAGCAGCAGCCTGTGCGGAGATCATCGCACGGTTTGTCGACGAGTTGATGGCACATGTTTTCGAAGACAAGGTCGTCTCCAATGCGCTGTATGTCGGCATTGCCACCGATACCGGTTGGTTCAAGTTCTCCAACACCCGCCCGCAGACGCATGAGCTTGCAGCCCGTCTCATTGCAGCAGGGGTGGATCATGCAGCGTTGTACGCCAAGTGCGAACAAACCGAACGCCCCGAAAAACTCAAGCTGATGATTCGGGCGTTATCGAGTCTGGAATTGCTCAATGATGCCAACGCTGCATTGATGGTGTTGCGCAAGGCAGACTTCATCGAAACGGGCGCTTTGCCTGTGGAGACCGAACGCTTCGTGGATATCCCGCAGGTGGTCTCGTCGGTGCAGGTGGTGGTGCTCATCTTTGAGTCCACCGATGATGGACCGATTCGCATCAGCTTCCGTTCCAAGCCCGGTGAAAACGCCGTGAATGTCGCGGAGTTCGCAGGCAACTTTGGTGGTGGGGGTCACGCTCGTGCTGCTGGCGCCAAGGTCGATGGTGATCTAGATAAGGTATTGGCAAAGGTGCGAGCACTGTTTTAATTGCCTAAGAGCCTTGCTGCAAACAAGAGAGAATGGGGCAAAAAGTAGAATGTCCCCTTTTCTAGAATCTTTTCTAGAATGTCCCCTTTTCTGTTCCTCCCTTTTCTGTTCCTTTTCTGTTCCTTTTCTGTTCCCAAGTGTTCCTGGGTTTGATAACTTTAACTTGCAAGATGATCACTTTGGTTTTGGGCCACATGGAGAAGATCATAGTGGTCAGTTTACTTCTAATATTGCCAAACGATGGGAGTTCTGGAGGCATTTGGTTAATACGGCAGATTTAGAGAAAGTTTCTAATGAGTAAAAAAATTAAATATTATATACCTGTTATTATCGCATTAGTAATCGTGTTTTTTGTTATACATAAAAATGATTCAGGAGAAAAACAACAATATGAAAAAATAGTGGAATCGCAAGAAAAATCCATCAAGAAACTTGTTGAAGGACATGAGTTAGAAATTTGCTTCTATGGAAAAGTTGTTGATTCTTTAGGTAATCCTGTGTCGGGAGCAAAAATTAGTGCTAGCGTTGTTTCATATAGTAGGAAGTCGCAATATGGTTTTTCTCCCAAAGCTATAGTCGTAGAGTCAGGTAATGACGGTATATTTATAATAAATAACATGAAAGGAATGTTGCTGGCAATAGACGATATACATTGTGATTTATAT
>MDTC01153689.1_pt1 | contig 12878 bp, 17 predicted proteins | sample 811181 | NCBI WGS metagenome assembly MDTC01 (sample SAMN05326644, study PRJNA326480) | marine metagenome | isolation source: seawater | place: Pacific Ocean: North | collected 2011 | reverse complement strand
GAATTTATATTTTTTTGTTTGGTATATATAAAAAATGAAACTATTATATATTTTGCTTTTGACTATAAAACTTTGTACGTTGAATGCACAGCAAGACATACATTGCGGACCTCAAGGTTTAAGTTCAGACCTGATTACACCACCCGATGGTGTAACAGGTGAAGATAGTTCAATAACATTAATAAGTTCAATCGGAACACTTCAATTTGTACTGAACACAAGTCATACTTCTACACGTGAACGTCAGGCTGGTGATCGAGTTATTAGTGTAGGTGCCGACGGTGTCATGTCTGGATGCGTTAAATCTGAAACTCCATTGGATGGCGACACTAATTATTATATACAGGTGGGTAACAGTTTACAGGATCAAAGTACTGAACAAATACAAACTTTTTATATAAAACCGTCCGGTGAATCTAATTGGGAACTTCTATACAACCCAGACGGAACAAACATTTTTTATTCGCAAGCCGGAATACGTTTAGAAGGTGGAACTCCAGGTAATAGCTTGTTGGGACAGCGATTAAGATACGCATCTACCGCACCATCACCACTACCACCACCACCATCATCACCTTATGTTCCAGAAACTCATTCCATTACATGGGATTTTTCTGTCGCTAATCCAAATGCTCCTCCATCTGCTCCTCTAGTGGTTCAACAAGATGCATTGTTATCCTTCGAAGGTAACACTTTACAATTTCATGATGCTTATTGGGCGAATGATGCTTGCCCCCCGTCTATGCCACTTTCTGGAAACAAGATTTATGATTCCCAGTCGTCGGTCGAAGATTTTCCTGTATCGACTATGGGTGGATTTGGTCCATTTTGTGTATATTGTAGTAAATTAGGTCACTATCCTTTTATGCATTTTACATTAATAATTTCTCCACCTCCACCATCATCACCAGTAGTATCGCAATCACCTCTACCTCCACCTTCTCCACCTCCACCTTCTCCTCCACCAATAGCATCACCACCAATAACATCACCACCACCATCACCTCCACCACCATCACCACCACCTTCTCCATTACCACCACCACCGTCTCCAACACCAACACCACCACCTGAGACTCCACCACCTGAGACTCCACCTCCCCCATCACCACCACCTGTTCCTGCGACTCCGGGTGGGTACTATGGTGAGGTGGTAGACGTTACGTTACCATTGAACTCCGATAATTGTAATGATCTTACACAAGAACAAGTAAGAACTGCATTAGTTTCTTATTTAGCAGGTTTAGGAATAACTATAGTTCCAAATGCTGTAACCGGCATTTGTTACCGAACCACCGGCGCATGTGGTGGTACTGGTGGTGACATCCAAGCATGTACCGGTAGAAGACTTTCTTCTGGTAGAAGACTCGCCGCAGGTGATGTTAGTTTAGGTGCCTCTGTGGTGACTCCACCTACTACTAATGCCTCAGCAGTGGTGACTAGTTTTACTACCGGATTTAATTCTACTGCGATGATATCCGCATTCACATTTGCTGGTACTTCAGTTACCGTTTCTTCGGGTGCTACCGCATCAGAGACAGGTGCAACGGCGAGTGTTGCACAAGATCCTCACTTATCATTACCCAATGGAGGAAAAGCGGATTTCCGTGGGAAAAACAATACACTTTACAACTTCTTATCCTCTCCCGGACTAAGTTTAAACATTAGAACAAATGATGCAACATTCTTACTCAACCGTAACCATCACCACTTGATTGTAGATGGAAGCTTTATCACAGAAGCACACGTTATCACAAACAATATGAAAATGTCACTTTACACATCAGAGACAAGTGGGACTTTGAAGAACACTGTCCACATTCTATGTGATGAAGAGAAGTTTTCACTTTTAGACTATGCATCCAAAGTTTGCAAAGAAACAGAAGTAAAAACAAAATACTCCACGGTTTATGTAACAACTCCCAATTTCAGGATCACATTAAAACCCAACCGAGTTTACAATCACCACAAGGGTGCTACAAAACGTTTGGACGTCTCCATTCACCGTTTGAAAAACGAGAAAGCGCACGGTATTATTGGTCAATCTTATGACAGACCCTACAAGAATGGAAACCAGGACATCTACCCCTTGGAAGGAACCTTTAAAACATCTGCTATGGCGGAAGGTGTGATTGACGGAACTGCGAAAGACTATGAACTCAAAGACATTCATTCAACTGATTTCAAATACTCGATTTTCCACAAACAAGTTTCCTTATTACTACAGGATGTGGATGAATTGGCATCTGTATCCGATGAAAACTAATTATAAGTAAAAAAAAACAAAAAATTATTTTTTTTTCGGAGGAGAATCGCATTCTTCTGTAAAAAAAAACGGTCTTCCACGTTTACAATCGGAACATATTTGTGTGGCATAATTCTTGTAATTTTGACACCGTAATGTTTGAGTTTCCGTTTCTACAGTAGTAGTACACTGATCAAATTCTTTTATTTCATAAAATACCTCTTTTTTTTCTACTTCTTCCACTTCTCTATCATTTGCACTATCAGTTTCGCTATCATTTTCATAATGTCTTCCGTCTGCAGATTGTGAAGACGAATGTGTATCCCATTCGTTTTGACTGATATCTGACATTGTTTCACAAACAATGGACCTATAATCAACTTGCACTGTTACATCTTTTTGTAGGGCACCGTCGCTGTGTGTTTGAGTAGATACAGTTGGCATTTTCCGGTTTCACTGTTTTGTCGTATGTATCAAGTAAAAAAGTTCATTACCACAATCGTAAACATGTTTTATTATATTTAGTTCCGATTGTTTACAAAGTGATTCGAACTCTTCAATTTTGAAAATATAGTAAAATCGATCAAACGTTTCACCATACTTGTTCCAAGGGACAATGGTATCTCCGTATGTATGAAATACTCGTCTTGTTTTTAAAGGTTGTTGTATGGACCATATGGATAGTAATATTGTCCCGTTTTTTTTTTAGAACTCGTTTCATTTCTTTCAACGATTTTAAGCGTTCTTCTACTGTTTTTAAATGATGAAACGATGCGATGCATATGATCGCGTCCGCACTTTCTGAACGAAATGGTAAACTTGTCATACATGCTTCAAATACATTTAATCCTTTTTGATTACACATTTTTACAAACGATTTACATGAGTCAATACCGTACATTAATAAACGATCATTATCCATGTTTCTTCCATTTCCACACCCTATATCGTAAACAATGCAACCGTTTTCCACAGAGTTTAAAAATTCAGTCACCCATTTCCATTGATAAATACGAGTGTTATTAAAATGCTGAGCGATTTTGTCGTACACATTTATATCAAGCTTGTTCATATTCAAAAAAGATTCACCTAAAATTTTTTAGCAACGATAGACTTGGCTTAGGTGGGTCAAACCAAACTAGTTCACATTGGCTTTTTACAATAATGTTATTATTCTTGTGCGAAAAGTAATGTCTGTATATTTTCTTATAATTTTTTTTTATATAGTATCTATATATTTCAGAGTCTAAAAGTTTAATATGTTGATCTGCAACATTTCTTACATCTGTCACTGTATTGATGACTGTCCAAGTATCGTTTTCTTCGTTTTTAAAAAAAACTAAATGTTTAGGAAAATACCCTTTTATTTGTTCAACAATTGATAATTTTACTCCATTTTTGTCTTGATTCGGTGCGAAACTTTTTCCGTAAAAAAAACTATTCAATTGTTTTTTCAAAAGTTTGTTCAAAACTTTGTTTGAAAAAGCAGTTTCAAGTATGGAAATTTTAGTATTATCACATAATGAACCTGTGTTTAGTTCATTAAATATACTTGGAAGGTAATGAACTGTAACATCAATCAATGCTCGAAGTGGTATACTAAAAAAAAAATCAGGGTCCACTGAAGATAATGTAGAAAAAATATTGAATACTTTGTTTTCAAAGTATTCAAGTGTTGTTGGACGATACAAATGTACAATCTTTCCTTCCAGTCTGTAAATAACTTGTTTATGTACAAGTATTCCTGTGTCAGCGTCGTAGAGATCGATTATGCCGTACGAAACCATATTTGATTCTTTTAAAAAAATGTTACATCATACACATTTTAGAGGATGTACGATTATAATTATTTTTACTGTTTTTTTATTTATCTTATTCGTTGCATATGATAAAATAGGATTCACCAACAAATCCCAAACCTGTTTAAGACAAGGATATTTTTATAGAGTGGATCAAACACGTTTGACTGTCTCTTGAACACCTACAAAGATGAACCTTCTTGAGGAAATCCTTTCTTCAGACGATGATGCCCTCTTCTGCGAGGAAGCGGACTCAGAGACTCTAACAGTTTCGAAAAACTCTCCGGGTAAAAAGAGAAAGAGACATGAATTGGAAGAAGGAGAAATCGAAGAATGGTACACTGTCTGTACCGGATTTTTTTTTGACGTGACAATTATGAAAAAAGTTCCTGGATGTGTGGAGTGTCATAACGGAAAGTTTTGTGGGCGGCCTCGAAAAGTGTAGCGTATTATTGCATTGATATAGTTATAAAAATATACATTCCAATATATTTTGGGCAAGTTTTTCTCTGGGTGTAGAATCGAAAAGTGTTTTTCCAAAAGAAAGTGCTTTAGGTCGGTATACATATTTTTTCAAATCTTTATCGTAATTTTTCAAAAGTATTTCTTGAGTGTTTTTAGACTTGTAGACATCTTTCAAATAAAAACGATCCATGATTTGTATTCCTAAATTACCTTCATCAATACTTTCTCCGGCACCAAACGCGCTTACCAATGAAATTGATTTGCATTTGGGAGATAAATGACATAAAAATTTACTAAAAAGTTCTGACGAATAATCTTTTTGAAAAGGTTTTGCACTCGTACAAAAGACAATGTGTTCGTAGTCATCTTTTATATGTGACCAATAATTTTCCAGTACAAAATTAGTACTTTTGAACTCTTCTTTTTTATTATCAGAGTTAAAACCTCCAAGTCTACAAGGTTTATAAAAAACATTATTTTGAGTTGTTAAACCCAATACGTTTGCGTCGTAGTTTACGATAGACTGGTAAACAAGTTCTCTTCCGAGATTTCCAGACGCACCCACAATCGCAATATCAAATTTGAAGGATGTACAAAGTATATATGTAAATATCATTTTTAACTAATTTTTTTTAAAAATAGTTGTTAGTTTAACATACTGTGTATAAAATTTAATAATAAATTTGTTAAACATGTAAATATTATGTTATTACAACCTCCTTTGAATTCAGATTTTTTGGTTTCTACACAAGCAGGTAAATATGTTTCACCTACACTAAAAGTTTATGAAGATGAAAACGTTCAGATTGTAGACGGTGTATGTTTGCAAGTTGTTCATAAAGGTTCACAATCACGTCTAGCTCAGCCGTTTATGTCTGAAAACATAAAGTTGACTAAAAGTTTTCTCCCCGCAGTTGACGATATATGTAAAGTCAAAGCGCCTATTATATATTACGGTTTGTTCATTGACATATGGCATGGTCAGTATCCTAACAAATGGAGTGATCTATGTCATTGGTGTGATACATTTTTTAATCTGATGTCTGCTGCCAGACTAAATGTATTTGAAAGTCTAACACATATATTTATGTGGCAAGTTCAACGATCACAATGGAAAGAACATGAGTTTCATAATGCAATACTGAATTCTGTGTTAGAAGCGAGTAATACTCAAAATATCACACTTGTTTTTGACGAAGATATTAAAAATGGAAGTTTTTGGTTTTTTCAAAGAATCGCTGCATCTAGATTTATTCCTAGAAAGCTAAGTCAATATTCAACTCATTTTACTGGTTGTTCAAGAGGTTTTAAACATGTTTCTGATCGGTTATTTTACCGCAATATGTTGATGAGTCGATACCAGTTTAAAGAATCAAAAATAAAAAGTGTATTGTATTTGCAAAGGCCTAGAGTCTTACTTGAAAATGAAGATAGTCTAAAACGTTATGTCGAGTCCAAAAAGTATGTATGGAAACAGTACACTTTTACAAAAAAAATACCATTTAGAGAGCAATTTAAGCAAGTTTCAACTTCAAGAATCATGATAAGTTCTCATGGTGCTAATATGGTTTATATGGTTTTTATGCCGAGGTTTTCTGCGGTTGTAGAAATATTAAATTGTAAGTATCATTCTTTCATGTACGGTAACCTGGCAATGAATTCCAATATATTCCATTCACAAGTTTATGCCAGTGATGTTTGTTCAAATGTATCGAATACTATAAACACAAGAATGTTTATGAACAATCGTATAAAAATTTCAACACAAAGGTTTTACAATGCAATCGACTTTTCTACTCGCTATGTGAACTTTGCATTAAAATATGAAAAAACTTTGGAATAATAAGTTTATTCATTACTTTTCAAACATTCTACGATATGGGATTGTAAATTATCAAATATTATATTTTGTGCATTATTATCTAGTAACTTAAACCATTCTGGTTTTATCAAATCTATTTTTACATCGGTTCCAATTTCTCCCTCTTTTTTCAAAACTTTTACAGTAAAGCATTCTTGTTCTATTAGTCTTTGAATACAATTTGCAACGAATATCTTGTATTCGGTCAAGGAAAGTGCAACTGTTTTTTTGCTATCTTGTGTCATTTTTTTAATAATAAAAAATAGATTATACCAAATAAATTTAAAAATATTGTATAAAAAATAAAAAATGTATGCAAACTGTATACAAGCAGTAAAAGAAAAGAACAATCCGGATGGAAATGTTAGTTCGGACAAAAAAAAAGTAACTTGTGGTCATGAAGCAACTTCATGTATCATGGTCGGTTATACCTCTCCATTGTACGCGTGTTGTGAAAATGCTCCTAAAAGTCCTCAGAGAGTATATTCACAAGGTATGAGATTCAAAGATTTGAAAGAAGTAAAAAAATGAAATTAAGGAAGTCTGAAATTTGTGATTGGGCGTATTGGTTTACCACTTTGCATGTCGAAAACAACAACCCAGTTGTAGCTAAATTGTGCGGTAACTGGGTCAACAACGATGGCTCGCATTATTGTTTTATTACCGTCTTTTTTCATTGGATATACGAGGTGTACTTTTTCTCCGGTTTTGTGAATAACGTTTCCAGATTCTAAGCTTATTATGTTTTTTCCCGCTGTTCCTACTACCTCTTGAACAAATCCCAATGAGTTCAGATCTGATTTGGTATCTGTTTTAAAATCCTGAAGTTTTGTTGCATGATCTTTAAATTCCATTTGTGTTTTCTTTAGTTGTGTTTCTACATATTCTAAACGTCTCTGTGTAATTGCATTGTCCTGAACGCTCATGATTTTGTTCAAATTGTTCGGTGTCATTGGAGATGTATTTGATACGTTTTGAACACTTGATGACATACCTGAACCACTTTTTTTACTTTTCACACTGGGTATTGGAGCATTTAAATTATTAATGCTGTTACTTCCGGATCTCATCGGGCGATAAGAATTGTATCCTAACGACATTTTACTTTAATAAAAATATTTTTTTAAAATATTAAACATACATGTTTTACAAATATTTTTTTTAGTTTTAATGTAAAATGCCTTGTGGGTGTTCTGTTACTAAAAAAGAGTCAGGATTTCGAACTGTTATTTTAAGAAACCCTAAAACTGGGAAAAAAGTAACAGAAATAAAAATACCGAAAATGGTTACTGTAAGAAAAGGACCTCAATTACTTCCAGGTATGAGTCGAGTTATAAAACCAGAAACTTATATGAGATATGTTCAACAGCCAAGAAGACTTAAAATATAAGTAAGGGCGTATCTTCTGTTATTCTTCTCCTCTTCACAAAACTATTTGTAATTTTAAGTCTATTTTTTTTTTGATAATTTGTATGAGCTTTCATTTTGTTAAAGTTTTTTTCCAAAAGTTTAAAATTAAAGTGATTCATTAATTTATCGTTTTTTGTTTGTTCATATGTATATTTTGTTAATAATTTTATAGATTTTTTAATTCTTATGTTTTTGGTGAAAAAATATAGTATTTCAACAAGAACAAACTCTTTTTTATATTCCATAATCAGTTTTATACTTATACATTAAAATTACTCTCACTATTGATATGAATGAATATTTTGGAAATCCAAGTTCGGAAGTTATATTTTTATTCTTACCGGGCTGGACGTCACCTCCCATAAACATGTTAAATTTATTAAAAGATAATGTCGACAAAAACAATTATTGGTGTATACTAAATCAAACTTTTGAAAATAATGAGTGGTTTAGGTATGGTGCTGTTGAAGAAGGTTCAAAAAAAAATTATAATTCTTTCATTTCACATTTAAATTTAAATTATAAATTGAATAATGATTTGAATGAATCTATAAAATATATTTCTGATACAATATCCAATATTAATAAAAAAGTTGTACTGCTAGGAACGTCACAAGGTGCGACAACTGCGTTTCATTATTTTCACTCAAATGTTTGTTCCGAAAAAGTGATGGGAATATGGTTGCACAACATGGCTGGGTTTTATCCCGAATACTTGGACATTTCCAAAAAATATAGTTACAATAATTACATAGACGTGAAAATGGGTGATAGGCATGCTGTTTTTGATGATGATACATTTGGCCATATGAACCGAAGTTTAAATATTATCAAAAAAAATAGAAGTAAACATGTTTTCTTTTATAATTCTAAAAATGATAACGTAGTTCCAGGTATATTTAAAAATATTATGATGAGTGAGTTGTTTAGAATATATAATTTATAAAAGGTTATTTACATTCACCAATAAATATATATTCAGGTTTATTTAAGTTTTCGTATATTATTATAGTATTTGTCACTATAATTGCCAGAGATGCAAAAAATGATATTATTTGAATGAGAATTTCCCAATTATGAACCACCATATTTTTAAGCACAATCAAACTCAAGAGTGTTCCTTGTATAAACCCAAACGAATGTGACCAATGTGCAACTGTATTTCGATACTGTTCACTGGTGTTATACAAAAAATATATATTGACAGCTTCAAGTATGACAAGAATTAGCCATACAAATCTTAAAGGTGCTTCTTTCCAATTTATTATTATGTGTGCGAGATATGCGCCTATCAAACCATAAACACCTGGCGATGCTCCTCTGTAGCATGATAAGTTACCGTATAATGCGGCGTGCCATGTTGCACCACTTATACAGGAGTACCAAAATATTGTAAATGCTGCAAAATTGCCATGTACAATTTCCAATAATGTTCCGAATGCGATAATACTCATTATATTGCTGAAAAAATGTGTGTTTCCAAAATGTGAAACACCACTTGCCATATAGTGCCACCATGGGTCTTCTTTTCTAGGAGGTGTACGAAGTGAAATATGACTATCCGACAATTGAACATAAAAACAAAGTATAGCTAAAAATAAAGTATGAAACGGTGGACTTTTTTTCGAACACCATAAGCGCGTATAAAATATAGTTCTGTATTTTATTCTATCTATATATGAATACATTTTTTATATTATTTTTATATTATTTTTTATTGTTTATTAAAAATAATAATACATAATATAAAAAATGGCACCATTTTGTGATTCTACAAAAAATTTCATAACCGACAAATCATACAAACAAATAAGTTTAGATTCTTCAATTACTGAAGATGAAGCTAGAAAACAGTGTATGAAACATACTTTCAAGAATGAAGCATATGAAGGAAAAGATTTCTTTTTTCAACAACATGGTAATGGATATACTATATGTGGTTTCTTTGATGATAAAATAGAAGATTCGGATGTAAAAGTAAAACATGGACACACATTTGGTGGTATTTGTACTATACCTGAAGATGTAGAAATAAAACTACATATTGATGATAAAGTCGAATCTGTAGTAACTGATGTTAAAAAAAATACTAATGAAATAAATTTGGTTAGAACAATAAATTCGTCTGGATTAGAAACGATACGTTCGCGTCTAACTGATTTAGAGGAAACCTTACTAGCTGGTGTTGAAAATAATACTAATGAAATAAATTTGGTTAGAACAAAAAATTCGTCTGAAATAGAAACGATGCGGTCGCGTCTATCTGATTTAGAGGAAACCGTAAAAACATTACAGGAACAAAACATTAATATGGCGACCAGTATAGAAGATTTGCAGACTGTGGATGACAATATGTTTGAGAGTATAGAAGAGTTGGAACAAGAAGATGTTAAACTATCAAACATGTTGTCAAAGAAAAATTCATGTAATCGACGTAAAGGATGGACTGGAACTGGTGGACATATAAGAAATTTCAAAAAAGACGGAAGCAATGGTCTTGAAAAGGGAATGACCATTGGTGACTGTGTTCGAATCGGGAAACAAAATGGATGGAACTTTGTGGGGCATCGTAATGGCAGTCACAGTTTAAATTCTCACAAAAATACATGTTGGCGTCATGATAGTAATTATAAACAAAATGAAAGACTTGAACAATGGGTGAAAACAGATCAAGGAAACGATCATGTTCATACAACCGTAATGTTAAAAGAAAACTGTTCTTTTTAAATTATTAATAGTTTTTAAAAACTATTATTTTTTTTTATTTTTTAAATAAATGGAAAGACTTTCTAGTATAAATCAAAATTCTTCAAAGTATTACGAAGGTACTCAATACGATTTATCGATTTTGTGCAAAGTGATAAAATATGCAGCAAAATTAGAATTAGGAGACGAAGAGTTGGACGATTTCAATATAGATGTAATAATAACTTGTGTGAATTTTTTAAATAATATATATGTATACAATTTATTAAATGATGAAGATGTTGTTACTGTACTTTCTTCAGAAGAGACTATTGAACAAATGTATCATAAACTAAAAGATAAGATAAAACATATTTGTACAAACTTGGCAATGTATAATTTTAATCTATTTTTGAGATTGTTATTTGGCGCTAAAGTTAGTGTTGATACTATCGGTTATGAAACATTAAAAGTGGGAAGTGTTGTAATAGATATTTCAAAAAATAGTAAACTATATTTAACTGTTAAAACGGAAACATCTGATATAACCTATATTATTCGAAAGAAATTTATAAATTTTTTAATGGAACAACATGATTATAGTTTGGAACTACTAGAAAACCAACTCATTGAAAAAAATATACCTTTTTACGACATGGTTTATATTTTAATATATGTGAAAGCTTATCATGACAATGTGTTAAATACTTTATAATTTATATTGACATTGGATCATAACTTTTAAACTCTTTTATTGCAGTTTCAATAACATCTTTTACAGTTGCAAGTCTTCTTACATTTTTTTCATGTGTTATAAACTCTTTTACTTCGTCATACCACAACGATGGTTGTGTTGCTATATTATTTATCATGGGTTCGAATATCAACTTAAACATATCAATATATCTTCCTTTTTGTATCTGCATAGATTTTGTGGTTCCATCATCATTATGTTTTCTAATAATGGGTTGTATCCAACATTCGTCATTTTCCCAAAATATCTTTAGTTCAAGATTTACAACTCTGTTATTTTCGTTTTCAAAATAATTGTTTGAATTCTCGAATTCAAACAATTTTTCTCCAAGTAGTTTAGTTTCTTTTACAAACCATTCTTTTAACTCTATTGGTATAGGTTGTTCCGATAAAATTTTTATTTTTTCATCGTATTTTTTAATAATTTTCTTAGTGTCCTCTATAAAAGGTAATATAAAATGAGGTAAAACACCAACTCCAAACGATATTTGTATTAAACTATTTTGATACGGTAACAAACCGTAGTTTGTATACACGGTACTTTTTTTCGTCAAAAGTGTTCTAACTTTTTTGCTAATAATAGAATCATAAACGTGTTTTCTTCCGCTTTTTTCGGAAATGTCATATGTTGCGTCAGTCAGGTACATGTATTTTATGTCTTCACTACAGTTATATAGGAATGATTTTATCACATCCATTATATGTTTTGCATTTTTTAACGTTGTTTTACAATGCATGTGTTCATACATGAAAGAACCCAAATATGCACAAGTTATACCATATTCATCTGTATTAATTGTAATTCGTATACACGAATTGGAATTAGTTTCTGTTACATAATTTTCCCAGTCGTTTACATCTATTGGAACGGAAGTTGGACACCACGGAACAGTAATAATATTATTTTTTTTAACAAACTGGATCCAGCTTTTATTATTTATTGAAGATATTGGAATATTATCATCTCCTTTTACAATGGTCACATCTTGTGTGAGATAATCTTCATTTACGGAACCTTGATTTACTTTTTTTAGAGTTACAATAGCAACATATTTTTGTGAAGAGTCATCTACTTTTACACCTTTGGGCATTAAAAACTTACCATCTTGTCTTAGTGTATTTGAAACACTTATAGAATTTAGTAGCATACAATCTGTTAGTTGACATCTCATTTTAGAGTATATTTTTTCGAATGAATTTAATAGATTAAAGTTAGTGTTGTATAGATTTCTCATAAATCCGGAATATAGCTCAGAAACGTGAGAAGTTCCAGTCGCTTCATGTTGAGATGCTGCCGAAATTTCATCGAAAACTTCGGTGGCGGATGGAGCACCTGTTAAATCTCCAGGGTATTCTCTTGTCCTTTCAGCTGAATCTGTTCCTAAAATTTCTCTTCTGACAGGTCTTCTTGGTGTTTCTGGTGTCCTTGGTCTTCTTACTGGTGTTGTAAAATTTGAATTAGGTTGGCTTTCTACCGGATCTTCTGACTCAGAACCTGAACTTCTATACTTTTGTAAACTGTTTAATTTTTTTTGAGATAGCCACATTATTAATTAAATAGCAAAAAATAATTAAACATTACAAAATTTACGATATGTTATATTGAGGCGATGGTTTAAAAGTTTAGGTTCTTTCACGATTCCATGAAGTATTCCTATTG
>MDTC01123170.1_pt1 | contig 12878 bp, 12 predicted proteins | sample 811181 | NCBI WGS metagenome assembly MDTC01 (sample SAMN05326644, study PRJNA326480) | marine metagenome | isolation source: seawater | place: Pacific Ocean: North | collected 2011 | reverse complement strand
GATGATTTCATGATACAGGGCGGGGACTTTGAAAATCATGATGGTTCAGGCGGTTATGCATCAGCATGGTTTGGAGTCTGTAATGGAGATATGAATGTAAATCAGAGCGATTGTCCTAATCAAGAATCTTGGAATGTACCAGATGAAGCATATAATGGACTGACCCATTTACCTTGTACAATTTCAATGGCTAAAACCGCATTTCCAAACTCTGGTGGCTCTCAATTTTTCCTCATGCCAGATGATATCTACAAGCACACATGGTTGGATGGCGTTCACACTGTATTTGGTGTGATTACCGATGGTTGTGAACATGTGACTGAGATTTCAGAAGTCTCAACAGGAGAGAATGATATTCCTATCATGCCAGTAATAATTTACAATGCCACTGCAATGGATTGAAATTAAAGTGAGATTGAAATGTCTAAATTTCAAGACTTAATGTCTAGTCCTGTAGTGCGCTCTCTTTTGATTTTTTCAGCCTTTAGAGCCGTATATGGTGCCGGCATACTGGTTGTGACATGGTTTTTGGCAACCAGTGATCAAACACCATTTTGGGTTTCAATAGTATTCTTGATGTGTTCAATGGTATTTTCAAGAGTCCTGTTCAAATTTCTCAAGAAAAAATGGAGTAAAGAAGAACCGAGTTTACCTGTAGTCTCAGATGGGATTACAAGTTGAAGCCTTCGACAGAATCTTTGATGCAAGATTCAAGGCTCTCCCACTGAATCCCAAGTACCCGTGTGGCTTTATCCGAAGACAGATTTGAGTCGCCTTTAAACAAGCCTTTAGCACGCTTTCTAGTCATCATTCTCTTGCCACTTTTCATACCACTAATCCAATCGAACAAAACAGCAAGGAACATCAAAGAACGAGGAATTGCAATTCTTGTTGCTTTGCTATCAGGGTATAATTTTCTCGTTGTTTTACAAACATCAGCGAATGTCAAATTCTTGTGCGGTGCTAAAATGAATCTTCCCTCAGCCTCATCGACTTCATATGCTCTTCTGTGGGCTTTTGCAACGTCCTTGACATGAACAATCGGAATTGGAATCTTAGGCGCCATAGGGATTTTTCCAGACATAAGATTTGGGAAAAATTCCACACTCGGGGTAGGATTGACAAAACTTCCTCCAAGAACAGCACCAGGATTGATGACTCGCAAGTCTAAATCAAGTGATTCGGCTAGTTCCCATGCACGTTTCTCAGAATCAGTTTTGGCAACAGTATATGGTGAGTCTCTTTCGGTTTGCCAGTCTGCTTCGGTCTTTTCTCGGCCTTTGGGAGTATTTCCTACTGCGGCTATACTGGAGGTGTAAATCACACGTTTTACCCCTGCGTTTTTGGCAGCATTAAGAAGATGAACAGTTCCTTTGATAGCAGTGTCAATAATCATTTGTCCATCATCGGTATTAGAATAAACCGTAGCGGTATGAAATAGTGAATCGCACCCTGAAATCATTTCACTCCATCCATCAGCATCAAGGATGTCGCCTTCTACTAATTCCAACATATCTTGGCACTTTAGGTCGATTGCATGCTGCCTTACATGATCGACTTTTTTAGGGTCATCAAGAGAGCGAACTGAACCCTTGACGGAATATCCATTCTCCAAAAGGTCGCGAACAATATTATTGCCAATATGGCCATTAACTCCGGTCACGAATATTTTCTTGACATCTGTATTGGTTTGCGCCATAATATGCCCAAATGCTCTTCACTCTTAACTACCAACATTTTCAACGAGAAGATCTGATAATTTCTTGATAATCGATACCACTTTGTTTTAGTTTCCGCTCTTGGGTTTCATAATCTACATGATACAACCCAAATCTGAGTTTATATCCTTCAGCCCACTCAAAGTTATCCATTAACGACCAATGGTAATATGAGCGTATATCATGACCTTGAGCGATTAGTTTTGATAGTTGCCAAATATGTCTTTTGAGATGTATTGGTCGTAGTTTATCATCTGAGTCAGCAACTCCATTTTCGGTAATTTCTATCGGTACATTTAGTTTTGACATTAATCTTACAGCACGCTTCAATCCTTCAGCATACATGGTATACCCGAATTCGGTCATGACCTCATGTTTTCTTTTTGGTAAATCAATTTCAGTTGTTTGTGGTAAGAATGGGCTAGCCAGTACGTGTGTATAATAATTCAAACCGATAAAATCGAAGGAATTTTTTGCATTTTCGATTTTTGAACCGAACATTCTTCCACGTTTTAAGGCAGAAATTATTGCACCATTCCAAATGTAATTCAGTGCTATCGATGTAATCCAGTGTAGTAAATTCCATCGTCTCAGTGGGTCAAATAATGTTACATTCTTAGCTAAACCAATTCTTGCATCGGGGTTGATCGATTTCAATTTATGATAAAGTGAACAATGCGCATAAATCATGTTCTTCATCACACGGATTGTTTTGAAAACAGAACCTTCACCAGGAGGAAACATCTTCATGTGATATCCCATTATTGAGAATACTTCTGGTTCATTTACAGTACACCAGTCACTGACTTTATGATTTAATTGTTCAAAAATTCGTTGACAGTAATCAATCCATAACTCGATATTTTCACGTTTTGTAAAACCACCCATCTTTTCGAACCAGATTGGATGTGAAAAATGATGCAAAGTGATCATCGGCTTAATATTTCGAGAAATTAAATCATCGACCATTTCGCAGTATTGGTCTACTGCTGCCTGATTCCAATCTCCTTTTTGTGGCTGAATGCGACTCCATTCGATAGATAATCGATATGAATCTACGCCCAAATTTTCAATCAGTTGGAAATCCTCTTTCCATCTAGTCCAGTGTTGGCAAGCAGAACCGCTTTTCTCCAAACCTTTTTGATTTTCAAAGTCGGACCAATTATTGGTATTATCACCCTCGATTTGATGTGATGCGGTTGCAACTCCCCAAGTGAAATTCTTTGGGAATTGATAATCATTACAATCAATATTTTCCCAATCAAGATGTTTCTCTGGAAATCTGATTGAAAGCATGATGATTATCAGCACATATCCTGCCAAAAAGGCAGTCAAGTAAATCCACCAAACCATGTTTTGCGATATGACTGTTGATGTTATCTCTTGCGGTGTAAAAACTAATTTTTGATTTCTGGCTGGGGAATAATTGAAGTTATAACGGCTTCACCAAGTGCCATGGATAGTTCACCATCAGGTCTAATTGAAGAGGCATTAGCAGAAATTGGAGATGCTATTGGGGAGAAAATTGACCATAAATGGTGGTCAAAAATGTTGTACCCTATGTTTGTACTGATATTCCTTTCAATACCAATAATTTACTATTTTTGGTAATCATTTCTTCGAGAAAATCCAACCGCAAGTAAAATTGCACTCGATGCGATTACCGCAGTGAAACCAGGGAGACTTTCATCTTCACCAGTACATCCTTCTTCGGTAGAATCAATTCCTCCAAAAGTATCATCATTAAACCAGCATGAAGACCATGTTTTATACCAATCGCCAGTTGGGAAATTTGTTGTATTTCCATCTTCATAAATTGCTTTGACTCTCCAGTTAACATAGGTATGATCGCTAGGTGGAGTCACAGAAACAGTATGTACTGCTCCATCAATTTCAGCATCCATAATTACTGGAGGGTCGCATACTCCATCATTTAGACATATTTGGGTCGTAATTTCAAATGTGGTATTATTTTGATATTCATCATCATTCATAGTTATTGTTAGTGACCATGATTTTGAATCTATTGAAGGAGTATCACGGGAATCAATAGTGAACGGCACTTCGCTTTCATCTGGATTTACATCTTCTCCACCTTTTACATCAGCTGCTGAAGTGAGAGGTGAAAGTAGTATCATTGAAATAATTAGGGCGATGATTATCCTTTTTTCCATACAACGGCTAAGAGTATTGATTATTTAGAATTAGGCATTGATGGTTTTCTATGGCTTATTGCAAAAATCAGTGTTTTTTGTTTTAGTTGGGTAAACATTCTTGAGTATAGAGTTTTTCAATATATTTTATCGAAGTGTACTCTGATGCGCAAGATTGGGTGAAAAAATGAAGACAACTTACAAAATGATGGGTATTGCAGATTTTATTACTTTAGCCAATGGTTTACTTGGTGCAGCGGCAATAATGTTCATTATTCTGGCAGTGGAAACATTACAAAATCCAATGTTTGATGATGGTGTAAAATCAAATTATATTTGGTGGGCGATGGGATGTATACTTCTTTCAGTTATCGGCGATATAATCGACGGGCCAATCGCTAGAAGATATTCGAAGCGAAAAATTTTAGGAGGAACTTTAGATGTTATGTCAGATTGTGTTTCTTTCTGTGTTGCTCCAGCACTGTTGATGTTCGTAATGTTTGGTAGATGGGGTGAAGCATCTCCATTGTGGTCAATTTCACTGGGCATTGCCGCCTGTTGGGTAATCGTGACAGGAATGCTAAGATTGGCTAGATTTCAACATGAAGAAGGTTCGAATAAGAACTATTTCCATGGGTTAGCATCACCTGGGAATGCCATGGTGCTAATTACATTTGCAGCACTAATTTGGTTACAACCATCATCAGGATTAGGACCAAATGTCACCACTGAATGTATATTTTGCTTTGAATCAACTAGTTCTGCTCACCAAAAACCATTCTTTGATTTCCTTATACTACCAATAATGTTCATCTCAGGTGGGCTGATGATTTCAGATCGTAAATTATCTAAAACTAAGAAAGGAATACCTATGCGTATCTCAGGCCTTCAACTTCTATCAATTACTGTTGCCACAATTCTTTCGATAATTCATTCAACAGAAGTTGGAATTGAACTTGGAAATACTAAGCCACAATTCCTACTATACCTATTATCTGGTGTTCTTCTAATCTTTTACGTTGCATCCGGACCCACATTATCAAGACTTGAAAATCAAGAAGAAGAATCAGAGTGATTGAGTCACTTCTGGTTTTTTCCGGCTTTTGAAGTAATTGTAAAGCAATACATGCGCCATAAAACCAAGAATACCTAGTGCGAAAATTATATCCCAAGAGATCTTGAATATCAGTCTTGGAAGGTTAGGAGATACTGATAACTGTAGGCTAATCAATGAAATTCTGATGACAAGCAATAGGGCGACATAATGTACAGGCCAGCCCATCTTGTTAAACAGACTCCACCACATCATAGACATAGCAACAGTTGCTCCTGCACCCATGAATCCTACCCATGCATTACTTGGTGAGAATCTATCTCCAATGTAACCTCCATTAAGGAAAATATTTCCAGGGTCAACGTCTCTTGGATGTCCAAAACCATCTATTTGGCCAAGTGCTGCCCACCATGTGAACCAAACTACCAGAGGGAACATTGCTAACACAATATTTCGGGCTATTTCTTTGTGCATCTGTTGACATTTTTCTGTCAAGTATTTCAATTCCTTTCCTAAGAATGATTCAATACTTGCATACATAATCATGCTAGCAGCACAAGCCCATCCTCCCCAAGTCATGGTTAGCCAGAATAGGCTACAGTACAGAAAAATATCATGTGAATTTGGTTTTTTATTAAGCGCTAAATAAGTAGCATATAATACACCAACTATCAAACCACTCAATAATATCCAGTCAACAAAATTGCTTTCTAGATACATTAGTGTTGGTATTGCAGTAAAAATACCAGCGATAAAGGCGATATGAGATTTTTCACTTATCTTCTGGTTACGAGTGATAAATATTAGTACTGATATTAAAATCAGAGCACTCCCAAATAATATTGCTAAGATAGTTGGTTTGAAAGTAAAGTAAATCATCATTCTAGGTAAAGAAAATCCAATGCCGCGATAATGGGAGAGGAATATAGTAGGTATCATGACTAAAACATAGACTATTTTTAGTAAATTAGTGCTTTTATCTTTGGCCTCAATATTTCTAAAAATTGGCATGCCAATCATCAATAATAAAAGCAATCCAAGTGCTGAAAATCTTGTTTCGACGTATGAAAGCATAAATGCAATAGCAGCTAATAATACACATACTACAGCGTTTATTATTTTCTTATTTTCAGACTTGGTGGATAGTAGAAATAGAGTTAATACAGCAACGGTATAAGGAGCAATATTTCCTATTGGATAAAAGATGCCTACTAAATCAGGACGATTTGCAGCAATAAAAGAAACGGTTGCAAAAATCAGTGTGAGAATCGTACCACTGCCAAAGATTTCTTTATTGCTAAATCCATTCTTATTCATCAATAACATTACTGAACCACAAATTAGTATGAAAAATAGCCCTGAGATCAATAGGTCGGAATTTCTTATTCCCAGTTCATCAGGTGAAATGTCATCCCATTTTATTTCATCAGAAGTTAATCCTTCGACATAAGGATGACCATTTTCTTCCATCCAATCATTTCTTTTTACAGTGGCATTCCAATTCCATTGTTCTAACTCTTGTCTGTATTCTTCGTCAATATCTAGCATGTCTAAGGGGAATTTTCCATGATTGGCATGTGGTAATGGCAAAGATAACATTAGTGAGGGCAGAGTTGACATATCTCGTTGATCGATCAACTCTTCAACAACATGACCTTGCTTGATATTTGGCCCCCAAGCCCAAGCCCCAACTTCTCTGATGATTTGATCAGGAGATCCATGTTGACCTGTATCGGTTAGTCCATGGTCAGAAGTTACCACAACTGTCCAGTTTTCAGGTACCTTTTCAAAAATTATTGCGAAATTATCATCTAACCACTTCATTTTTTCTTTATACTCAGTTGAATCTTTCGAACCATATCTATGTCCTGTGCTATCAAGTCCAGATAAGTGTGCTACAATGACATTAGGCGTTCTGTCAAATACAACATCTTCTTTGGTATTACTCGCTGGGATTTCTCCATCAAGCCAACTATTTATGGTTTCAAATGATTCGGTATCACCTTGCATGTAGTCTCCATGACCATACCGGTGTTTCATGAAATTAATTTCATCATTATCAGCATAAAGGTCTCCCCATACATAGTCACCAACAATGGCAAATTCATTGTCTGCTATGCCATCATTATCTCCATCATAAGAACTTGCTAAAGACCATCCATCTGGAGTGCCTGGATGTTCGGGATGAAAATTGTTCAATCCCTCATTTGGTCTTGAGGGGATACCGGTTGCCATTTCTTTGACACATGAAGCAGTCATTGTAAGAGGATTAGTAAATACATCCATGTAAGTTCCATTATTTTGTGTCATTGAATTTAGAGTTGGCATCAAATTTGGATCACTCATCATGTCTCTTCTACCGCCATCTAAGACTATGAATAATAGCCCTTCGCTAAGTTTTTCACGATTTTCAGGAGCCATTTCAACTCCTTCTTTGGGCGCAGGTGCATCTGCGATGATGTAAGAACCGGTGTAAATTAGAGAAGGTAGCGAAAGGATTGCAACTGCAGCGATTATCTGCAAAATTAATCCCTTTGACAATTTACCGCTCAGCACTGCCTCACCAACAATGTGATTCTTCCTTGACCCATACTTAACATTCATCATAAACTTGGTCGCAATAATTACTTTTGACCACTAATTAATTCAATCGGAAGTCAAGGTTATGGCGAACAATTTTTCAGCGATGTGAATTAAGATTAATTATTCCAACTTCAAGTCTGTCATGAGTTGGGTGAACCTCGACTAGTTGCACAGGGACTTCTAAGATATTTGCAATTTCTTCAGCAATTGATAAAGGCAATTCAATACGCTGATTTTGAGCATCAAAGCGAATCCATCCCTCCTCTATTCCAAGTTCCTTGGTTAATTCTTCTATGTCGTCTTGAGCATCTTCAAGAGTGGTTGGAATCGCTCCAAATATTATCGTATCATCATCGCTCAAAACTTCATAAGGACGAAGATTTGCTTGACCTCTTCGTTTGAATCTTGCTCGGAGTTGGCCCGCATCTTTGAATTTGGCAGTACAGAACTTCAAGTGAAAATCCAGTGATTTTGAAGCCTCTTTGAGTTTCATTCCCAATTCGAAAGAACCCTCTGCAGCAGCTGTAATTCCTCCGCTGAGATTGAATCCCCTGACATCCATATTATCTTGGTTGCCAACAGTAATTTCTAATTCATTTAGATTGAGAAAACCTACAGGTGATTCATCAAGTTGCTTCATTAGGGCAAATAATTGTTCTTCCTTATCAGGTTCGCACGGTAATTCCACGCCGACAAAAATGCCAGCATCTTTGCAAGCCTGCATTACTTTCAGGTATTTGTCGACAGTGCCACCGAGTAAATGGAACCTTATTTCATCGAGCCCAGCCTTGCCAAAATCAGCAGCACGATTGTGATCAAATGGTATCGATGTATACAAGTGAATATGGTGTTCGGGGCCAAATGCAGATTTGAGTTGCTTTACTGCCTCTAATGATTTCTCTAAATCTAGCATTGGGTCTCCGCCAGTGATTCCTGTTCCAGTTGCCTTCATAGCGTGACCTTCTTCAATCACTTCTTCCCAAGAATTACATCTCCTTTCATTGGCAAACATATCAGGGCTTTCTCTACGATTCTCTGAAAGTGGACAATAATCACAGCCCCAGTGGCACTTTCCAGTGACAAATAATACCAGTTTACTACCCTTTTGACACTGCACACATCCTTCGGCCTCGCCTTGTTCGGCGGAAAGGATTTCAGTTGCCATCATTAGAGACCTAGACATGTCAAACAATACTCCGTGATGACTCATTGGTTTGAAACTCTCGCAAGAATTTAGGAAAAATTATTCTTTGCCTCAACAATAAGCCATCTGTGGAATCGACGGTCTAGTGTTAATTCAGGGTGAAAGGTCAATGCCAATTTCATTCCATCCAAGATTCCTACTACTTCCTCTTCCAAAGTTGCTACAGTGGTACATTTAACTGAATTTGCTAGGAATCTTGGTGCTCGGATAAATACTCCTGGGTATGAATCGGGATTACCAATTGCAGCTTCATGGGAGATTTTTAGTGGCTTATGATTGAAATTATCACGCTGCAATTCGAGCTCCTTTGTTGGATTAGATTCTGGTGTCTCTAGTTCAATCTCGAGTTGCGCCTCAAATGATTGTCTCTGACGCCCCCAAGCATTTCGTGATATTTGTGCGGAAATATATGGTTGCCTTTGTTCGCCAGGATTTGATAGAAGAATTGCTCCAGCACAAGTTCCTAGAACCGGGCGATTTGGAAATTTATCCATCCAATCAAAAATACCATCAAGCAATGATTCACTTTTACTTGCTTTACGCATTGCTGTAGATTCGCCTCCTGGAAGTATTAGTGCACAAATATCCGAATCAAGTTGTGAACTTTTACGTAATTCAACAATTTCAATTTCTATGTCAACTTCCTCTGAAGCATGTATCAGCGCCTCGATGTGTTCATGTCGCGCACCTTGTAACATCGCCAAACCGATTCGCAACATGTATTGCCGTACGGCTTGTCCTCTATCAGCCCAACGCTTCTTGAACAGTTATGCAAGGTGTTGAAGAACTGCCTTCAACTGCGATAACATAATGGCATCTTATGATGGAGACTGCTTCCTTGTTCCTGGACCAGTTAGAATGAATCAAGCATGCCTAGATGCGATGGCAACTCCTACCATCACTGCCCGAGGTCCAGAGTTTAGAGATGTCATGGCAGAACTAAATTCTGGTTTGAGATATGCATTCAATATTGCACCTTCTAAACCGGAAAAAAAGAATCAATCATGGGCAGGAGATGATGATTACAAAGTCGTCGTAGTTTCAGGAAGTGGAACTGCTGCTATGGAGATGGTTATTGCTAATCGATTCCGTTCCAATGATCTTGTTTTAGTACCTACAAATGGTAAATTTGGAGAACGTGTTGCTGAAATTTGTTCAAGATTTTGTAATGTAAAACACATCAAATATGAATGGGGTCGAGCCTTTGATTTATTCGAACTTGAACAACAATTAGAGCGTAAGTGCTACGAGGCATTACTCATTTGCCACAATGAGACGAGTTCAGGAATTACTCAAGATGCACCAGCACTTGCCGAGATGTGCCAGCGCCACAATACACCATTTATTCTCGATGGAATCACATCGATTGGAGGATTGCCCGTTCATCTTGAGCAATGGGGTGCAGAGTCTGCAGTAGTCGGTGCACAAAAGTGTACAGCAGGTCCTTCTGGAATTGCTGCAATCGCTATTAATTCACACTTTATCGAACGAAGTAAAGCGATTAGAGAGCAAGGGGAATGTAATCCGACTTACTATCTTGATTTAATTTCAGCACTTAAGAAAGGTGATGATGACCAAACTCCTTGGACTCCAGCAATTAATTTAGCAATGGGCTGGAGTAAAGCGCTTAACACTCTAAAGGAAGAGACACTCGAAGGTCGATGGAATCGATGTGAGATGCTTTCAAAAGGAGTTCAAAACCTATTTTCACATTTAGGATTTGAATTACTTGCCGACCCTTTTCAGCGTAGTAGTACCGTGACTGCAATAATGTATCCAGAAGGGGTAGACGATACATGGCGAAGTGATCTCAAGAACAAGTATCAAACTCAAGTTATTGGAGCACAAGACCATCTCAAAGGTAAGATGTTCAGAGTTGGTTCAATGGGCGAAACAACGGTTGAAGAGATGGTCGAGGGATGTAAAAGAATGATTTCGTGTTTCAAAGACCATGGTGTGGAATTACCTGATGTCGAAGTTGAATCCTTTTTTTGAGGTCTTGAAATGAACTACATTGTTTTAGGACGCTTTCAACCCTTACACAAGGGGCATGTATTACTAATCGAAAAAGCATTAGAAATGGCATCTGAAAATGATAAAGTGACCGTAGCAATAGGTTCTGCTTCATGCCAAATGGAACCTCGTAATCCATGGACTGGCGATGAGAGAAAAGAAATGATAGAGTCTTGGTCAAGCGCAGTTGAAGTTGTTTTAATCGATGATATCAATGACTCACCCAATTGGGTAGAACATGCTACAAAATTTCATGGCGAAGGAACTTTGGTTACTTCAGATGAAAAAACAGCTGAACTCTATCGCGCATCGGACTGGGAGGTTATAGATGTTGAACTGGAGGACAGGGAAAATTTTGAAGGCTGGAGAATAAGGCAGACTATCAAAATGCTCTCAACAGTCGATGACTTTGATGCAGTTAGAGAAGTACTTTCAGCAACTCTTCCGGTTGCGGTTATCGATTGGTTGATTGAAAAAGATGCTTTGTATCGCCTTTCCACTTTCCAGACCGGTGTCTATGCTGGATGATTATTCAGAAGCGACAACAACCCTAGCGGCAATGAGTACTCTTTGTTTGTACATGTATCCAGCCTCTAAAACATCAACTACCGAGCCACTGGCGAAGTTTTCTGATGCCGGTATTGTCGTAATTGCTTCCATTTTTGCAGGATCGAATTGTTTTCCCTTTGCTTCAATAGCAGTAACGCCCTCACCTGATAACTCATGCCACATTTTGTTTCTAAGAAGTCTGATTCCTTGAGCTACAGGAGATTGGTCGTCTTCTTCAATAGTAGATAATGCTCTATCGACATCCGAAAGAATAGTGAGCATTTTTCTGGCAAGGCCCATTCCTCCATATTGAATTAATTCTGACTTTTCAGCCATCATTCTTTTGCGAACATTTTGAGTTTCTGCTTCTTTGTAAGCGATTTCTTTTTCCGCTTTTTCGGCTCTTGCTAATGCTTCTTCAAGTGGGTCTAATTCTTCCTCAACCCCAACTTCCATAGTTTCACCATTTTCATCAACAACAGGGATTTCATCATCGATATTTTCGATAATTTCATCGCCATCTTCGGGTGAATTGTCATCAGACATTGATTGCCGGTCACATAACTATTGTTTGAACCCGTCGAAACTATGAATTCAAAATATTACGAATATTGAACTCTCCATGACCCCATTTATTGGCATCTAGATGTTCCCTACCAACAATACCAGTGAGTCCGTCTTCTTTGTTCCAACGTGATATTGTGTGAACCAATAATCGTGAGGTTCTGTCATGCGCCTCATATGTGGGAATTATCTTTGGGTCTTTGGCTTCATCAAGGGTTTCTCCAAGTTCTTTTCTTCTATCCATCCAATCAAGACAGACCTTTTGAGAGAATTCTTCTTCGGGAATTCCAGCAAGTGATTCGATCATTTGATTCCAAGTGGAATGAGAATAAAGGTCATCTCTATTGGCTATTTCACGACTCAGTGCTACATCTAAGTAGAGATATGTTCTTGCTTCCCACGAAGTCCATTGACCTGGACTTGCCCACTCCATAAGTTTGAGTAACCCTTCAGAACCATTATTGAGATTCTGAAGAGATAACTTGACATTTACACCGGGTTCACTTTCTACAGAATCCATCCAATCAAGAATTTCTGCTTCACAATCAATATCGAATAAACGATTCAATCTTTCATCACCTTCAGGTCGAGATTGCCTGAACTTGCCCTTTTCCATGCCGTTGTATAATTCATCCCAAGTTAGAGCGAGAAGGTCGTCCAAGCAAGATTGTTCCAATAACAGAACAACCGTCTCGATTCCCATAAAGATATCCAAATGGCCGAGTGCTTTGAGTTAATCGCACAAAAGAATTTACCTTTTTTTGGTTTTCTAAGCGGGAGCATTGAAGAATGTTCATCATTTGGCCGCAGTTAGAGGGTTTTTTGTGGCGACAATCAAGGAGCAAATCGATTTGATTCGCGCCGAGATAGATAAGACTCAAAAAAACAAAGCAACAAATGCTCACATTGGTAAACTAAAAGCCAAAATAGCTCAATTGAAAATTAAGGAAGAAAAGGCTCATGCACACTCAAAAGCCAGTGGTGGCGGTAAGGGTTTTGAAGTCAAGAAATCAGGTGATGCAACAGTTGCTCTTGTAGGG
>MDTC01065342.1_pt1 | contig 12878 bp, 9 predicted proteins | sample 811181 | NCBI WGS metagenome assembly MDTC01 (sample SAMN05326644, study PRJNA326480) | marine metagenome | isolation source: seawater | place: Pacific Ocean: North | collected 2011 | reverse complement strand
GAAAGGTTCACCAGATATTGTAAAAATCCACGTTTTATGTAACAATTAATGTAACAAATAAGAGGAGAGCGCAGTCCTTTTGTTACATGCCCAAAGTTACTAAGCCACTGACTAATACAGAAATAAACTGCGCGCGAGTGAGTTTCTTGCCAACATTAAAAATGTCAGTACCCGCCTGTGGTCAGGTGATGATATTGATGCTGGGCCGACCACAACGAATTAATTCACAGCATAAGCGATGATCTTGTCTTTAAAATTAGGCACCAACAGCTTATTCAGTGCGCCTGAATATGAAATGTCGGCACTTCGCTCAGGGTCGGTAGAGATAAGCTCACTCACAACACCATCGTAGCCAACAAAATAAACGGTCCCTCGCCAGTCGGACACGAAAAACCCGGTTGAATCGTATTTCCATATACCATCAATTCTTCCGTCTATACCTTCAGTAATAGTCGATACGCTGTTATCTGCAATACTGATGGATTTAACGGAGCCTTCCGAACTGCTCATAATGATGTTGTCGCCATCAAGATATAATCCACCTTGACGTGGTTTGTGCTTCTCTGCGTCATAGAACACACTAAAAACGCCAGAGGAATCGATTTTATAGATGACACTCTTGGCAGAATCTGACACATACACCGTGTCGATGGATGGATCAAAAACAAGGTCGTTTAACCGGTCTGATCCTTCGGGTGCAGTATAGGTAGCTAGAACATCACCAGTGGCCGTATCAATGACAGCCACTGTATTCAGATCGGCGACATACAAATTACCGTCATTCAGCGCCATGCCTTTAGGGGCTTTTAATCCGGTCGCCCATTCCTTTTCCAGGATTGCACCGTTTTCACCTAACTTAGATATAAACCCACCGTTATCTTTCCAGGCAGCACGGCGTCCCTTGGGATTAATATTGGCGGCGTAAATAACTTGATTAGCACTATCGTGTATGACGGATTCTGGCCCATTCAGGCCACCATCAACTGACTGCCAACTTTGAGTTAGCGTTATGGTCTTTGCTGCCTGGCCATCACTTTTCGCGCTATGAACAACATTCAGACCTCCTGCAAAAATCAATAAAATAGTCGCTGCTAAAAATGCTTTTGTTGATTTCATAATATTCCTTCCTTATTGATTATCAGTTACATCCAAATAAAATTCGTTAGCTCTGCTAATGGCTAACGCAATTCGCGGCGTAAAATTTTACCCGCATTGGATTTAGGCAGTTCATCGAGATACTCAATAAACTTTGGTGCTTTGTAAATACCCATGCAGACCAGTATATCTGGCTAAGTATGGGTCGTTTTAAATTCTATCGTTATCTTTGACGATCATTAAATCTTGCTACCATCCAGTACATATTCCAAAATAAGCCAACAATGGCTTAGGGCTCCAATTAAAACAAAGCAATGCCAAATAGCATGATTAAAGGCGATGGCTTTAGTCACATAAAAAATAACTCCAATGCTGTAAGCAACACCTCCTACCAGTAGCAATAAAAATCCTGGTGGCGCCATCACCAGGAAAAGCTCATAAATCACAAATACTGCAGACCAGCCCATAGCCAGATAAGTAATGACTGAAAACCATTCAAAACGTCCGGCAAAGAACGCTTTAAAAATAACACCAGCAAGTGCAGCGGACCAAATAACAATAAGCAGCACAGTTGCCGACAGGCTATTTAATGAAATGGTTAAAAGAGGCGTATAAGTCCCAGCAATTAACAGGTAAATAGCGGAGTGATCAAGGCGTTTTAAAACATCTTTTACGTTTGGCTTTTTTGCCGCATGGTACAAAGTGGATGTTAAAAACATTAGCATTAGACTGATACCGTAAGCCACGGCACCGGTTTTCTGTAGCAGGCTGTAATCAGCTGGCATTATTGCGATCATATAGATCAATGCGGCAACTGAGATGAGAAAACCAATACCATGTGTTAGTGCATTGGTAAATTCTTCTGCAGCTGAGTAAGCTGGAGCGATAGTATTATGAATATCGGCATAGTAATTTTGGTTCATAGTGCGCTTTTACATCCAATCGATTTAAGAAAAAGAATGGTTAAATTCTCACAGGTACAGAAATATCAAAGTTCACTAGAGCGCAGGTACTTTATCGATGCGCATCCATTTTGCGGTGCGACTCATAAAGCCCATCTTCCCCGTTATGAGCATTTGGTCAGTCTCGGGTAGAGAAATTTCCACTTTTTTATAGTCTTCTAGTTTTTCGATATAGATCTGACCGTACCAGGCGTTCTGTTTATTTTTATTGATTGTAATGTCTGTTAAAAAAGTACGACCAACACGTTCGGGAAATCGATCATTGCGCACTATGATACCGGTGCTTTTTTCCATCTCAATCCAAACATTGTGTTTGGCGTGTTTCCAATAACCGGATAGATCGTTGCTAAAAGCTATTGATGCGGACAGTAAAGTGCTGAAGAAAAGAATGTAGCGAACAGCTCTTGGAGATTTCCCCGTGCGGGGTAATTGCTTATTAACCACATATTCACCTTTCATAAAGTAGACAGTCTTTTTAAGTGCTGGGTAATCATTTAAGTGTTTATAGATATCCGTTTCACTTTAGCCCTTCCTTGGTCTGAATAATTTTGTCTGAGTTTGCCGGCAGGAAGAAAGCCACGCCATCTTGACCAACAGTGTAGTCAGGAAAGATATCCTCGGCGCCATTCAAAAACAGAGCTTCCTGTCCAGGAAAAATTATGGGTGGCACGATGTGGTAGTAAAGAAGATGTCCCACACCCGCATCGCGAGCTATTTCGGCAGCCTCAACTGGGCTGGTATGGTAGTCGCGAATATCATAAAGAACTTTAGCTGTGCTTTTGTTGTCAAGTTTTGTTGCAACTTGCTCCATCATGGTCACCATATTGGGAGCGAGACCTTCGTGAACGAGCAAGTCCACTCCCTCCGCGAATCTCTGAACATTGGCAGACTTCACCGTATCACCAGAAATAAGTAGCGAACGGCCCTTGTAACTAAAGCGGTATCCCACGGATGGCTCGACTGGTGCATGGCTTACTGCCAGCGCTTCGATAGTTAGACCAGCTTCATCATAGACTTTAATTAACTCTCCAATCGCGGGTGTCTTAAAGGGTATGGCCGTAAGGCCTGCGCCGGCCAGAGGGGCCACTAGATCACCATGGTGTTCATGACGGTAGACAACGTCTTGGGAATAGGCATCATTGAACCCGTTAACCACGCTATCTACGCCTTCTGGTCCGTAGACGGGAAGGGGATCCGTGAACTCTCCTCCAGCCCATCGAGCTACGCCCATATTTCCTAGGCCATCGATATGGTCAGAGTGAAAGTGAGTCAGCAAAACGGCTTGGATATCACCCGGTTGGTAACCGATGCGTTGGAGAATAATGCGCCCATTGCTACCACTATCGACAATAAATAGGCGCTGGCCTGCCACCACTGCCACGCAGGGCCCTGAGGCGTTGGGAGCGGCCAATGGGCTGCCTGCGCCGCACAGTGTGAGATGCAATCCATCTTCATGTGCTGCCAAATAATCGGCGCCCATACCGGCTTCGATACCCCTCATCACTAAACCTGTGACGATACTGTCGCGCTGGAGATAGCCCAGTATCGCAATGACCGCTACGACAATAAGTAGGACTGCGGCTCGTTTCATGGTCAGTACCTTTGGACGACTTTACCGAACAAAATAATAGTCCGATAAACGCAATCCAGAGAATCATATTCGGTCAAGTTGATTCTCCTTCTAAACGCTTCAGAGTCCCATCCAACTTTGTGGGTTATTGGTTTTATGGCGCTTTTGAATGGTTTCAGTCGACTTAATTATTTTTTTTAGTTGGGCCTGTTTTTTATCTAAGCAAAGTTGGCCGAAATAGATTCCCTCAGGTGCTTGAAGTTTTCTTATTCTTAAGCAGAAACGTAGTGGAAATTTTAAATAAATATAAATGAACTATGTCTTAACTTCGGCATTTTTAAGTAGATATTAGAAAATTAAAATTAGGGGAAATACTTATGAAAAATACAACGATAGGCTTATCCGCCCTTGCGCTAGCTATTGCTAGTTCGGGCATTGCAGCGCAGGACAGTGGGCTTGAAGAAGTGATTGTCACAGCGGCGAAACGTAGCCAAGATTTGCAGGAAGTACCGATTGCGGTAAATGCATTCACATCCCAAGTTATCCAAGAGGCCGGTATTAATGATGTGCAAGATATCGCCATAATGACACCAAGCGCTCATGCAACAACCACTAGGAGTCCTTTTCAGACTAGGCTGGCCATTCGTGGAATCGGTACGGCACAAAATGATCCCGCTTTAGAGCCCTCAGTCGGTATCTTTGTCGACGGGGTGTTCTTGGGTCGCACCGGTTTGGGTACCTCCGACCTTACCGATATTGAGCGTATTGAGGTGCTGCAGGGACCCCAGGGCACGCTTTATGGCAAAAATACCAATGCTGGCGCCATTAGTGTGATTACTAAAAAGCCCAATCTTGAGGAGACGGAAGGTTACGCACAGTTCTCTACCGGAGACTACGGCATGAGAAAAGTAACGCTGACCGCAACAGGGCCTCTGAGTGAGACTGTCGCTTACCGCCTTTCGGGCAACAGTCATCAACACGATGGCTACTATGATAATGCCAATGGCTCTGACCCCAGCGATGCCGATGATTGGAATGTGCAGGGTAAGCTTCTGTGGGAGCCCAGTGCAGAGTTAAGTGTGGTGCTAAATGCGTCTCATGTAGAACGCGATAGTGCAGGTGGTGGCTTCGATATTACGCCGAGTGCTGGCGTGCAAGCGGAGCTTGCTAGTCAGGGATTACCAGCGGCTGATACTGATCCTTACAACCGTAATATAGCCACCGATTCAGATGGTCTATTTGAGATGGAATCGGACAACTTGTCACTTCATGTTACCTATGACCTTGACTGGGGAAAAGTGACCTCGCTTACTGCTTGGAATGACTATGAGTACTTAACGGATATAGATGCCGATGGCTCACAGCTTGATGTTCTAGGAACTGCAATGCCTGAACCCAATTCAGGAGATAGTCTGTCACAGGAAATTCGTCTGGATTCAACCCTGGGTGATACTATCGACTATCAAGTCGGATTGTACTACTACGATCAAAAGACACAGCGCGGTGCTGATGGATATGTGGGTACAGTTATAGGAGAAGATTTTGTAACCCTTGCCGGACCAGGTTACTTGGGAGCACTCGCTACGTTTGGACCACAGCAGATCCCGCTTCTTGGGTTTGCCGCCAAACCAGGTGATTCCATTGGTGGCAAAAATGTTTGGGATTCAGAGACACTGGCTGCCTTTGGTCAGATGACTTGGCGTGCTTCTGATCGTCTTTCTGTGACCGCGGGTCTGCGCTGGACCGACGAGGAAAGAGTAGCTGACCTCCTCACTATAACTACCAGCACACCTTTGACGCCCATGGAACAGGCACAATTGCGCCAGATCAGTGCCGGGATTCAACAAAACCCCAATCTACCTGCAAGAACTAAAGCTGTGGTTCTGAACCTAATTAGCACACCATTTATCGACAGATTGGCTACAGAGATTGATGCAACGCTTGAGCGTCGCAGCATTAACAAAGATTGGCTGATGCAAGTAGCCTATGACCTTGATGATAACAGCATGGTATACGCCAGTGCCTCAACAGGTACTAAATCTGGTAACTTTAATGGCGTAAATGGCCCAGCGATCTCACGTGAATTTGACGATGAAAAAACTAGGAGCTATGAGTTGGGTATCAAGTCCACTCTGCTTGATTCAACATTACGTATTAATGCGGCAGCCTTCGTCACCGAAGTTGATAATCTTCAATTCCAGTCCCAGTTAGCAGACGCAGGTACTGCTGTAAGTAATGCGGCTATGGCTGAAGTCGCTGGGGTGGATATATCACTTCAGGCAAAGCCATTAGACAACCTGACTTTGGAAGCTGGCGTGTTGTATATGGATAAGTACGAGAATATTCGACCCGCCCTTGAAGAAGGAGATGTTGAAGAAATTACCAATTTGAACTTCGTGGCAGATTGGAGTGGCAATTTGGCGGCTACCTTTGTGATTCCTGTTGAACAGGGGGCAGTCTATATGCGCGGTGATTACATCTATCGCGGCGAGCATGAAGTTTCAAATGGTCGAGATGACCGAAAAGAGTTAAATGCGAGAATAGGCTGGCGCAATGACAATTGGAATCTATCGATTTGGGGCAAGAACCTGACCGATGATGAGTATGCATCCATGATTAACAATGTCCAGAAATGGAGTGGTAACCAACCCCATCTGTTAGCACCACCGAGAACCTATGGTGTCGATGTGCGTTATAACTTTTAATAGTCGCTGAAAAGGATAAACGGCCGGCAATTCGCCGGCCGTTTTACCAATGGCTAGATTAAAACAGCAGTGGAATTTATTATTGGTGTTCCAAGATTAGTTGTTGTCAGACTGAAGGTTTTTTTTGAGTATGGCGCTTCACAATTCTTGTACAGGAGAAATCTGAGATGAGGTGGTTGGGTCATCTGCACAAACCATGGCTGCACTTCCTTATTTTAGGTAGCGTTTTATATCAGATTCAAATCACAGTATTTCCCGATCCCAAAACGGTGATAGGGCCATTGAGCGCATCGCGGCAAGAAGCTTTGCAACAGCAGTGGCTGAGCAGTTTTGGACAACCGCCTACTGCCAAACAGCAAGCACAGCTGATCGAAGATGAGTTGGAGCGTGATCTGCTGTTTCAGCGTGCTCTGGAGCTTAGGCTGCATTTGCAGGACGGCATTGTCTATGACCAGCTCATTCGCAATATGCGTTTTCTGGATGTCGATACAGATAAAAGTAACTCCGAGTTATTTCGGGCGGCTATGGATATGCGCCTCCATCTCGGGGACGAAGTGGTTAAAAGGCGACTGATTGACAAAATGAAACAACGACTATTAGTGATTAATCCTCCCATTGAAGTCGAAGAAACACAAATCGCCGCAGAGTTTATTGCGCGTAAGCATGAATTCTATCGCTCACCGCGCTATTCGTTTGCCCATGTATTTATTAACCCAGAGCGCGAAGCTGAGCTTGAGTCAGTGATAAAAACGATTCAAGAGCAGCAATTAGATGCGAGAGCAGCCAGGTATCTAAGTTCGCCATTTATATCGGGCTATGAATTTCAAGCACAGACGGCCGAGCAATTGGCACGTAACTTCGGGGGCATATTTATATCAGACCTAGTTAAAATAGACCCTGCTGTTAATCAATGGCATGGCCCCATCCGCTCTTCTTTTGGTTGGCATTATGTTTGGGTTAGTGCCGTCGAAGCGGGGCGAGATGCCCGTTTAGACGAGGTGGCACCTCAACTACGACGTAGCCTCGAAGTCACAGCGCGTGAGCAAGCCTTACAGGCTGCGATGGTGGCTTTGCGGTCCAACTACGAGGTGCGGCAGTGAACCCTTTGTTGCGCATAATCGCGATGATAAGCGCATCGCTATTACTATCTCATAGCGCTTGGGCGCATCTTTTTGCGCCCTCACTGCTCAAGATTTCAGAAGTCTCGCCACAGTCTTATCAGGTGGTATGGAAAACGCCAGCCAAGATCACCAGCAATATCCCTTTGCAGCCCATCTGGCCCGTGGGTTGTGACAGCGAAACAGAGAGTTCGCCTATGACAGAAGGCACGGGCATTGTATCCAGCTGGCAACTAGTCTGTGAGCCGTCATATGAACAAGGCTTAGTCGGGCAGATCTTGGGTGTCTCCGGCCTCGGGGTTAACCAGGTATCGGCTATGGTTATACTCAACCTGCGCGATGGCCGCCATTACCAACAGATACTGACTGCCGAAACACCACAATTCCGAGTACCGCTTGAGCCTTCGCAGAACCAAGTAATGACTGAGTACTCAGTGCTTGGTGCAGAGCATATTTGGGGTGGTATTGATCACCTGATGTTTGTCTTTGGCTTGTTACTATTGATTGGGGTTGGGGCAGGGTGGCGATTAATTGGCACCATCACGGCGTTTACGCTGGGTCACAGTATTACTCTGTCACTGGTGACGCTGGGTTTCTTAAGCTACTCAGTGCCGCTGGTGGAATTCACCATAGCTCTGAGTATTTTTATCTTGGCATTAGACCTTGCCCGCGGTGATAAAGGTGGATTATTCCGCCGTTATCCTTGGTGGCTAGCTGGTGGTTTTGGCCTGCTGCATGGCATGGGATTTGCGGGGGCCTTAGCCGAGATCGGCCTGCCTCAGGGCAGCGTACCCCTGGCTCTGCTGTTTTTTAATCTCGGCATAGAGCTGGGTCAAATTGCCTTTATTCTGCTATTGCTGGGTGCTTGGCAGTTGGCCAAACGGCCGTTATTACCCTGGCAGGAGCGTCTGTTACCCGTGCCAGTTTATACGCTGGGGGGGCTGTCGGCCATGTGGTGTATTGAGCGTGGGCTACTACTTCTGCCATAAGTGGATTATTTAAATTTTTAAAATCCTGCCCTGCAGGAAAAAAGAGAGAGGATTGTATGTTTAAGAAAATCGGGTTAGGCGTGATTGTTTTGTTACTTGTGGCTATTGGCTATGTCTGGATCAAATTTGTGTTTCCCTTACAGACATCAGCGGATAGAAATGGGCCAGCTACCGCAGGCCGCGATTACGCCTTGCAAGACGACAGTCGGTTAACCTTGCCCGTCCCGCAAGTGGCCAATTATCAGGCTGCGCCTAACCCCGATATGAATCTCTATTGGGGTGAATTGCATGTGCATACTAGCGAAAGCTTTGATGCCACGCTGTTTGGTAACTCGCTGAGTATTGAAGACGCCTACCGTTTCGCTAAAGGTGAACCACTAACCGTCGCTGGCGGTGAGGTCATGCAGCTCAGTCGGCCACTGGACTTTGTAGCGATCACCGACCATGCCGAAGGCTTCGGCACCCGCACCCACTGCGGCGACTCAAATCTGTCTCTGGCTGAGCGTGCCGCCTGCTGGCTAGCCAATGAGCCCAACCCAAAGATTTTTCAAATCCTAGCGGCGAAGGTTCGTGGCACAGCAGCCCCTGGCGACCCATCAAAGCCAGCCGGTGTCTATCAACAGACGACTCGCCAGCCCCTTGCTCCAGGTTCTTTCCCGACCTGTAAGTTTGGCGATGGCGCCTTTGAGCGATGCATTAAAAACACTGCCTCCGACTGGGCCCGCTATATCAACCTTGCCGACAAGTACTATGAGCCGGGTGAATTGACTACGCTGATCGGCTATGAGTTCTCGCCGGGAATGCCGGATCAGGGCAAGCACCATCGCAATATTATTTTCCGCTCCAATACGGTGCCTGAACGCGCTATTTCAAGTTTGGATGTGCCCAATGCCATTGAACTGTGGAAGGGACTTGAAGCCACTTGTTTTGAAGACTGTGATTTTTTGACCATACCTCATAATCCCAATAAAGCTTGGGGACTGATGTACTCGCGCTACACCTGGGATGGTCAAGAATATAACGAGGCCGACTGGCGCTTACGACAGCAGCGCGAACCACTGGCAGAAATATTCCAGGTGAAGGGCGCGCAGGAGTGCGCGCTCGGTGTCGGTGCTACGGATGAAGAATGCGCTTTTGAACAGGTGTTTGATCCTTGTCAGCCCGGTGAAACGACCGGCTGTGCCTTCGAGACGGGATTTGTCCGTCAGGGCTTGAAGGTAGGATTAGAGCTTGAGCGAGAGTTGGGCTTCAATCCGCTGCAAACTGGCTTTATAGCCGCCACCGACAGCCATAATTCTAACCCCGGTGATGTAGAGGAATGGGACTTTCCTGGTGCCGTCGGTGCAATAACTTCATCTGCATCTCGACGCCTGAGGCCTTCCCCGAAAGCACAAGCTCCCTATAAAACAGCGATTAAATTTCACACCTCTGGGGGTCTTGCGGCGGTTTGGGCGCCTGAGAATACCCGTGAGGCAATATTTGATGCCTTAGCCCGTCGTGAAACCTACGCTACCTCGGGCCCGCGCATGGCGGTGCGGTTCTATGCTGGTTGGGATATTGATAAGGCCGTTGTCAACGACCCCAATGCGATTCAGTCCGTAATGGTAGATGGGGTACCTATGGGTGGCGTGCTACGCACCAACAATTCAAAACAGGGATCTCCCGGCTTTTTTGTCTGGGCGACCCGCGATCCAATGGATGCTCCCTTACAGCGCGTCCAAATGATCAAGGGTTGGATTGATGCCGAGGGTCAAACCCAAGAAAAAGTGGTTGATATTGCCTGTGCTGATGGATTGGCTGTTGATTTGGCAACGGGACGCTGTCCAGACAATGGCGCAACGGTTGATCTTAACAGTTGCAATTTCAGCACTGGTTCCGGCGCTAATGAGTTAAAAACCCTATGGCATGATCCTGACTTCGATCCGGCCCAGAATGCCTTCTATTATGTGCGCGCTTTAATGAACCCAACTTGTCGCTGGTCTACTTATGATGCTATCCGGCTTGGCAGGGAGCCAGATCCTCGCGTACCGGCAACAATTCGCGAGCGGGCCTGGACTAGTCCAATCTGGCTTGATCATGAGGGCTGACAGGATAGGCGGATTTACAAGATTGCATGGTTTCTTAGCAAGGAGGCTTGGATCACCTAAAAAATCTGGCCGATTATGATTCCTAAATGTGATTGCGTAACACCATAATAAGTGTGCCAACAAAACTAATGAGCTAGTTTTCGAAAGGTGTTTAAACTGGTATTTGATTTCGTCTCAACCAGTGCCGATTACCAACACTTTGACAAGATGTTATTCGATAAAAAGAGATATAACCTATGAACCATCGCACTTCATTATTTATCGTTTGCGTTCTGATCGCCGCCTGCTCTGACGACCAGGCCCTAAAGGATAAGCGTGCCCAGGCTCAAAAATACTATCGCACGACCAATACGGTTATCCCGCAAAATGATGAAATCATAAGTTTCCCAACAGTATCTAAACCCGATCATAATCGCCCCGCCCCTAACCTTGATCGCAATGCCTATTTTGGTGATTTACATGTGCACACAACGCTTTCCTTTGATGCGTCTGCTTTTGGTACCACCGCATCACCTGCCGATGCGTATCGCTATGCCCAGGGTGCGGCGATCAAGCATCCCAGCGGTTTTGAAGTACAGCTGGCACAACCCCTAGATTTCTATGCGGTTACCGATCATGGCATATTTCTTGGTTTGATTAATGATGCCGCAGATACCGAGACAGATTTTTCGCAATACGAACTAGCTAAGCCGTATCACAATATTAATGAGTCGGTCGATGGTGGTATTTTAGATTTGGCCAAACGAAGCATGGTATTCGGCAACTTCATTAGTGATGTGGTGGGGGGGCTTCTCGATGGTACTATCGAGAATAGCGTCGTCAATAAGGTCAGTAAATCTGCCTGGTCGAAAACTATTGAAGCGGCCGATGAGGCCTATGTACCAGGTACCTTTACCACCTTTGCAGGCTATGAGTTCACTTCATCCACGTCGGAGCGAGAGGCATTGCATCGCAACGTTATTTTTCGTGGTACCGAACGCATACCGGCACTACCTTTTACTCGTTTTAACAGCCTTAATCCTGAAGCCCTATGGGGTTGGATGGACAATATGCGTGAGCAGGGCGTAGAAAGTTTGGCAATACCACACAACAGCAATGGCTCTAATGGCGCCATGTTTATGTTTACCGACTGGGCGGGCAATGCCATTGATCAGGAATATGCTGACCTGCGCTCGCGCAATGAACCACTGGTTGAAATCACTCAGGTGAAAGGCACATCAGATACTCACCCATTGCTGTCAAAAAATGATGAGTGGGCTAATTTTGAGATCTTTCCTCTGCGCACCTCTACTAAATTACTCAGTGACCCGCCGGGCAGCTATGTGCGAAATGCATGGCAACGCGGCCTATCCATGCAGGAGCGAGGTGGCGGCAATCCCTATAAGTTTGGTGTGATTGGCGCCAGTGATACTCATACAGGCGCAGCTTCACTGGAAGAAGACAACTACTTTGGCAAAATCGGTTCGTTTGATAGCAGCGCCGAAAAGCGTGGCTCGGTGCCAGCGAGTTTTCTCTATGGCACTTTAGTCAAGCTGGCTGCACCGGAAATGATCCAAGAGACAGCCGATAAGACCTACCTTGATTTTTCAGGCTACCACTACTGGGGTGCGTCTGGTATTGCCGGAGTCTGGGCCGAAGAAAATACCCGCGAAGCGATTTACGATGCACTGCGTCGTAAGGAAACCTTTGCTACCAGCGGCACACGTATCAAAGTTCGATTTTTTGCCAGTTACGATCTCGCTGATGCTGAGTTAAATAGCCCAGATCTGATTAAAAACGCCTACCAAAGCGGCATCACCATGGGTGCCACTCTGCAAGCAAGCGGTGAGCGCCAACCCACATTTTTAACTTGGGCGGTAGCTGACCCCAATACCGCGCAATTACAGCGCGTACAAATTATTAAAGGCTGGTTTGAAGACGGCGAACATCAGGAGCAGGTTTACGACGTAGCCTGCGCCGACGGCTTAACCGTAGATCCACAAACTCATCGCTGCCCAGACAACGGCGCCCAGGTCAATCTAGATGACTGTTCAAGAACCGCAAATGTTGGCGCCGGAGAGCTTAAAGCACTGTGGCAAGACCCCAATTTTACGCCGGGACAAGAGGCCTTTTACTATGTGCGGGCCTTGGAAAATCCGGTGTGTCGATGGTCAACCTGGGACGCCATACGCGCTGGTCAACCACCGCGTCCAGACTTGCCAGCCACTATTCAAGAGCGCGCATGGTCATCGCCTATTTGGTACAGCGCCTCCAATAACAATAACTTTGTAGAGTAACAACCTTGAAAACAGCAACCACAAATAGCGGTAATCAATCCGTAGACGTTTTAATTATTGGCGCGGGTCTTTCGGG
>MDTC01118942.1_pt1 | contig 12879 bp, 11 predicted proteins | sample 811181 | NCBI WGS metagenome assembly MDTC01 (sample SAMN05326644, study PRJNA326480) | marine metagenome | isolation source: seawater | place: Pacific Ocean: North | collected 2011 | reverse complement strand
GGCTGTAGTGTTAACAATCTCTACGCCATTGTTAACGTCATCCCTATTCTGCTGGTAATATAATTTTGCAAGATTGTCATAAAACAAATCTTTTATATTTTTATATTTAAATGTTTCTAATAACTCTTGCTCATGGCTTTTACCAGTTGTCGGTCTTACTGCTGTAATGTGATCGTTTCCAAATCCACTATACAAAAATGTATTTCCTCTAGGTATTTCTTCATGCTTACCATCTACAAAAAATACAGGAAGACTTCTGTTATCTAGATTTATAACACCATATAAATACTTACCCAGCTCTCCTGTTGCACCATATGCAGAGTTTTGTTTGCCAGTTGATATCATGGCAAACTTTTGATCGTTTATTGTTTCTTTAATTAACTCTAAATCTTTAGGATCAACGTCTTTAGCCGGATCGTAATCAACTAACTCTTCTTCGGTGTACTCTCTTTTTTCATGCCCGATATTTGTATCAACCTGTCCAGTAGAATCGATAGATCCTTGTCCTGCACCTCGCTTATCAGCGAGTCGCTCTCGCTCTGTTGGGGGGAGTGCTTCTCCAATGGTTTGGTCATCTATGCCTTCCTTTCTTAAAAATGCTATTGCTGCGTCTACATAATCGTTATCGCTTCCTTGTCCCGGGGCTACCCCGATGCTCTTAAATAATCTTTTTTCACCGTACCAATACACGGCCTGTGAGTCAGCAACAGTTATTTGTCTATTAGTCTGTCTGTTATATCTATCAATAACCCTATTATATAAAACCCTAAACTGTTTTCTGTTAGTCGGTGTCTTTGGTGTTTCTTGTAATCTTGTCTCTAAGTTTTCAGCTAATCTTTGCGCTCTTGATAAAAACTCTGTTTTATATGTATCTATAAATTCTTTTGTTCCAAGTTTCTTTCTTCTTATTCTCTCTATATCTTTATTAAATCTACCATTTATTAAAGTAGAAAGCTCTCCAACATTAGATATATTAATTATATCTGTGCCTAATTCATCTGTTGCAACTTTAATTCTACTAATTTCATCTTCTGTGCCTGACTCTAATGCTTTTTGGAACTCTCTAAGCGCATCTTGTTTATTCTTTACAAGAGTTGTTTCTCCTATTGTTCTAAATGGTACGCCAAATATTCTATTTACAAAACGCATAAACCATCTATCCATAGTAAGATATTCATAATTTCCTATTATGTTTTGATAAAATGCACCTATTTTACTGCCAAATATAAAAGACATTGGCACCATTTCATCTGCTGTCTCTTGTTTAAATGTAACCTTACCACCAGTGAGACTTGTTAAAGATTGTATTAATGGATCGTTTTCTATTTCTTTCTTTGATCTAACAACTTGCAAGAACTTCTTTATCTCCAAGTCTGTCATGCCTTTTTCTTTTTTTAATATATTATATGTTAAAAAAGACTTTTCCATAGCGGATGCTTGACTGCCTTGGTTTTGTAATAATAGTTCACCAGTTCTTTCCCAGTTTTCCATTTGTGTTTTTAGTGCATTGCTTTGCGCAACTACTGCCTCACCGTTAGAAGATATAGCTAGTACAAATTCAAATGCAGCTTCAGCGTTCTTATCAGTTTTAATTATAGGAATTGATATTGCATATAACTCTTTTGCAAGTTTAATCTTATCATCATACCAACCAATAGCTGATTCATCTGCCTCTACCTGAGCTTTTAGCTCTTCAAACATAGCTAATTCAGCAAGCTCTCTGTCTTCTGCGTTATTTATATCAAGTGTTATATTCCCTCTTTCCGCATGCAGCTGTTTCACAGCCTCAGTCATTTTTACAGAACCAACTTTAGCTCTTTGTTCAAATTGACCGTTTTCATCCATTCTATCTAATATTGTTAAATCTCTAGGCTTTATGCCTTTTATAGAATACTTCTCAGGATCTGCATCAAAATTGCTATCTGTTAATTCACCAAGACTAGCATCAACCTCAGGGTCATTAGTAATAAGATATTTAACAGGCAGTAAATCAACCTTTTGCTCTGCAAACGGCCTATCTGACAGCTTCTCTACACCCAGAGCGCTTTCATTAAAATTGACCCAGCTATTTTGTCCCCTTGTTTCTGATGTTAAAGCCCATCTTGCATAGGGGCTTTTAGTCATAATCATGTGATTACGCCAAGCAGCTTCTTCTCCTAACGGACCAAAGCCAACAGTGGACATTGTATGCGCATAGTAATCATGGACAGCTCGTAATAAATCATTAACAAGCATAGGTCTTCCGTTTATATCTACTATATTTGTTGGCTCTAATAAGGGGTGATTATCATAGACCACACCTTCAGGTCCAAATGTATCAGCTTCTGTTCCAAAAATATAAAGATGGTTATTGGCAAGTATATCTTTTCTCATAGCCTCTGACATTCTAGCGCCTGTATATGGCTCACCTTCGTCTTGATATATCTCTACCTTTATAGGCATAGCATTGTATTGCTCTGTAACTTCTTGTGCTAATTCAGTATATGCTCTTCTAACAGTTGGGTTGTCTAAGTTATTTATACCCATAGCATCATAGTCTTTTGCTATTTCCATCTGTAGATTCTTCTGTTTATCTGTAAGAGTCTTGGCCTGTACAGTTGGGTCTACTAGTCTTTGCGCTAATCTATTAGCTATTCTGTTTGCTGTTTTGTCTGCTTGGTCGGTCTCTGGGAGTGGAAAGTCGCCTCTAATTTGTTCATAGGAATTTGTGGCCCCGTATCCTGAACCGTAAGCCCAGAGTCTTTCAACTCTTGTATCAAGGCTTGAAATTCTTGGTCCAAGAAGTTTTCTTGCTCCTCTAACTGATTTTCTGAAGTCTCTGATTGCTGTTCTGTCATTTGGATCTCCTAAATAATAAGCCTGAAGTGATTTGTCAGTGACAGTAAAACCTGCCAATCCTGTTTTATCTATTATACTTGATAACTCTTTTGTTGGTATAGACTCTGTTAATCTAAAGCTAACCACAGGTGTATTGTAACTGCCATCACCAAACTGATAACCAACTAAATTATTAAACCTTCCAAATCTATCAGCTACTCTTTGTCTTACATGTATTTGTTCTTGATTAAAGTTTTGAGCAAATTTCTCAAGAGCAGATAAAGCTAGATCTTTTCTTCCCTCATCAAATGTTATCTTCAATCCTACAGCAGGCTCTAGATCACTGCCGTACAAGCCGTAGGCTGGAGTTGACTCTACTTCTACATTTGGTATTGCTTGAGTTAAATAATCAACAGAGTTTATTGCAACTTCTTGTAGCGCAACCATAGCATCTTCATCACCTTTGTTTGCTGCCTTTTGCAGTTCACTTAACCCAGTTATGCTATCAGTTGCTGCAGATATATTGGCTCTTATCTCACCTCGTAATTGACTAAACTTTTCCTGATTCTTTCTATCTATCAATGAGACTTCTGTCTCAAAAGGTACATATTTTACATCTGAGGGCAAGTTATCCACAGGCTTAGGTGCATTATCCTCTGTGTAGAAGTTAACGTTCCCTTTTACAAAAACCTTGCTACCAAGATGAACTGCTGTACCTTTTATAGATTTAACTGCATATCCATTTTTATCTGTAAATAAATGAGTTCCATTTATACCTCTGGCTTCGCTACCCGGGTTAAAAGACAAGATGTTATCAGGGTTAGAAACAATATCTTCTATCTCTTGTCTGGATATATTGGTTATTCCTCCATAACCACCAGCCATAGGGACTTTGTCTTGCTTAACGCCAGTTCTTGTTACACCTTTGTATATGTCAGCCCTTTTTTGAGGTGACACCATAAGCTCACTATCTTTTATAGCAACAACGCTATCGTATCCCAAAGCAGTGCCGTATGATTTAGCAGGGTGTACTGTTTGCGTCATCCCTATGCTACCGTCATCCAATTGCACAAAGCCGTTTAAATTAGGTCTAACTGTAACCATTTGGCCTTCTTCAAGCTGTCTATTCTTAAACAGCTTGTTCATTATTTTTGTTTGATCTGTAGAGTTTTGTTTATTTGCTCTTATAAACTGCGCTGTCTCTAGAACGTTATCAGGTATAATACTTGGTCCAACCAATCTACTTTCTCTTTCTATTGAGTCTTGTAAAGCGTCTGGTGATGCACTCTTTTTCTCTGCCTCAGATACTCTTCTTTGAAAGTTTGTGCTACCGATATCTCTAAATAAATCACCAGCTTTATTAAATCCTGCTTCTTTGTGTGATTGAAATAATGTCTTAAAAAAGTTTATTATTCTACCAAATAATGTCTTAGGCTTACCACCTAACACAATTTTGCCATCAGCAAAGTCTCTGTACAACTCAGCTATAGCTTCTTCTGCCTGCTCTTCTGCTGTGTATTTAGAGCCATCAGACTTAGTCTGATACATTCTATTAGCTCTATCTAGATATGTGTATTTTCTTTCTACCTTTTCACCATTAATAATCTGTACATATTTTCTATTTTTGGCTGCATTTACTAAAATATTCTGTTCTTGCTGTGTAAATACGCCTAACTCAAACAAAGCATGTATTATTTCATGATTCATTACAGAGCCTAATCTTTGCTGTAACTCTGTTTCTGTAAGGCTTGGGTCATATATTTCCATAGCTAGAGCTATAGTTTTATTAGAGTACACACCCTCCGTTACAGTCCCTTCTGCTATCGCTTCTTCTGGCCGCTGTCCTCTAGGTGTAAGTATAGGTTTAAAATCTAACTTAATATTACCTAATCCAATAGCAGCTAAAGATGCCTTCAATGATTTTTGTACTGCATTTTGTTTTGCTTTGTACTCATCTGTTTTGAAGTTTGCATTGTCAAATGCGCTCTTTGCTTCTAGTGGTGGTATTATTTGACCTAGACGAATTACATTTTTACCCAGTTTTCTGTCTGATCTACTTGCTAAATTAGTCGCTGCCTTAGATGTGTCGCTGTATTTCTTGCTTAGATCATCTATCTCTCCATTAATCTCATCTAGTCTATTAACTTGATCTATGGATAAATCACCTATAGCACCCAACTTTTTCTTTTCTTTTTGTAGTTTATCCATATCTTTCATAATGGACTTAACTCTTGCTTTTAGTTGCTCTGACTTAATCCTAATATCCTGCTCTTCAGATAAAGTGGCAACTAACTTGGCTTTGTCTTTCTTTATAACATTGTTTTGTAATAACTTATCTCTAATGCCATTTATCTTCGATTGAGGTATCGGCTTTTTGCTTTTAGTTTTTAGCGCCTTCTTAGCTATGGCCTGTGTAAACTGCCCTTCTTTTTTAACAGCATCTTTTACTTTATTGTAGTCTAAATCTTTTGTATCAGCTTCTAAATCGTTAGTTCTATCTATAGCAACATCAAGCTCTTCTTGTGTAAGAGTCTCCTTGTTTATCTCCAAATCGAAATCTGTTGTGCCAGAAACGACATCAGCATATGTAATTTCTTGTATCCTTTTATCTTTTATTTCATCTTGAATATGATTTGGGAGTTGTGAAAGAGTTACAAACTTGCCATCTGTGCTTTTAAAACTCTCTATATCTTTTTGTTGATTAATAAAATTAACAGCATTTGTGTTCATAGTCTGAACTTGCTGTGCCATTATTCTATCGTCACTATCTAATTGACTAATTTTGTCAGGCTGTTTGTCTTTATCACCACCTACAATATTACCAACAGAACTAACTGTACCACCAACAAGACCTGCCGCAGCAGCGACTTCTATATATGTGTCTAATGCTTCTTGATCCCAAAGAGGTTTACCATCACGATGTCTAGCTAATATTTCTTGACCTATTTCAGTTGGAACCTCTGCTGCAACACCTTTACCTGCTCCTTTTACAGATCTGGTAAATAACCCACCACCAGATAATAATTTACCAGCAAAACCAGCAGTGACTAAAAGATCCCCTAATGTGTCTAATGCGGCCATAGGAGCGGCATATGTAAGCGCTTTTAGCTGATTGACCTCGCCTGTTACTGGGTCCGTAGATGCAGGAACACTGTCACCATAAAAATATGGCAAATTAGCAAGACCAGCACCTATCAATGTTCCTATTTTTATACCGCCTATTGTACCTGCAGGACCTAAGAAAGATCCGACAGCTCCACCTATAACCGATGGGGCTAAATTTGGTAACTGCTCACCAAACACAGATGCCGCATAATCCCCAAATGTGGAAAGATTATTAATACTATCTAATCTTCGTGCATCCTTTGCTTGCTCTTCTAATTGTCTAGTATTTTCTTCTGATACTTCTTGCCCATAATTTACAAGACCTTCTATACCAAAACCTTTACCAACACCAACAAGAGCATCACCGTATGCTCTTTGTAACTGATCTATCCCTCTTGATACACCTTTTGTAAATAAATTACCATCATCAGGAACTTGCTCTGTAACTTTCTCTTGACCTCGTAAAGCTAAAAACTGCTGTATTTCAAGAGATTCTTGCTCTGTAGGAGTGTCTCCATCTATCTCAAATGTATATAATCTGCCATCTAATGGATTGCTAACGTCAAATGTTGCCATCTTAATCCTGCTTCTTAATAGCTGCTTGTACCTCTGCCTTACTAAAATAGTTTGGATTTATACCTGTGTAAGATTTTGTAAGCTGATCCCTTAAAGCTCTTGTCTGTTTAAGCTCTTGCTTTAATCCCTCTACTGTTTTTTTAGACTCTTCTGTAGGGAACTCTTGAGCTTCTATTATTTGCTCTTCTAACTTTGCTATAGAATTAGTTAATCCAATAACTCTATTTAAGGCATCATCCATACTAAAAACATTTTTATTTTTAGCTAACTTAGCTCTTGCATTTAATAAATCCACGACACCTTCTTGATATCTCTCTTGCGCATCTCTATAAGCCTGTAATCCTACACCAGCACCTTCTCCTATTGCCTGCCCAAGTGTAGGTTTATCTGATGCCATAATAGCTAATCCTGCCTGTGCTAAAGCTAAATACTTGTCTTGCTCTCTGCTTTTTGCAAGATCTTGTTGCATAGCAACTAACTGCTCATCTAATGTAGGCGGTTTTGCTGCATCTGCTGCTTTCTTAGCGGCCACCTTTGCCTTTTCTTTTTTATCATCTTCAGCATATAAAGAAGCCGCATCATCAACAGGATCTCCTTCACTAAATGTTTCTTCAACAAATTTACCTGTTTTATCAGTCCCAACATTTACAGGTATATTACTTGCATCTCCCATTCTTTCATCGTCTTCATCTCCGTAATATCTTAATCCTTGACCATAAGGAGGTTCAAATGTTATCTCTCCGGGTTGTGCATATTTTTTACCACCCATTGCTCTACTAATTCTTTGAACAAAATTTAAATCAGGTCTATCTAAACCTGCAGGACCAAACTCTCCAGCCATAGATTTATCTTTTGTTGCGGCTTCTCCTGTAGATGTCATCATTTGAGTCAATAGGTTTGGTTTTATAGCTCTTTCGTCATACATAGGTATGTTACTTTTTACACCAGATACATAATCAGTATCTAAAGGATCACCTTTAAATCCCTTTGTTCCGCCTATTCCTTGATTATAAGCCAATAAAGCTAAATTTCTATCTCCTCCTAAATTTTTCTGGGCTGTATCTAAATAGCTTTTTACGAATGACTCTGTCTTTTCACCACTCATTAGAACGCTATCTATCTTTTCTTTGTTATCAGCATATGCTTGCTCTGCTGTTTCATATTTCTTGCCTTTACCTATTTGCGCTGATATCTCAGGAAACAACTGCAACATACCGTACCCCGGCATTAATGCTGTAGTTGGCATAACTTGGAAAGGACCAACCTCCCCTGAGCTGCCCATTAGATTCTTGCCAAAACCAGATTCTTGACCATATATACCATATAACTCAGGTGTTGATGGAAAGTATGTTCCTTGTTGTGCGTTTACAACGCCACCCTCTGCATATCTATCTAAAGGATTTCTATAACCAGAATCAGCTGGTTCAGTCATCATCATTGGCTCACCACCACCTTTACCACCTATGCCTCTGCGCACGGGTATGTCGTACGGTCTATAAAAACCACCTCTATCCACACGTACAGGACCTCTATATCCCGAAGGTATAAAATTTGCAGGTCTCGTCTGCGCTTCAAATGGTCTCCTCATAATTTGATTATCTAAATTGATATTAAATTTTGATTCTGCTTCATTCTCTATTTGATCTAAATAAGGATCTATCTCTTGCCCCATACTTTCCCTTATTTCATTACCAAACTGAGCTAATCCACCTGATCTCATGTTTATTGGTGCATTTGTTCCTACACCCTCTGAGGCGGCACTTGCAGGAGCCATAGCCTGAGCCATACCCATTATACCAGATGCAGGGACACCTGCGCTAGCCACCGCTTCCTCGGCCACTGTTGAGGGGTCCGATGCTTGTGCTGCTTGATAGTCAGACTTAACTCTTTGTCTTCTATTCATTTCAGACAATACAAGATATTGTGGCGCCGTTCCTGATGGCCTCCTCATTTCATTAACTAACTGCTCTTCTGAAAAGTTTTTTAAATCATCTTGTAATTGTAATATATTCATTATCTTGTTAACCCTCTATATAATCCAAGACCTGCTATACCTGTACCTAATGCTTCTTGGATAGGATTATACTGTTGAAATTTAACAGTCTCAGTTGATGGTTGCACAGGAACACCACGCAATATTGATGATAAGAATGTTAGGCTCTCTCTTGGGAAGTCTCTTTGTCTTACAAAGTCTTCATAGGCTAAATCTAACCCAGCTTGCTGTCTTGCTTGTTGGTCTTTACCTATCTTTTCTAATAGTTCTGCTGCTTGTATATCGCCTTTCCTAGCAAGATCACCTAACTGTGCTAATTGCGTAGACTGCTGTGTGAGACTTTCACCAGCACTAATGCCTAATCTTTCTGCTTGCTCTCTAGCTTGTCTATCTCTTTCAAACTGCTGTTGCGCAGATTCAAACGCCCTTTGTTGTCCTGTAGCCTGTATTTCACCTAATTGTCTTTGCAATGCTTCATTAGCTAAAGCTCCTTGAACTGCTGATCTACTACCACCAAAAGCTCCTGCCTGCACCGCTTGCGCATCTCTGCCTGCAGATGCTCTTTGAGCGTCTAGAATGGCCTGTGCTTTTTGCACATCTACTACGTTCTGCATATATGGTGACATATACTGCTGCGCTGCATCACTATCAAATTGTTGTGCTTGAAAACCTAAACCTTGTGCTGCTCTTCCCATACCTGCAGCAACACCTGTTTGAGCTAGGGGTAAACCTGCAATACCAGAGTCAGCAATACTCCTAACTCTTTCTCTTGATGCGCCTAAATCTGCTGATTCATCTGCTAATCTTTGCCCCTCATATGGCGTATAAGCTCTTTTACTTTCAGACTCAGCTCTTTGAATCATATCAACTGCATATGGTTCAAAGTATTTAGGTAAATTACTTTGTACTACAGTTTGCTCTGTTGGTTGTGGTCTTGATCTACCTTTACCCATTGTCTATCTCCATACGATAAGCTATATACTCTGGTTTCCAATTATATCTTTTTAATACCTTTATCCACGCTTTCCTGCCATAACCTTCTAAATGACTGCATCCACAGTCTTTTGCAAAGCTAGTTAGTTTTTCCATAGCAATAGGTAACCACTCTGCCATTCTTTTACCACCTACCCAATCCATCGCCATAGCACTTCTATTAGGATATTTTATTAATCTAGTTGTCAAAGCCGCTATTACCTTATCTTCACCTTTATCATCTATAATTAACCAAAGATTATAAAAACCTTTTGTTAAATCTTCGTAAATATCATCTATATGATACTTACCTTTACTTGTCTCTACAGCCTTATTAAGCATATTGATTACATCAGGCCATACTATATCTATTGCCTCACGAGGCACTGCTGTGCAAATCATGCAGGCAACATCATCTCATCAGGTATATCTGGTGGCTGCATCTTGCCTCCAGTTCTTAACTCTCTTACTCTATCCATCATATTTTCTAATTTATCTGCTCCAGCATCTGATGATCCGTTGCCTAAGCCACTAACGACATCAGCAGGTACAACAAACTCGCCATCACTAAGTAATACATCTTGCTCTCCTTCTAAAGATGCAGGTATCATATCATCCATGCCATCACCCATGCCTTTTACCATACCGTCACCCTCACCAGTGTTTTCATCAAACTGACCAGACTGCACTTTATCAACTAGATCTCTTAACGCATCTTCACCAAACTTTGCTAAGAACTGACCTAATATTACCTCTGGGTTCTCAGATGTGCCTTTAATGGCCTCTACAGCCGCACTGATAAGCTCTTTGTCATTCATTTGACCTTCACCTTCCATTTCATTTCCTAAGGCTACCAAACCGCCCTCTTGGAAATTTCTTTGAAAACCAAAGTCAAACTCTGGATCTTTGCCCGGATCATAATCATCAGGCATTTTTCTTACATCACCAGATATAGGCTTGCCTCTTGGTGCAACAAAATCATCTTCTACTTTCTTCATAGGAGGCGGGGCGGCAAAAGATGCGCCCAAACCTGTACCAATAGCTGTTGGTGATCCTAGTTGGCTTAAAAATCCAGCTTCTGACATGGGAGCATATATATTAGCTCCTCCAGCTTGAGCTAATTTATCAACGCTAAATGAACCCGGAGCAGCTAAACTTCCGCTACCTGCCTTAGCTGCATCAAATCCATATTTCATACCTTCAGTAGGAGCGGCTCCACCCATTGCTGAACTTCCACCGCCCATTTGCCCACCTATAGCTCCACCAAGGCCTCCTAAGAAAGCGGCTTCAAGGGCCTCATCTGTACCTCCGCCTTGCAACAAAGAACCTATACCACTTCCTATGGCACCTGCCATAAACGCAGGCATAATAGTTGTAGGTATTAATGCCTGTGCCGCCATTCCTAATATTGCTGGTAACATATTACGCTCCTAATGCTTTCATTCTGTTTATTAAACGCTCTGCTCTGTTAGGCACTTGTGTTCTCCATTTTGAGTCATACATCTGATTTGCACTCTCAGTAAAATCCATAATTGATATACTTGCTCTAAGTTTACTAAATTTACTTAGTCTTGTGTACCCCAAATTGTACATCATATTACATAAAATTAATTGTGCCTCTTCTGGTAAATCATCAAAGTTTCCAAATAAGTTTTTACAATCTGTTATAGTTCCTTGTATATCGCTGTCAAAACAACTATTCACACGCTCTTCACTTACAGGCGTCCCTACATCTTGTCCATATTCTGGGTCAGTATCACGGACCAGATGACCAATCCCAAAAGTAGGCAAGCCAAGGTGATCCAAATAAATTTCATTTACGTTTCCCTCGTCTGCTTCTATTTCCTGTCGCAGTTTTTGTATGTCCATTTACTGACTCCCTTGTCTTTGTTTTAACACACATAACATGTTTGTGATAAAAATAGTTTCCTATTTTATTAAAAAACTTAGATAAACTTAACCAAAACCACATCATTTTTTATGTGCCTTTCTTATACTTTCTTTGCCTCTTTTAAATATACTGGCAACTTTATTCTTACCCATCACCTTTGCTCTTTGCTCACCAACTGTAAGGATCTGTATCTTTCTCGCAAAAGGTTTACTGACTCTTTTAACTTTTGCAACCGTAGCTCTGGCGTCTGCTTCTGTGGCAAACTTGATACCAACTGTGTCTTTTGGGTTCTCATCTGTGTATAAGCGTCTGCCAGAACCTTTTGGTTTCTTTCCTGTTCCAACTTTAGGATCTCTTTTTTTTGCCATCTTTCTTAGCCTTACTAGGTAATAACCCTTTATTTACTGCTCTTGCTCTCTCACTAAATCCCAACTTTTGTTTTTTAGCTAATTTTCTTCTAATTGTATGGAGTCTAGCAACCATTACTATTTCTTTCTTTTAGCTTGTCTAAAGTTTTTTGCACTAGGTGCGCCCTTTGCGCCCTTCTTTCTCATCTTCTCTCCACTACCAGCTTTAATTCTTTTTCTTTTTGCATGTATATTTCTATATAAACTCATTTTGTAAGACCTTTCTGCTTTTCATATGTCCTGAGTCCTCCAATGCCAAGCATGCCGCCAAGAACAGTTAAAAGTGTACCCATATCAAATTCAGGCAGCTCTGGTAATTCTGCACCAGCAAAACTTGCACCAAATATAATTAGATCTTTTACGATAAAGTGATAGGCAAAAGCAATCGCACAGACCCACCCAACGGCTGGGCGCCATCCGCCTTTAAATATAGAGCCACTTGCAGCCTCTGCCTTATTAATTTCTAACTGAGCAAGTAAAGCCTCCTGAGCATGTTTCTCAGACATGGTGGCTATCTCGTGTGCCAACTTAGCCTTTTGATCTGCATCAGGTATAAACTTGTCTAATAATCCTGTAACTGGTCCTATCAACGCCTGTAACATTAATATACCCTCACTTTCTTTTCATCAATTCGTGGAACTAATTTACAAATACAATCGTATATCTGTTTTTCTCCAGATTCGTTATCAAACTCTTGTTCACTTAGAAACTTAGTATAATATGTGCAATCTGCAACCGATCTAAAATATATTTCTCCCTGTACAACTCCATTAAGATAACATGCCAATGCAAATGCTGTCATTATAAATCTACCTGTGGTGTTCTGTGTATTGCAAACTCTTGTATGCTTGCAACTATATGTAATCTATCTGCCGTTGCTGCTGTTGCTTTTAATATTTCACCCTCTTGTAATATTAAATCTCTTGTTAATAATTCTATAGATGTATTTGCAGCAACTGCCTTTACATTAAAAAGACTAAACACATCACTGCCATTAGTGACTGTTAATGTTATTGTATCTGAGCTACCAGAGTCGTTAGACACTATTATGCTATTTACAACAGAAGCATTAAAATCCGCTGTCGCTGGCGCTGTATATAAAGTAGTTGCATTTGTTG
>MDTC01221909.1_pt1 | contig 12881 bp, 8 predicted proteins | sample 811181 | NCBI WGS metagenome assembly MDTC01 (sample SAMN05326644, study PRJNA326480) | marine metagenome | isolation source: seawater | place: Pacific Ocean: North | collected 2011 | reverse complement strand
GCCCGGCAATACAACCTGAGAGTGAGTCTCTTCGACCATGCCCTCGATCGACAGTTGAAGGCGTTGGATCAACCCTTCAGTGAAAATGAGTTCAATCAAATCGAAAACACCTTCCTCAGACTCTTCAATGAATTAAACAGTGCATTCAGCCTATTCCGTCTTGCAGAAGAAAACTCAAACCTCGATCTCATAACCTTGATACACGACCAATACGCCGGGCTTGGTTCCTCTGCAGAATTCATCCAATATTCCCAGGACCTCGGACAAACCGGACAGTTTGTCCAGGAACTGCTCCTGCTCGAAGCTCAGCTTCAACGTGAAATCCAGGGCTTCAGTCAACTCAATGCTCCAACAGAGCTTTCTTCTTGAACCTTCCTGCTTTTACCTTGACAGATCTGAAGCTGCTTCCTAAAATTATTAGCACTTAAGCTTGATGAGTGCTAACGGCTTGATTTAGAATGCCACCACCTGAGAAGACCATGCCCAGCAACAAGAAAAAGACAGGCTCAGGAGTTCTTTTTGATCAACGGACCCAGCAGGTATTGCAAGGCATCATTGACAGTTTCATCAGCAATTCAGAACCAGTCGGATCACGCACGCTTTCAAAGACCCTAGGGCTTTCGTTATCCCCGGCAACGATTCGCAACATCATGTCGGATCTTTCCGATCAGGGTTATTTGACCCAGGCACATACTTCGGGGGGGCGTATTCCAACGGACAAGGCATACCGGTTTTTTGTAGATTCTCTGATAGTCGCGGACAAACTACCCGAACAGTTACAGAAAAACATTGAGGGAATTTCCTCTAAAGGAGCAAGTGCAGTACAGGATTTATTGATCAACACATCCCATCTGCTGGCAGGCCTGACCAAATTTGCCAGTCTGGTTACTGCACCTAAAACTTCCTTGAGCCGTCTTCAGCACATTGAATTCATCAAGATCAGTGGAGACCGAATTCTGGTCATTTTAGTAACGAAATCGGGGCTGATCAAAAACCGAGTGATTGAAAGCCAGGATCAATTATCCCAAGAATTTCTAAATTCCGTATCAGGATTTCTCAACAAAAAATTTAATGATCATTCGCTCAGTGAAATCCGTAAGCAAATCCTAGACAGCATGGTTGAAGACAAGGACCGCTACAATGAGTTACTGGCTCAGGCAATCCGGTTGGGAAAGAAAGCTTTTGAACTGGATCAACCTGTAGAACTTTTCATTGATGGGCAAACCAATCTGCTGATGAACCAACGACTCTATGAAGAAGATGCCAAAACCTCACTGATCCAGGCATTTGAACAAAAGAGCACTATCATGGAGATCCTTGACCAGACGATGGAAAGTCAGGGAACCCGGATTTACATAGGATTGGAAAACGAACTCGGACTACAGGAATGCTCCTTGATCACCGCCTGTTATGGGAACAAACACAACATGCTCGGTACCATCGGGGTGATCGGTCCTACCAGCATGGACTACCGTAGGATCATTCCTGTGGTTGATTACACCGCCAAGATTGTGTCCCAAACGATTGCCAGCCAATCCTACGATTGAACGATATTTGATGAATTATGACAAAAGAAACCAACACCAAATCAAACGAATCACAAAACGAAAACGGGAATTCCGTCCATCCGTATCTTGATTCCGATCAGGATATGGAAATCGAGAAACCTGAAACAACAGGAATAGAATCTGAAGAGATTTCCACCTCAAACATTGAAAAGCTTGAAGAACAGGATGTTTCTTCAGATGAAGACGAAGCAGATGCAAAGGAGCCTTCTTCCGAAGAACTAGCAAAACAGGCTGAAGACAAATATGGGGAAATGCAGGACCGCTATTTAAGACTCAATGCGGAGTTTGAGAATTATAAAAAACGAATGATGCGGGAAAACAGTGACCGATTGAAATATTTCAATATGGAAATCATCAAGGAATTGCTTCCTTCATTGGATAATCTCGAACGTGCTATATCCCATGCTGAAGAGGCAAAATCCGACCCAGAAAACATGCTCGAGGGATTACAAATGGTTTACAAGGGCATGCAAGAAGCTTTTGGTAAATTCGGTGTGGTAAAAATCGATTCGTTTGGAAAAGAATTCGATCCAAACTGTCATCAGGCTGTGGGTATGATCGAAAGCAATGAGGTACCAGAAAACCATGTGGCCGAAGAGTGTCTAACAGGTTACTACCTCCATGACCGAATCATACGACCTACCATGGTCAGGGTTTCTGGTAAAGGATGAAAATGAAAGTTTTTCGTTGCAAAGGGATTTGCTTCTTACAAAGCATCCGTCTGTTTGAAATGTGCCGTTAATCAAATAAATAACAGGAGTAACATGTCAAAAGTGATAGGTATTGATTTAGGAACTACAAATTCATGTGTCAGCATCATTGAAGCAGGTGACCCGACGGTCATTCAAAATGCAGAAGGGGCCAGAACCACCCCCTCGATGGTCGCCTTCAACGATAGTGGAGAACGTCTGGTGGGACAAGTTGCCAAGCGCCAGGCAGTAACCAATCCTGAACGTACCATCTTTTCTGCAAAACGCCTTATGGGGCAAACTGCAAATTCAAAAGAGGTGGAACACACTCGTACCATCGTGCCTTACAATATTATTGAGGGAAATCATAATCTGGCTTTTATCGAAGTCGATGAGAAGAAATATTCCCCGCAGGAAATTTCAGCATCGGTGCTTCAGAAAATGAAACAGACGGCAGAGGAATATCTTGGAGAAACCGTCACTGATGCCGTGGTTACCGTGCCCGCTTATTTTGATGATAGCCAACGCCAGGCCACCAAGGATGCCGGCAAAATTGCAGGTTTGAATGTGATGAGGATCATCAACGAACCAACTGCAGCGGCAATGGCCTATGGATTAGACAAAAAACAGGATGAAAAAATTGCAGTCTTTGATCTGGGCGGAGGAACATTCGACATCTCCATTTTGGAAATTGGAGAAGGAGTGTTCGACGTTAAATCGACCAATGGCGACACATTTTTAGGAGGTGATGATTTTGATAACCGTTTGATCCAGTTTTTGGGAGATGAATTCAAAAAAGACCAAGGGATTGATCTGCGCGAAGACAAAATGGCTCTCCAACGCCTCAAGGAAGCTTCAGAGAAAGCAAAACACGAACTTTCCTCCAGTTCGGAAACTGAGGTAAACCTGCCATTCATTACAGCCGATGCATCCGGTCCTAAACACCTGAATGTTAAAATCACCAGGGCGCGTTTCGAACAATTGGTCGAAGATTTGGTAGACCGTTGTGTAGAACCATGCCGCAATGCACTAAAAGACGCTGGATGCACTGCCAACGACATCAATGAAGTGATCCTTGTCGGAGGAATGACACGGATGCCGAAAGTCCAGGAAATTGTCAAAGAATTCTTTGGAAAAGAACCTCACAAGGGAGTTAATCCTGATGAAGTGGTGGCCATCGGCGCTGCAATTCAAGGTGGTGTGCTAAAGGGCGATGTCAAGGATGTGCTGCTTCTGGACGTCACTCCACTATCCCTCGGGATTGAAACTCTTGGTGGAGTGATGACTCGTTTGATCGAACGCAATACCACCATTCCCACCAAGAAAAGTCAGGTGTTTTCTACTGCAGCCGACAACCAGCCAGCCGTTAGCATTCATGTCCTGCAAGGAGAACGAGACATGTCCCAGGACAACAAAACACTTGGGCGATTTGAATTAGTTGGAATTCCCCCTGCTCCCCGAGGCATGCCTCAGATTGAAGTCACCTTCGACATTGATGCCAATGGAATCGTCAACGTCAGCGCCAAGGATCATGGCACCGGCAAGGAGCAGGCGATCAAGATCACTGCTTCTACCGGCTTGTCCGATGATGAGGTCGAAAAAATGGTCAATGATGCTGAAAAATTTGCTGATGAAGACAAGAAAAAACGTGATTCAGTGGAAGCCCGGAACCAGGCGGAATCTCTGATTTACAGTACCGAAAAGTCGATGGGTGAGCTTGGAGACAAACTTCCTGAAGAGGACAAATCCAAAATCAGCGCCTGCATTGATCAGCTCAAAAAGAGTCTTGAAGAGGATGATCTGGAAGCGATTAAGAGTGACACGGAAGCCCTGGTTCAGGCATCTCATAAAATGGCAGAACTGCTCTACAGTCAGCAAGCTCAGCAACCTCCATCAGAGGCAGGCCCTGAAGCAGCGGATGCAGAGCCTCAGAAGGATGATAAATCGAATGACGATGACATCGTCGATGCCGATTACGAAGAAGTCAAAAAATAAGCCTCGATTATCCTAAACAGGCTACTGAATGGCAAAACGTGATTACTACGAAATTCTCGGTGTAGACAGAAATGTTTCAGGAGATGAACTCAAAAAAGCCTACCGCAAGGTAGCCATGAAATATCATCCGGATCGAAATCCGGGTGATAAAGAGGCAGAAGACAAATTCAAGGAGGCTTCTGAAGCTTTTGAAGTCCTCAGTGATCAAAGTAAACGACAACGATACGATCAGTTTGGACATTCTGCAGAGGGACTGGGGGATGGTTTTAGCGGTTTCAGCCAGGGTGCAGGATTCGGCGATATCTTTGGTGATATCTTCGGAGAATTTTTTGGCGCCAATGGAGAACGCAGAGGACAACGTGGAGAGCGGGGTTCGGACCTCCAGTACAATCTTGAAATCAACTTCGAGGACGCAGCTTTTGGCACCTCAAGAGAACTTGAAATTCCGCGGATGGAAACCTGCAACACCTGCGGGGGACTTGGGGCTCGTTCACAGAATGATATCGAAACCTGTAATAACTGTGGCGGAACAGGACAGCAAAGGATTCAACAAGGCTTTTTCAGTGTAGCCACTACCTGTGCTGCCTGCAGTGGAAGAGGGCAAACCATACGTAATGTCTGCAATACCTGTCATGGCAGAACTCGTGTCAAAAAAACCCGGAAAATTCGGGTCAATATTCCTGCTGGAGTGGACACAGGTTCACGTATCAAGCTGTCTGGAGAAGGGGAGCATGGAAGCAATGGAGGACCTAACGGGGATCTATATATAGTTCTTCGAGTTCAGGATCATCCAGTTTTTGAAAGAGAAGGATCGGATCTGTTTTGTGAAGTTCCGATCAGTTTCACCCAGGCTGCATTGGGCAGTGAGATTGAGGTTCCAACTCTGGAAGGCAAGGCCCGCTTGAAGATTCCCGCGGGAACACAGTCTCATAAAATCTTTCGTTTGAGAAATAAGGGCGTCGCCCAAATCCGCAGACCTGAACGAGGAGACCTACACGTCCGTGTGGTGATTGAAACCCCAACCAACCTCACCTCCAGGCAGAAGGAACTTCTTGAAGAGTTCGAAGAATGTTGCCATGAAACCAGTCACCCGCTTCGGGATAAATTCTTTGATTCTCTGAAAAACCTATTTTCCTGATCTCTTCTCCCGAGATCTGATTTATTGGGAAACCACAAGATCTGACATTTAGGATATCAAAAGTCCTCATTTCGGATTCTTTGTAAGACCAAGAATCTCCTTGCCCGTCCCCCGAGGTTCACCTAAAATTTGGACTGATAAAACTGGCTTTATATAAATCCATTTGTTTAAGAAACTTCCCTGCTTGAGACAAGATGAATCCCTGGCTGATGAGTGCGGTGATGATCGTTGCATGGAGCGTTTTTGGTCTCCAAATGATGATCAAGATTGGAGCAATGCGGAAGATGGCTCCAGAATCCAGAATGGATCAGATTCCAAGAAGGATCGGAATGCTCTTTAAAACTGGAATCGGCCAGGAAAAGCTGGTTGATAGGTCCCGTGAAAGGATGCCTGGAATCATGCACGCTCTCATCTTCTGGGGGGCAATGTTAATAGGAATCAGAGAATTTTCCATGATGGGTGAAGGTTTTATTCCTGGTTTTCAGGAATACCTTCCTTTCCTTGGTTCTGACAGCCTGATGGGATTTCTGTTCATTTATGCCTACAACATCGCAGAAATCGTTGTTTTGACAATGATCCTCGTGGCACTCTACCGGCGATTCGGACCGCAACCGGCAAGGCTCGATCATAATTGGGAAGGAGTTTACGTTTTGCTTTTCATCGCGGGTATCATGCTGACCGACCTGCTCTTCGATGCTGCACGATTCAATCTCATCGACGAATGGAAGCATTCCATCCACCAGTTTGAACATCCTGTTTACGGACAGGAACGTGCCTGGGCTCCCATCGCCTCCATGCTTGCTTTGATGCTCGTGGGACTTGGAGAAACCACCAACTCGTTTTTTTATCATTTCGGATTTTGGGGTCATATTGCAACAATGCTCGTGTTCGTCAACATATTGATCAACACCAAGCAGTTCCATGAAATCACTGCGTTACCAAATGTTTTTCTCGGATCCCTCGATTATCCACATGCCCGTCAGGGTATAATCGATCTAGAAGATGAAACGGCATGGGAAGAAGGGCGGATCGGCATCAATAGTCTTGAACAGTTGACTTGGAAACAGGGACTTGATCTCTATTCCTGTACCGAATGTGGACGTTGTTATGAGGTATGTCCGACCTACGTGACAGGCAAGCCTCTGACCCAAAAATGGGTCAACCAGTCCCTGATAAAGCACCTGCGCGAAGAAGAGGGGAACATTTACAGAACTGGAACTACCAGTGGAGAAAAGAGCCTAGTTGGTGACGTGATCCATCCGGATACACTTTGGGCATGTACTACATGCCGTGCTTGTGAAGACGCATGTCCCGTCTCGATAGAACACGTTCCTCGTATTCTTGGAATGCGTCAAGGCCAGACCATGATGGAAGAAGCCTATCCTCCCGAGATCAGTTCTGCCTACAAGGGTCTCGAAAGAAATTTTAATCCCTGGGGAATAGGATTTGATCAACGGGCTGAATGGGCCGTTGATCTTGATATTCCTTTAATGTCCGAAACTCGAGCGGAAGACATTGATGTCCTGCTCTGGACAGGTTGTGCCGGTTCCTTCGACAGCAGAAATCAGAAAGTCGCTCGTGCAACGGCAGAATTGATGAAAAAAGCAGGTGTACGATTTGCGATCCTTGGCAACGAAGAAAAATGCACTGGTGATCTTGCCCGTCGTTCCGGCAATGAGATGCTTTTTCAAATGCTTGCCTCTGAAAACATAGAAACGTTGAACGGCCACGGTGTTAAGCAAATTGTCACACAATGTCCACACTGCCTCAATGCTTTGAAAAATGAGTATCCTGACCTGGGTGGAAATTATGAAGTGCTTCACCATAGTCAGTTCCTGAAACAGTTACGCGAAGAAAAAAAACTTCCTGAAGGCAATAACGCCAGAAAAATCACTTACCATGATCCTTGTTACCTTGGACGTTATAACAAAGAGTATGACGCGCCACGAGAAATCCTCCGTGATTCCACTTCTACAGTCACAGAAATGCAGCGTCATCGTAATGAAAGTTTCTGCTGTGGTGCTGGAGGAGCCCGTATGTGGATGGAAGAAAATCTTGGAACCAGGATCAATGAGGAACGGGTTCGGCAGGCTTCAGAAACAGGTGCGGATACCCTCGCCACGGGTTGCCCCTTCTGCATGACCATGCTTAGCGACGGCATTGCCTCAACTGGAAAAAGTGAATCCCTGGAAACACGTGACATAGCTGAACTGATGCTGGAATCCATCAAGTCCTAAACATTTTTCAACTCCTTTTACCTCAGCATTATCAAATCTAGTTGAGGTATTTCTGCATTCCGAATTAAATCGACATCCCCTTTTTTTTCTGATATAAAGTTAGATTGACTTACGCTCAGCTAAATGGGGAAAGGATCCAAAAAACAACACGGTTTGCTGGAAAATCTCAGAAAGAGAATATCTCCTGCCATTGAGGGGCTGGGATATGAACTCTACGATTTAGAGGAGCTTCTTTCTGAAGGAAAACGCATTCTTCGTGTCAGCATTGATCAAGAACAGGGAATCCAGATTGATGACTGTATCCGTGTGGATCAACTTATGCAGTCCCTACTTGAGGATAAGGATCCGGTGGAAGGAGCATATATCCTAGAGGTATCCTCTCCAGGAATTTTCCGGGCCCTGAAGGATCGGAGACACTTTCAGCGTTACTCCGGAGAAAGGATCAGCATCCGTCTGAAACAGAAAACAGATGGAATGCGTCAAACGGTAGGGATGCTCAAAGGAGCATTAGAGGAAGGAATTTTATTCGTACCTGAAAAAAACCCTGAAGAAGAATTATTAATAGCATACGAAAAGATTAGTAAAGCCAGACTTGAACCGGAACTCAATTAATCACAAAGAGGTCTTTTGAAAGAAAATCTGCTTGAAATCATCAATGATGTCTCCAAGGAAAAAGGACTAGACAAGGAAGTCCTTATTCAACTCGTTGAAGAATCAATTGTCCATGCTGTCAAACGCAAGCTTCCCTATGAAGCAGTCGAAGGAAGGATTCATCCCAAGACAGGACAAATCGAAATGTTCCATTACAAAGTTGTGGTGGAATTCGTAGAAGATCTGCACAACGAAATTTCACTGGATGAAGTTCGTAAGATGGATCCAGATGCGATCCTCGATGACGAAGTGGAATACGAAATCAGTCCCAAAGAATTCCTTCGTATTGCCCATTCAGCCAGGCAGATCATTTTTGCGAGCATCCGAGATGCAGAACGGGAAATGGTCGTGAACACCTTTGAGAAGAAAGTTGGCGAAATCATCACAGGAAACATTCTCCGAGCAGAAACCAACGGTCGAATTTCCATCAACTTCATGAACCGAACGGAAGCCTACCTCTTTCGACGTGAGCAGATTCCTGGCGAACAGTTTGGCTTTGGAGATCATATCCGTGTTTTTCTTTTGGACGTCAATAACAATCCCCAGAAAGCATCTCAACTCACAATTTCCAGAACCCATCCAGGCTTACTGATCAAAATGTTCGAGATGGAAGTGCCAGAAATATTTGACGGAATCGTCAAGATTGTGCATGCAGCCAGGGAACCGGGGAAAAGGGCAAAAATCTCAGTCTATTCCAACGATGATGAGGTTGATCCAGTTGGTGCGTGTGTAGGCATGCGCGGAAGTCGGGTGCAAACCATTGTCAACGAACTCCATGGAGAAAAGATCGACATCGTCCGACACAGTGATGAAATCGAAACCTATGCCTGTAATGCTCTAGCACCTGCTGAAATTGAAAGCATGGAAATCGATGAGGAAAATAAAGAAATCGATGTGGTGGTCGCAACCAACCAACTCTCCCTGGCCATCGGCAGACAGGGACAGAATGTTAGGCTTGCCTCAAAACTGATCGGATACAAAATCAACGTTTCCGCAGACGAAGACGAAGAGCAACTGAGCATTGAAGAACAGTTGGAACTGGAACTTGAGAAAAACCGCAAGCGTGTTGAAGCAGAAGAACTCCAGAAAAAAGAATCTACCGAAGAAAAAACGGATGAGTCAAACACCGATTCAGAATCAGAAAGTTCTGAAGTTGAGGCATCCATGGAAAAAGACGAAAACAATGCTGGAGACGAAGCCTCTGCAGAAAATGATGAAAAGGAATCTGACTCCGAAGCGGTTTTAATCGATTCAGAAACTCCGACAAAGGAAGTTTCCCCAGACGAAGATCAACCGCAACCGGTATCAGCGGAATCTGAGCCGCCCTCTTCAGAAACGAAAAACAGTGAGGAAAATCAGAAAACTTCTGCTGAAATCCAGGAAAAAGTGAATGCTCAAACTGAGGAAGGGATAGAGAATGAAGAAAAACTGGTGACGGACGAGGCCACGAGCTGAAATTGAACTAGTTGAATAGAGATACAGGAACATGATCACCAGGAATTACCAATTAGACGGTGACAAAAAAAACTGCTGCAACGGCATTATTCATCATTAGTAAAACTCGAGAGGACCTAACTTTATGCCTTCGATGAGAGTTTTTGAACTCGCCAAAGAACTGAACATGCCGGCCAGGCAGATGATTCAGAAACTCCGTACTGCCGGGGTTCCAGTTTCTGGTAACTTCCATGAGCTTTCCGAGGACCAGGTTAGCCGTGTACGGAATTTGATCAGTGGCAAACAATCGGTCGGCGATGCAGGATTGAGAAGCCGAGCTGATGGAACACGTCGTGTGATTTCCAGTCGCAGAGACCTTGATGAGTCTCAGGACACTGAAGAAGAACCACGTGTCATCACGATCTCTGCAAAAACACAGCAAGACCAGCCCGAAGAGGATGAAAGCCGTCCTAGAAGAAGACGAAGAAGAAAACTCGAAGAAGATCTCGAATCCAAAGATGAAGTTTCAAAAGATGAAATTGTAGAAAAAATCGATTCTGTTGAAATAGTTGCTGAAGGTAACGAAGAAAAAACCGCTGAGCTAAAACAAGACCTGCAAGCTCAGGAAGAAATACCTGAGCAGGAAGCCTTACAAAAGCCTGAAAACGTTGAGTCCCTTCGGAAGGGAAAGCCATCTGACTCTGCTGTTGAAGATAAGACCGTTCCAGCACCTGTTGAAGCCAAAACCGAATCTCCTTCCAAAAACTTAAAAGAGAAACCTCAGCAATCTCCTCCTAAAGCTAAGACTGAGAAGAAGCAGGAAAAGAAACGAACCAAAGGATCCGAACCCGATCAATGGAACGAGAATTCGACAAAGAAACCTGCCAAAAGACGGGTTGAATTCAACAAAGGCCCCCGTAAGAAAAACGTTCTGGAATACTATTCCACCTCAGAAATGCGTGGGCCCCGGAAACGCAAATCTGACCGTGCCAAGGATCGTAAAGGAGACTTCGGACTGCCAAAAGGAGAAGATGAAGCTCGTCATGTTTTCAATCCAAGAAAAAAGAAAATCAAAATCGGAAACCAAGTCACCATCGGTGAGCTTGCAGGTCTGATCGGCATCAAGGCGACCAATATCCTCAAGAAAATGATGGAAGAAGGCACGATGGCCACCATCAACCAAATCATTCCCGGAGAAACGGCCGCCTTGCTGGCCGCCGATTTCGATGTGGAAGTCGAGCTAGCAACTTTCGAACTGGAAGACCTCCTCAAGGAAAAGGATGCAGAGGATTCGGAACTAGAAAGCCGTTCTCCAATCGTGACCATCATGGGGCATGTAGACCACGGTAAGACCTCCCTGCTAGACCGCATCCGTTCGACCCGTGTTGCTGAAGGAGAAGCAGGAGGTATCACCCAGCATATTGGTGCCTATCACGTGGAAGCCGGAGGACAGAAGATTACATTTCTTGATACGCCGGGGCACGAAGCATTCACCAACATGCGTGCTCGTGGTGCACATTGCACCGACATAGTTATTTTAGTCGTGGCAGCAGATGATAATGTGCAGCCTCAAACTATTGAAGCGATCAATCATGCCAAAGCTGCGAATGTTCCGATCATTGTTGCAATCAACAAAATCGACCGCCCCCAAGCCGATATCGGAAAAATTCAACAGTCCCTGTTGGAACACGAATTAATTCCGGAAAACCTTGGCGGCAGCACCCTTTTTGTCAACGTTTCTGCCACCCGGGGAGACGGAGTGGACGAACTGCTGGAAATAATTCAGCTTCAGGCGGAAGTCCTCGAACTCAAATCGACTTCCAAAGGCATGTCCAGGGGAGTCACCATTGAAAGCAAGGTGCGTCGGGGACAGGGAACCATGGGCACAGTTCTCGTTCAACGCGGCCTGCTGAAAATTGGTGATTACTTCGTCTGTGGTAGTACTTATGGCAGGGTGCGTTCCATGTTCAATGAATATGGGAAACCCAAAAAAGAGGCAGGCCCATCGATTCCAGTCGAAATTTCAGGCTGGAGTGATCAACCCGAAGTCGGAGAACAGTTCATCGTAATAGAGGATGAGCGTACCGCACGCCAAATCGCTGAAGAAAGAACCCAACAGCAGAAAGAGCAAAACGTCGGTAAGCAACAGAAAATGCAGTTGGATAATATCTTCAGCCAGCTCGATGATCAGGAACAGATTGAACTGCGCCTGCTGATCAAGGCCGATGTCCAGGGTTCCGCAGAAGCCCTCCAAGGTTCCCTTGATCAACTCGGGGATGAGAGAATTACAGTGAATGTTATCCATACAGGCGTTGGAAACATCACGACCACAGACATTACTCTGGCTTCCGCTTCCGATGCGATTGTCATCGCTTTTAACGTGCAGGTTGATTCAAAGGCGAAACAACTTCGCTCTCAAGAAGGGGTGGATGTCAGAAACTATGATATCATCTACAATGCTCTGGACGACGTTAAGGCAGCCATGGAAGGATTGCTGGAACCTGAAATCCGTGAAGAAATCATTGGACGACTCGAAGTCCGACAGGTATTCAATTCTGCAAAAAACGGGATGGTCTTTGGTGGGCTGGTTACTGAAGGAAGACTGTTGCGTAATGATATAGCTCGTGTCCTCCGAAACGGTGACAACCTCTACGAGGGTAACATCATTTCCTTGAAACGTTTCAAGGATGACGTCCGTGAAGTCACCAACAATCACGAATGCGGCCTGGTGATGGACTTCCCTGAAGTTCAGGAAGGTGATGTCGTGGTGGCATTTCAGCAGATCGAGGAAAAAGCGACCCTCTAGTAAGTTATCTATGCGCCGAGCCGGCCATTCACACCTGAAAATTCTGGTCCACCGGAAACTCACCCAAATTCTTCATCGTGAGTCGAATGACCCTCGCTTTGAAGGGATTACGATCTCTCGGGTTGAGACCTCATCCGACCTCTCGTTCGCCAAAGTAATGGTCTGCCATGCAGGGATTTGGAATGATGGAGAATCCACTGGAATTAATGAGAAACAACAGCACGAACTGGTCGATTCCCTCAACCGTGCATCCGGTTTTTTCAGCAAGAAACTTGGAAAATATCTGAGCACCCGAAATACCCCCAAACTTCATTTTGTCTATGATTCCGGGTTTGATCACAGTGACGAAATTGAAAAACTGAT
>MDTC01126167.1_pt1 | contig 12883 bp, 11 predicted proteins | sample 811181 | NCBI WGS metagenome assembly MDTC01 (sample SAMN05326644, study PRJNA326480) | marine metagenome | isolation source: seawater | place: Pacific Ocean: North | collected 2011 | reverse complement strand
CTTTTCCATTTCAATTATTAACTCTTCTACAGTGTGATTGGCTGTTGCTGATGGTCCAAAATTAAAAGCCTCGCCATTTAAATTAGAATCATTACTAAGAGAGTTCGCTAAATGTAAATAGCCACTTAATGGTTCTAGTACGTGTTGCCATGGCCTTGTTGCGCTAGGATTTCTAATATCTACCGCATTATTTTGTGACCATGACCTTATACAATCTGGCACTATTCTATCTTTTGCCCAATCCCCACCTCCAATAACATTTCCAGCCCTTGTAATTGCAAGCTTAATATTAGAATCATCTTTACTGAAAAATGATTCTTGATAAGTCTTTATTGCCAATTCTGCCATCCCCTTAGATGCACTGTAAGGATCTTTACCACCAATTACATCAGTTTCTTTATAGCCCCATATCCATTCAACATTGTCATATACTTTATCGCTTGTAATTATTACAGCAGTTATTTCCTTATTAATCTTTCTCAATGCCTCAAGAATATTTGAAGTACCGATGGAGTTAACCATTATAGTTTTTAAAGGATCATCATAAGATGTTCGCACTAGAGCTTGAGCAGCCATATGAAATACAATATCTGGTGTAATGTCACTTATAGTTTGATAGACAGAATCGTAATTTAGTATGTCAAAATTGAAATTATGTATCTTATTATTAAGGTTTAATAGCTCAAAATTTGATGGTGATGTTGGGACAGAATCAGAAATACCATAAACATCTGCACCCATATTTGAGAGCCACAAGGTTAACCAGGATCCTTTAAACCCTGTGTGGCCCGTTACTAGAACTTTCTTTCCTTTGTAAAAATTTTTCATTTATCTCTATGTTAGTATTAATGAAGTATTTATTTTAAAAATACATTTCAACTATACTTAAAATATCAATTGTAGCTCCATATAAAAGAATTTCATTAATTTTACTCTAATTAAGTAGAGACTAGATCCTGGAGACCGCCAACTATAAAAATATTTTTGTTAGCAAAGTATGACTTCCAATCAACAAGCTCAGACCAATTAGAAGCAAAACAGAATTCAATTTTATTTTCAAACGATACCTCATAATCATATTTAGAGTCTCCGATATAAAGTGCTGGAAAATTAATATTTTTACTTAAAATTTCTCTTTTTAAAATATGTTCCTTAGAGTCTGGATTTCCAAAAATACCTCCATTAAAAAAATTAAATATATCAAGATGCTTAAATATTGCTTTTAATTCTTCTTGATTTCCTCCTGATACAAGTAGCCATTTAGAATTACCATTATTTTCTGCAAACATTTTTTTTAGACCATTATTTATAGATGCACTCATGAGCTTCTCCTTAACATATTTACCATATTCATTTATGGAATGGTCGATGTCTTCTTCAAGGTTTGTTGATCTATAAACTTTTTCATAAAAATATCTAAATTTTTTTTGACGAGACACTCCTCCATTTTTAATGTGGTATTCAACCAATTTGTTCGCAAAAGTCTCTCCATGCTTTTTTGTAACATGAAAAAAACCATCTGTTTTAATTTTATTTGAATCCAATATAACTCCATCACAATCAAAAATAATTGTTTTATACCTTTTAAGATCTATCATGTAAGCTCACCTTTGCCTATCATTTCATGAATTTTTTTTAAATCATCAGGAGTATCAACGGCTATAGAGTTTTCAGAAACTTTTACCATTTGAATTGGTATGCCTGATTCAATGAATCTTAGGATTTCTATATCTTCTATCTCCTCCAAAAAAGTTTTACTTTTATAACTACTAAATATATCTAGCATTTTTTTTGGGAAAGAGTACATGCATACTTGCCTATAGGCTTTTGAAAAATTGCCAGATTTTGAAATTGGAATTGGAGCTCTACTCATATAAATTAGTCTCTCGTTTTTGTCTAAAACTAATTTAGGTATATTTAGATTATTAAATAAATCTTCGTCATGGATATCACAATAAGCGTTATGAATAATATCTGGATTTTTTAAGGCTATATTTATAAACATTTTTAAATCCATTGGATCAAGAAATGGCTCATCACCTTGAACATTGATATAAACGTTAGATGCTATTTTTTGTGAAACTTCTGCAACTCTATCAGTTCCTGTAAGACAATTTTCAGATGTCATAACAACATTAATATTTTCTTTTTCACATAGTTCTTTTATCTCAATATTATCAGTTGCAACAAAAACTTTTGCAGAATCAACTGTTTTTATGCACTGTTGATAAGTTCTAACTATCATTGGAGTGCCAGCAATTTCTGCAAAAGGTTTTCCTGGAAATCTTGATGATTTATATCTAGCTGGAATTACAATGCAAAAGTCATGCACAATATTTAAAGACCATATAATGAAAAAGTATTAATTTTATATTTAGTTGGAGTTAAAGAAATAATTTCTTTAGACTTATTATTTAAGCTATATATTGATAAAAGTTGATCCATTTCAGATCGTCTTGGATCATCAGACTCATACCCATCAAAACCAGCTAAAAATATCTTTTTTGCCTTTCCTGAAGTAGCAATGCCAAGTGAATATGCAAATACCAGTGGAAGAGGAATACTGCATTTCTTAACTCCAAAAGCAAATTTACCTCCAATACCAATACCAAAATCATATTTTTTAACACTTTTTAAGTCCTTTTGCAGATCATCAGAAAGCTGCGAATATGGTGTTATTAATGGCTGTTTTAAAGATTTGTAATCTTTTGTATCAGCTATCATTCTATATGGATGACATGCTACTCTAAAATTTATTAAATTTTCATTTATACATTTAGTGGTATTTAGTGCAAGAACTATTGGACGATTTTTTTTGATATATTGTTCAATACCTTCAACATGTTCTTTGACAGAAGCCCCAGGTGCAATTATTAGAACATCTTTATTAGTAATTATCTTTGCAGGCTCCCAAGTGCTAGTGTTCCTTTTGGTAAAAAGCGCTCTTGAATTTATAACATTATCTTTGCTATATTTTTTTCCACCAACTTTTTTTAGGTAGTCAATTAGAGATAGTACGTCATTATCGTCATATCTATCATCACTTAACATTTCCTGAATATAGGTAGGATGTATTTTGTATTTCCCAGAGAGATAATAATATGGATTTTTGCCCCACTCATAATGCTTCTGTAATGGAGTAAAAAATGTTTTTATCATTTTTGTAAGTGAGGAGATATTAGGTTTTCTTAAGATGATATCTTTGAATTCTAATATTGCATACTCTGTTTGAAGATTTCCTGGCCCTCTACCCATACCCGTCACAGTAGAATCTATCCAAGATACACCGCTTTTAATTGCCTCTATACTATTATTCATGGCCAAACCTAAATTGTCATGAGTGTGAATGCCAATGTCTCCGTTCCAATATGTTTTAATACTTTTAACAATAGATTTCATATCATCGGGAATAATGCTTCCCAAGCTATCAGCAAAATAAAAAACATCTAGATTTGATCTTGAAGCAGCTTCTGAAAATTCTTTGATAGCTTCTTCAGTCATCTCAGATATTTGCATTAGATTTATGCCTACTTTATAACCTTTACTTTTAAGCCAGTCACAAACTGCAATTGTTTTTTTAAATTCATGCCCATGGCAAGCAAACCTAATTAAAGATACAGGAGAATTTTTTTTTGAGCCAAAAAGTTTTTTTGCATTACCTATTGGAGTATTTCCAGGTTTGAATAAGTCAGAAGCATTTACCATTACTCCAATTTTTAAAGATTTTGGTATTTTTAAAGTATTGATGAAATCATCTGTTGTATGTGCATATGGGCCCTTAAAACCCTTGGTTGATATTGATCTGAACCCCAGCTCCACATAATCCACTTTGATATCTTTCATTGATTGAAGGTAAGACTCAACCATATCTTTATCAAAGTTCCAATTGTTATAATACCCACCATCTCTAAGGGTACAATCTAAGTGAACTAATTTCATGGTGCTGATTATATCAGCCAAAAAGATATTGGGTGTTATTTTTATCTACATTTTCAATGAAATCTTGCTTATTGATAACATGAAATTTATTTTGTCTTTGTTGGTTATTAAGTCTTTCAATAAAAACATTTAAATCATTCATAGAGTAAAAAATACACCAAAAGTTTTCCAACATTCCATCTGGAATAGTGCTCATTGAGAGACCAGAATTATTTCCTAAAACAGCGACAGGAACTCCCATGAGTATCGATTCAACACATGAGCTTGATGATGAGCTTATCATCAAATTAGATTTTTTAATTAAAGAACTTAAGTTTTCGCTCGAAACGTCAAAAAATTTTGCCAACTTAAATGTTTTATTAATATAGTCTTTATCAAAACTTGGGTGAAATTTGATTGTTATTGAGAGGTCAGATGTATTTTGCTTTTGCAATTCACGACATGTATCTAGAATATGAAATACTTCAGATTCATATATAGGTAGTGCAACAACAATTTTATTTATACCTTGATTATCAGTCTTTGGTAAATCATCTTCTTTATAAAGCCAATTAAATCTGAATGCAGGCGCAAGAAAATAATCTATTGTTTTTGATTTTGCTTTATATGTTGATAATAAATGTTTTGATATCAAGCCAATTTTATCTGGAAGAGTTCCAAGTTTTTTCTCAAAATCAAGTGGAATTTTATGAGGCTCGGTGCTTGCAGCAAAATATCCTTGGTAACCAAGCACTTGAACAGTTGAAAAATTTTTTTTAAATGACAGGTTTAAAGCTCTGTCAATATTTTGATTTTCGTGCCAATTAATAACCTTTTCAAATGAAAAGTCATTTTCAAATAATTTTTTTATAAAGCTATGTTTGTTTAGCGCATTATTTAGCTCCATTGAAAAGATATCTCTTTTAAGACTGTCTTTGAATAAGTGATCTAGCTTTAAATCTAATATGGTCGGATAATATTTTCTTTTCCTTAAAGGTACTAACATTGATAGTAGCAATCCATAAATATAATCAGTGATAGATAGTATAGATTCTTGAAAAATAAAATTTCCAGGTATTTTTTTTGACTTAGTAAAAATATTAAAAAAATGTGAAGGTTTCCTAAAACCTGCCAAGGTAGGAAAAAAATATATTTTTTTCGATAATTCATCATCCAAAAAATTTTCGTATTCTGTAAAATATCTATCATTGAAAGAATCATCTGAAAATGAATCAGGAAATAGAAAGCTATCAACATATATAATATTTTTTTTAGATCTGGGCCTATCTAAAATTAATATCGCTATAAATTTTGAACATAAAAATAAAAAAACTGTTTTAAATAAATTTAATATTATTGTATTTATCAAAGATATTTTTATTGATAGCCAAGACTGATTGGAAGTAACAGTAATAGATTTAAGTTGAATTTGCTCTAAATAATTTTCTAGCAAAACCTTCTCATGATAAGTATCTACATTTATTGAATTAATATTAGAACTATTTGCAATTTTTGCCTTAACAAAAATAAGCTTAGATATACACTCATATATTAAATTTGATGCAGGATTTCTGTTTGAAACAGACAGAAGTAAATCATAATCAAAAAGACCATTTTTATTTATAAAGTTTCTAGTTACTTTATTGTATGTATTGTTAATTTCGGGAATAAGACTATCAAAAAATAATGAATCACTCGATTCAAGTTTTCCAGTTTTTGATAGATCAATTCTCATTGGATTGGATATTTTTAAAATATTTCATATCAAGATTGATCATTTAATTTGAAACCATCATAAATTTGCATACATTCATCTAACAAAACTTCATCAAATTTATCAATATTCTCCTTTTGAACATTTTTAAAATCAGTTTCAGGGTTTTTTGTTGTTTCAAGATCAATGTGTTTGCATATATCAACCCAGTATGACTTTTGGGAACACATTTTTTCATAATTTACAAAAAATATTTTTTTTGAATAGGTGTGATTGTCTTGAATGGATTTATAATTTTTTAACCATTGCTCTAACCAATGATTTATTTCTTTTGGATCTTGATAAGTTAGTTCATTTGTATCAAGAGGCTCATAGTTAACTCCAAATTCTTTATGTCCCAAATATTTCATATATTGGTGAACAAACTTATTACTTTTTCCAATTTTTAAAAAATTAATATGTTGTTTTAGTAGAGAAAACGCGTGACTTAAAGGATGTCTATAAGCTATCAAGAATAATGCATCTGGTAAAATCTTTTCTATCTTGCTAATTCTTTTAAAATTATAATTGTTTTTACTTATGTACCTACTTTTTTTGTTTTTCATAATTACTAATTTTATATAAACCTTGAAGAGTTCTTCGGTGTCATCCTCTGAGAATGTTTCCCAAAAGACTTGCTCAAAAGCTTCTGGAGATAATGTCGAATTTTTAATTCGATCATTATGTAATCTCATTTTAGGAGCAAAAGATTCATTATGAAAATTAAATTTAGACCATAAATTTGGACACAAAACAAATGGCATATCCTCATAAGTTGTGCTTGAAAATTGATTTGATGCGTATAAGTTCCTTAAAAGAATGGTGGTACCTGATCTTGCTAATCCAGTAATAAAGACTGGTTTTAGAATATCTATATTAGTAATGTCATTTCTATATAGACTAGCCTCAAGGTCAAAAAATATTCTTTTTAAATATTTAGACGATAATACAATGTGATGAAGAGCTCTTTGAGAAAAGCTATAGTCAACTTGCATTTTTAATAATCATATTAGCTAAGTTAAATTCATTACCAATTATTTTTGATGCCTTCTTAGTAAGATGCCCATCATCAATAAAAACAGGCGTATCTCCAAATGAAGTTGAGCAATTAGTTTTACAAAGAATTTTATCTAGCCAAATTATGTAAACCTCATCCTCTAAACTTTTCAATAAATCATATGCCTCATGTGTCCTTTCAGCATACTCTTTTTTATCAAAATTACATATCTGAGGATCCTTGCCTCTCATGTATGCTTTTAAAAAACATTGTCCAGCACTAAATCTAGGACTTGGAGGTGGTGAAATTATTGCAACTTTTTTATCAACCTTTCTAAATAATTCTATTGTTTTAAGCAAATTTTTTCTAATAATTTCTTGCTCATAGTTAATATGCTTACCGCCGTCATAAATGCCAAATCTTTCAAAATTAAATGGTGAAGAAATTAAAACATATTCAATATTTCTATTTTTTGACGCCCATTCCAGAACTTTATTATTATTTTCAATGCATGCTTCTGAAAATTTTTTGCTTTTAGAGACACTTATTGAAATTATTGGCCTACATGATGGCATGGTATGTTGAATTAAAGATAATTCAGGGTTATCTGAAAAAGCATCAGTTAGATGCATCGCGTAGGAGTCACCCCAAAGTATAGTATTTATCTCTGAGCCTGATTTGCAAACATCTTTTTCAGTAAAGCCTACAATGCACTCTTTAGATAATCCATAATTAGGTTCTAGATGACTTAAAATAGCTTTGATCTGCTCAGAATCATTAAAGCTTTTTTCAAAACCATCCTTAGAACCAAGATATGAAAAAGTTCCTAAAAAAATTACTGAAATAAAAATTACTGAATATAAAACATTATTAGTAATTTTATTTTTATTTCTAAAAGGTGTTTCAATAAATTTCCAAGAAAAATATGACAATGGGAATACAACAAGGGTAGCTAAAAGAAAAATATATTGTTGATATTCTTTAAAGGTTAAATATTTTAGGAAGGCAAATATAGGTTGGTGCCAAAGATATGCACCATAACTTATTAATCCTATAGTGACAATGAATCTTAAAGTAAGAAACTTGTATAAACTAGTTTCTTTAGTAACAAATATTATTATAAAAGCGGTTCCTATTATAGGTATCAATGTATATAGACTTGGAAAAGGTGTATTCTTGTCAAAAAATATAATTGAGACAGCAATTAATAGAAATCCAACAATACTTAGCACTTCTGAAAATTTCTTATCTATAGAAAAGTTTTTGTTTTGATTTAAGAATATTGCAATAAAGCATCCAAGAACTATTTCGAATGCTCTAGTTGGTAATAAATAAAAGCCTGCGGTTGGATAATTTGAGGTTGCAAATACTGCTAAAAATAAACTTGAAACAAATATAAAAAATAAAATAATGGAGATTCTTAATTTGCCAAAACTCCATGTCATCATTAAAAAAATTGGAAATAATATATAAAATTGTTCTTCAACCGCTAGGCTCCATGTATGAATCAATGGCATCATTTCAACTGCAGGATTAAAATATCCAATTTCTTTCCAAAAGAAAATATTGGATGTAAATGTCAGCACTCCTAGAATGCTTTGTGAAAAACTTTTAATTTCTAATGGTGAAAATATAAAAATAGCAAACGGAATACATAATATAGAAATAAAAAATAAAATTGGCAGAATTCGTCTAACCCTTCTGGTATAAAAATTTTTAATAGAAAATGTATTTTTTTCTAGATCATTTAAAATTATAGAAGTTATAAGATATCCACTTATTACAAAAAAAACGTCTACACCGACAAATCCTCCTTTAAATAATTCAAAACCTGCATGATAAAAAATGACTGGAATAACCGCTAAAGCTCTAAGTCCATCTATTTCTGCACGATAATTCATCTTAAGAAAAAAGTTTTTACTTTATGATAGGTAAACAGATAAAAAACACTTATCAAGAAACCATTAAAACTTAGAGCAATTTCAAGTAATGCATCGTTAAAATATACAAATATTAGAAAAATGGCAGTAATTAAAACTAATATCATCAAAATATTTAAAGATTCAAAAAGAATTTTTAAGGAGTTTTGATATATCAATTTTTCTTTTTCTTCGTCTGATATATCGCTGTTATTAAATAAGAAAAAAACCATGCCGTATCTTTTAATAATGGATTGAGCCTTTGATATCAATGAAAATTTATTAAATACCTCATATAAAAATGAGCATAATAAAATTAGCATGAAATAACTCACTTTTAACCTAACTGCGATTCTTTTTATTTTTATTTAAACGTCTTTTTATTGGAAAATAGATTATCGAAAATATTAATAAAAATATTGATCCAAAAATTCCAATGACAGTAGCTAAAAATCCTCCTGTCATACCCGGACCTAAATAAGCATAAATATTTGGAAGAAAAAATACAGTTAGTAATAGTAATATATGATTATTCTTAATTTTTAGATTCATTTTTGGCATTTAGAATTTTTAAGTAACTTATTTATAACATCAAAACTTTCATTATCATCAATAATTCTTGACCAACCTAGGCGATACAGTTGATTGTCCTCGTGAACTGACACATATTTCCATAATAATTTTCCTTCCTGATTAAAATAAAATAGCCTTCCTCTGTTTGATTCTTCTATATATACATCATTATTTTTTAAAATAGTCGATCTTCCTTCAGCAGCTGTTTTAATTTTATTTTTCAGAATAGAGTCTTCAATTACACTTGTAAAGATTTTAGTTCTCAAATTATATACAAAAACTCTATTAGAGCCATCGACAAATGATGTCCCTCTTTTTTTTGTTATTAAAACATTATTATCAAAAATTGTAATAGACTCATTATCTAAAATATTTACATCATGTTGCATTGAAAATGGACCTCTAATGACATCAATAACTTTATTTGAATTAGGTCTGTAATGAACGATTGCAGAAATATTTCTGAGACTTAAAAATAAGTCACCCTTTTTCCAATATAATGAATCCTTCTTTGCAGGCTCGATATCATTAAGGTGTAGTGGATCACCAGTGAAATTGTTTGAATAGCCAAAAACAAGGCCCTTATAATTATTTTCAATTAATAACTGAGCAACAGACTTACTAAAAATTAGCTCACCCTCTGGCGAGAATTTAGCAATTCCATCATCTTTGAAGTCATCAATGCTTTCACCAACCAGACTTTTATCAACATCAAATGGAAAAATTCTACTTGGTGCCCATATATTTCCAATCTCATCAAATTCATTAGAATGATGAAATTTGTATTTTTCATTTAGCCATACTAGTTCAGAACAAGCATTTACTTTAATTAATGGAGAATTATGATGGAATATTATTCCGCCATCTTTTGTCAACAAAGGATTGAATATTCTAAATCTTGATGGATTATTTGTCGTTTCAAAATCGGGATATACATCCTTGAGTAAGTTTACTGAATCAAGAATTTCCTGATAATTTGGTCGCCATGAGTAGACTGCATTAAAGGTTCTTAAATCAACGAGCTCAACAATGTTTCTTCTACTAATTCCATCATATCTGCTTAATAACAGGTAAGACTCTCTATTTAAACTTTCACCTATAAAACCTTTATCATCTCCAAAATCTATATCTAGATTTATACCGAGAGACCTTTGTCTTATTTCAGATGGAATATTTGAAATAAACAATGCTGCCTTTGAAAGTGCCCCAAATTTAGTGGTTCCAACAAGTTCTTGTCTTACTAAAAAACCAAAGAAAAAAGCAAACAATATTCCTAAAACAATAAACAAATAAAGAATCCATGCTTCAATTTTTTTAAACATATTATTACGAAGGATGTCGCTCTTCTATCTCCATCTCTGGTTCTTTAAAATTATTTTCAATAACTTCTTTTAAATTTTTTTCAACAATAGGGATATCGTTTTCATAATCAATATCATGAACACTATGATTAACAACGAAAGGTAAAATTTTATTGCCAGTCATAGATTCCAAATTTAATATAGTGGTGGGTTTTACAATATCAACATATCCATTTTGCCAATATGCTTTTCTTAGTGATTGCCTTGGCATAGAGTGTGACCCTTTTACTCCAAGCATTTCACCTACAGAACTTAAACTATTTTCTTGAAGAAACCACATTTTGAATGGTGTTTGTGATGATAGGCTAACCGATCTCAAAGAGTCATGTGAATTATTTTTATCAAGCTCATCAATTGCTTTATCTATTAAGTTAACATATCTTGCCGGTCCTGTAGGCCTTAAATGAACAACCATGTCAGGTATATAATTCTCATTTTTACTAAGCCATTGAAGAGCATGTTTAAAAACATCAAAATCTGTTGAAGTATCTTCTGCATATTTGCTCGGACGCATAAAAGGTACTTCTGCTCCATGTTCTTGAGATACTCTTGCTATTTCCTCATCATCAGTTGAAACAATTACTCTTGTAATATTTTTTGAAGCCTTAGCCTGACAGATTGTCCATGCAATTAATGGTTTACCTAAAAGGTTGTATATATTTTTTTTTGGGATACTTTTAGAGCCACCTCTAGCAGGAATTAAAGCAAGTATATTTTTACATTTACTCAAAATTATTCTCTATTTATTAAAATTTTTTTCCTACTGCCAACAACATTACTTCATTTGAAAAACGAATATATTTATTTATTGAATTTGGCCAAGCAACAATTGAATCATAATAGAAAGGTTTATATGGAATAGGGAAAAGAGAAATGATTTTACAGAAAATTTTCATAAAAGGTATTTTCCATACATGAGGTAATTGATAGAAATGATAAACTTCAACTTCGGAATAACCATTCATCTCCATAACATCTTTTAAAGAAATTTTTGTGAATGGTGAAATGTGAGAATAATCTACATAGAACGGTCCCCATCTGTTGTGAACCCAGCTCGGGCACATGATTACTGCTATTCCATTTTTATTAAGTACTCTAAAAGATTCTTTAAATAATCTTACAGGATCGCTTAAGTGCTCTATTACAGACTTACTAAAAATAAACTCAAATGAATTATCATCATAGGGTAATTCTTCATCTAAAATATTAACTGCATTGAATGGAATACCATCACAGTGCTCTTCACAAGATGGTGAAATATCAGTTCCCATACATTCAAAACCCAAAGCATCGAAAGCTTTAAGCATATCACCAGTTCCGCAACCAATATCAAGAAGAGTACCTTTTTTTTTAAAATATTTTTGCAAGAGATAACTGGCAAGTAAAAACGGATAGCCAGACTTTGGGGCTCTTTGTTTTGAGTATTTAATTTTTAAATAATTATCTTCTGCGAAAAAGTTATCTTTTGGATTTGACATTTAATTTACCTATTTAGATCAGAATTTTAGTTTATTTTAGAATATTTTTGCAAATTACTTACTTTCTTATTTTTTTTTAAGTTCTTCTAGAATTCTTAAACAAATTTTTAGTGTATCCACGCCTTGATCAAATGAATCAATATTTTTATCTTTTTTCGATATATTTTGAATAAAATCTTCGAGTTCTATTATGAATAATTTATCTCTTTCTATTTTTTTAAATTCTAAGGTCTTTAAAATATCATTTTTTTTGTGTTTTATAGATATTTCGTTTGTTATAAGGTTGCATATTAATACAGCATCTGAAAACTCTATCTTAAAAAATCTTTCCTCGACTGGTTGCGCATATGATAAAAATAAATTTATATCGAATTTACTATCTTGCATAGTATAGGAAAAATTTATATGCACGCTATCTTCAACCTCAAGATTTAAAGATTTTTCTCTTATTTCTCTAGCTTCTATATTTGATGGAATTCCAAAAAAGTCTCTAACTATATCAATTTCATGGCTTAGTCCTAAAACTACTCCTCCTCCTAGATCTTTTCTTGATGCATAGCTTTTTTTGTAATCTTCATAAGGGTGGTGATCTGGTAAAAAAGTTCCCCATTTGAAATTTGCTGAAATAACCTCACCAAATTGTTTAGATTTAATAATATCTTTAATCATTTTGTGACTAGGGTTGTATTTTGATTGATAGGCAATAGTTGCATAAATATTTTCTCTTTTAATGATTTTCTTGAGTTCATCTATATTTTTATATGAATTTGACAAAGGCTTTTCTATAAATAAATTACATTTATTTTTTGCAGCTTCTATAGCTATATCAACATGCAATGAACTTGGATTGGTAATAAAAACCATATCTGGTCTCTTTTTAAAAG
>MDTC01171721.1_pt1 | contig 12884 bp, 12 predicted proteins | sample 811181 | NCBI WGS metagenome assembly MDTC01 (sample SAMN05326644, study PRJNA326480) | marine metagenome | isolation source: seawater | place: Pacific Ocean: North | collected 2011 | reverse complement strand
TTTGCTCATAATTTATAATACCTAAATTTAATGTTATATTAAAATTTTATGATGAAAACTGCTTTATCTGTTGAAAACCTTTCTAAAGTATATTTACGAGATAAAAAAAAGACTTCTAACATAAATGCATTGAATAATATTACACTTGAGGTGGAACAAGGTGAAATTTTTGGTTTATTAGGGCCTAACGGAGCAGGCAAAACAACTTTTTTGAGTATATTAGCTGGTACAGTTATAAAAACAAATGGCAAAGTAAATGTTTGGGGGTTTGATCTCGATAAAAATCCAAGACAAGTTAGAGCCTCTATTGGAATAGTGCCTCAAGAAGTAAATTTGGATGCTTTTTTTAGTCCAAAAAAATTATTGGATTTACAGGCTGGGCTTTATGGAATTAAGAACAGTCAAAAAATAACTGAAACGATTTTAAAACTTGTCTCTTTAGAAAAGCAAGCCAATAGTTACTCAAGAAATTTATCTGGCGGTATGAAAAGAAGACTATTAATTGCTAAAGCAATGGTTCATCAACCGCCTATTCTTATTTTGGACGAACCTACTGCTGGAGTCGATGTCGAGTTAAGAAAAAATTTATGGGATAATGTAAAAGAACTTAATAAAATAGGAGTTACAATAATTTTAACCACTCACTACTTATTCGAAGCTCAGGAAATGTGTAATCGAATAGCAATTATTAATAAGGGTAATCTAGTGGCTTTGGATACAACAAAAAAACTTTTAGATAGAATAAAAACAAAAAAAATCATATTTAAACTTAAAAAATTCGAGACAAACATTTCTCTAAATTTACCGAATGTAAAATTTTTAATTGAGTCAAATGACACTATTACAGTAAATTATGAAAAAGAATCAATTAATTTTGACCAATTAATAAATTATGTAAAAGAAAAAAACTTGAAAATATTAGATATTTCAATAGACGAAGGAGATCTTGAGGATGTTTTTATTCAATTAACAAAAAACTAGATAATTCCATTAAATAGAGGTAGATTCAAATATGGAATCAATAAAAAATTTTAAACAAATAAGTGTTTTTAAATACTCTCTAATAATTTTAATGAGTTCAATTTTATTGGCGATTTCCGCAAAGCTTAAAATACCATTTTATCCTGTTCCAATGACTATGCAGACATTTGTGGTACTTTTAATTGGTGTGTGTTTCGGTTGGAAATTAGGTGGAACAATTATTACTTTTTATCTTTTAGAGGGTATAATTGGATTGCCTGTATTTTCCGGCACACCGGAAAAAGGCTCGGGTATTATATATTTTTTTGGTCCAACCATGGGATACTTATTAGGATTTGTTTTTGCTGCTATGCTTTGTGGTATTTTTAAATTTAATAAAAATATTACTTCAAATTTTTTAAAGTTAATTCTTAGTGTAAGTGTTATTTATGTTTTAGGTGTAATATGGCTTGGTACATTAATCGGGTGGGATAAGCCAATAATTGAATTAGGGGTAACCCCTTTTTTATTAGCAGAACTTTTTAAAGTAGCTCTACTTTCAATAATCATAACTTTATTTAACAACAAACTATCTATTTTAAAAAGGTGGGTATAGACTTATCTTGGTGATCTTTTAGATAAAATTCTCTGTAAAGTTCTTCTGTGCATTTTAAGACGTCTAGCTGTTTCTGAGACGTTCCTATTACACAATTCAAAAACTCTGTGAATATGTTCCCACTTCACCCTATCAGCGGACATCGGATTTTCGGGTGGTTTTGCCTTAGATTCCGGAGACGCTAATAAAGCTGCTTCTACGTCGTCTGCATCCACAGGTTTAGCTATATAATCTATAGCTCCTGCTTTTACAGCTGCTACTGCAGTAGGTAAGTTTCCGTATCCTGTTAGCATTACTATTCTACTGTCTGACTTGATCTTGGAGAGCTCTTTTATGACATCAAGACCATTTCCATCCTCAAGTCTAAGGTCTACCACAGCGAAATTTGGTGGCGATTTCTTTACTATTTCAAGCCCATCAACTACAGTTTTAGCTTCTTTGACAAGAAAACCCTTTTTATCCATCGCTCTTGCTAATCTGCCTCTGAGAGGGTCGTCATCATCAAGAATTAATAAGGATTTGTCTTGAAAATCAGCAAGATTTAGTTGTGTAGTTTGTAAATTTGTCTTCCTCATAATAGCTTATATGGGTGCTTACTAAGGATTTTCAACCCTTCGTGAAAAGGACTCATGCAAGTCAGCTATGCATTTTTTTCTTTACATAAGGAAAAAAAACACTACATACGAACAAATAAGAGTTTTTTACAAATTTTTTGAAAGCTCTTTTGTGTTAATTAATGGGGGACACATGAAATGGAAAAATTTAGTAACGTTAACAAATTAGTTAACTCACTTAAACCAGTAAATCCAGTATACTGTATACGTCCAGATACCATAAAAAAATCAATAAAAATCTTTAAAGATAAGTTTCCTGGTAAAATATTATATGCCGTCAAAACCAATCCTAATGAATATGTACTAAAACATATAATTAAAAATGGTGTAGATAGATTTGACGTTGCGTCAATTAATGAAGTAAAGCTTATTAGAAAGTTAAGCCCAAAATCACAGCTATATTTTATGCATCCGATTAAGAGTAGAGAAGATATTGCCTCGGCATACTTTGATTACAGTGTAAAAGATTTTTCTTTAGACACAAAGGAAGAGTTAATGAAAATTTTAGACTCCACTAAAAACGCTAAAGATTTAAATTTATTTGTTAGAGTTGCAGTTTCTAATGAACATGCAGAATTAGATCTTTCAAGAAAATTTGGTGCCTTAACAAGTGAAGCTTTAGGTCTAGTTAGACTTTGTAAACAACATGCAAAAAAATTAGGCATAAGCTTTCATGTCGGTTCTCAATGTATGCATAAAATTTCTTTTTCAAAAGGACTTAAAGAAATTTCAAACATAATTAAAAAAACAAAAATTGTTCCTGATACTATTAATGTTGGCGGTGGTTTTCCCTCAATATATCCAGATTTGAAGCCAGAGCCGTTAGAAAATTATTTTAAGGAAATTAAATTAGGATTAAATAATTTAAAATTGGATAAAATGCCTGAAATAATTTGTGAGCCTGGCAGAGCCTTAGTAGCTGAAAGCGGTTCAACAATCGTCCGAGTGAATCTTAGAAAAAAAAATAAACTTTATATAAATGATGGCACCTATGGTTCGTTGTTTGACGCGGGTGTGCCAAATTTTATATTACCTACGAGAATGATTACTAACGGAAGAATTCAATCAAAAAAAATAACTTCCTTTCAATTTTACGGTCCAACTTGTGATAGTTTAGATTATATGAAAGGACCCTTTTTGTTACCTAATAATATTAAAGAAGGCGACTATATTGAGTTGGGTCAATTAGGTGCTTATGGACTAACCTTTAGGACTAAGTTTAATGGTTTTTATTCAGATACTATTGTTGAACTTAATGACAAACCTATAATGTCATTATACAATGATACTGGTAAATTAAATTACTTAGTAGCTTAATGAATAAAAAAAATAGTCCTACAGCAGGACATAATAAAAAATCATTTTTAAATAAACCAATCGAACATATAGACATTACTAAATTTGATGCTCGTGAAATAATTGACTCGATGAGCAAAATGTCTTTTACTTCAAGAGATACGGCAAATGCTTCAAAGATATTCAACGAGATGATTGAAGATAAATCTTGTTCCATTTTTTTAACATTGGCGGGCTCAACTTCAGCTGGTGGTTGTATGAAATTATATTCAGATTTAGTCAAATACAATATGGTAGATGCGATTGTGGCTACAGGGGCCTCTATTGTAGACATGGATTTTTTTGAAGCACTAGGGTTCAAACATTATCAAGGTTCACAATTTGAGGATGATACCAAACTAAGAGAGAACTACGTCGATAGAATATATGACACTTATATTGATGAAGAAGAACTACAGGCTTGTGATCAAAAAATATGTGATATCGCAAATTCTTTAAAGCCTAAAACTTATACTTCAAGAGAGTTTATATATGAAATGGGAAAATATTTAAAAAAAAATTCTAAAAAGAAACACTCTTTAATCGAAACAGCCTACGATAACAATGTCCCTATTTTTTGCCCTGCGTTTACAGACAGTTCAGCCGGTTTTGGACTAGTAATGCATCAGGAACAAAATCCTAAAAAACACCTTACAATAGACTCTATAAGAGAATTTAGAGAGTTAACTGAAATTAAACTTAGATCAAAACAGTCTGGTCTACTGATGGTAGGAGGTGGTGTTCCAAAGAATTTTATACAGGACACAGTTGTATGCGCTGAACTTTTAGGTAAAAAAGTTGAAATGCATAAGTATGCTATTCAAATAACAGTAGCGGATACTAGAGATGGTGCTTGTAGCAGTTCAACTCTTAAAGAGGCGAGTTCTTGGGGAAAGGTTGATGTATCCAAAGAACAAATGGTATTTGCAGAAGCAACTAGTGTATTGCCCCTAATCGCTAGCGATGCTTTTCATAGACAAAATTGGAGAAAAAGAGACAAAAAAGAATTTTCTAAAATTTTCAAATAAAATGAAATTTCTAAAACAAAAAGATGGTTTCTTAGGATACGACGCCAACACAAAAATTAAAAGCAAAGTTGTTGTTGTACCTTTTGGGCTAGAAAAAACAGTTTCATATGGAGGTGGAACAAAAAATGCACCGAAAGAAATTATCAAAGCTTCTCATCAAGTTGAGTTATTTGATGAAGAATTAAACAAAGAAACTTTTAAGTACATAGGTATTAAAACTCTAAAACCATTTAAGATTAAAAATCAGATTAAGTCTGCTATGACACAAATAGCAAATATAAATGAACAAATTCTCGCAAAAAAATTATTTCCTTTAATTCTTGGAGGTGAACATTCTATTACAAGTGGCTCAATAAGGCCGTTTATAAAAAGATTCAAAAGCCTTTACATTCTTCATTTTGATGCTCACGCAGATTTAAGAGAACAGTACGATGGAGAAAGATATTCTCATGCAACAGCTATAAGAAGATGTTTAGACTTTAAGAATGTAAAAGTTATATCATTTGGTATTAGAAATTTATCGAAAGAAGAGATGAGCTTTTACAATAACAATAAAAAAAAAATTAAAATTTTTTGGGGTAACAAAAAAGATACATGGAAGATGTCTGAAATTCGTAAAATATTTAAAAGTAAGAATGTTTACATTACGTTTGATGTTGATGGTTTCGACTCAAGCCTAATGCCAGCTACCGGCACACCAGAACCAGGGGGAATGTTTTGGGATGATGTAATGCCTATTATTAAAAACGTATGCTCAGTTTCTAATGTAGTAGGAGCAGATATAAATGAGCTTGCGCCTATAAAGAATTTTAACTCTTGTAATTTTTTGACGGCAAAACTAGCTTATAAGATAATATCTTATGTATTTGAATTTAAGTCAAAATACTTAGGTCGTTAATTCTCCATTTTATTTTTACTTTTGCGCCATTTAGTGAACTGTAATTTTCAAATGATATAATTGCCGATTGCCGCTCAAGTAATGTTTTGCCTAGAAAGGTTCCTAGTCCTAACCCCACATTATTTTTTGATAATTTTGATCTAGATTTTATATAAGGTTCTCCAAGAGCTTTAATGATATCTTCGGGAAAACCCGGACCATCATCTTCAATAAGAATATATAAATTTATGTTATCGCTAATTATTGATATGAGAATATTTTGATTTGAAAATTTTACAGCATTTCCTATAAAATTTCTTAAGCCGTATACAAGTTCAGGATTTCTCTTGATATCTATTTTGTTTATATCCTTTTCAGTGTTTAATTGTATGTTTTTTTCTGAAGACTCTTTAAAGGATTTAATAATTTCATCTAACAAACTTTCAAAGTTCATGGAGCTTAAAAACTCATCACTGATAATTTTCTTTTGTGAAATTTTTTTCAAAATCTCGCTACATCTCTTAGTTTGACTAATTAATAAGTCTATATCTTTAGTAAGTTTTGAATTGTCTCCAACTTCTTTTCTCATTTCCTTGGAGACAACTGATATTGTGGCTAGAGGTGTACCAAGTGAATGAGCTGCCGCTGCTGCTTGGCCTCCTAGTGACTCCAGTTCATATTCTTTTGCTAATATTTGTTGTAGCTTATTCAAAGCATTTGATCTTTTTTTTGTTTCTCCTGAAAATCTTATTCCAAAATAACTTAAAAATATTAAACCAATAATTAATGATATTAAAATTCCTGTAACATAATAATTTGGGAATGAGAGTACATATTCCTCCATACCAGGTAATGGCATATTAAAAAATGTTATTACAAATAATAAAATAATTGTTAAGGCCCCCAGTATAATAGTGCTGCCCATACTTAAAAATGTCGAAGAGACAATTGTTGGAACAATCAAAAGAATTGCAAAAGGATTAAATATTCCCCCAGTTAAAAATAAAAGAATGCTTAACTGAATAATATCGTACATTAAAAAGGAGCTTGAGTATAAATCTTTAAGTAAAGTTGCTTTAAGTCCGAATTGTAAATATAAGTTTGTAACAAGGCCTGTGAGGATTACTATATGACATAACAAAACAGGAAAATTTAAATCTAAAAAAAAATATACTATATTCACGGAAAAAAGCTGACCAAATATCGCAATCCATCTCAAAAAAACTAATGTTTTTTTATCTAAATTAAGGTTTTCTTCTAACCTGAAAATAGTCGCAAAATCCATGTAAATTAAATATCTAAATTAGCTACATCTAGTGCATTACTAGTAATAAATTCTCGTCTTGGAGCAACCTCATCACCCATTAAAATACTTATAATTTTTTGGTCTTCTTTAGATTTTTCTTTTGTTCCATTGGAGTATTGAACTTTAAGTAAGTTTCTATTGTCTGGATTCAGAGTAGTTTGCCAAAGCTCTTCGGGATTCATTTCTCCTAATCCCTTAAATCGTTGTATAGAAAGTTTTTGTTTTTCCTGATCGATAATTTTATTTAATTCTTTGGTGCTTAATTTTCCTTTTTTATCTTTGCTATTTGAATTTGTAATAATAAATTTTTCTAACTCTTTTTCATCTTTCATATAATAACTTTTATTGTTTTTAGTTATTTTAAATAATGGTGGTTGAGCCAAATATAAATTCCCATTTTCTATTAGTTGATTAAAAGGATAATTATTAAAAAAAGTTAAAAGCAAAGTCCTTATATGAGAGCCATCTACATCGGCATCTGTCATTATAACTATTTTTTCATATCTTAAGTTATCGAGATTAAAATCTTTGGATCCAGTTCCAAGAGCATTTATTAAAGTAACTATTTCACTAGAAGACATCATCTTTGATAGGGCTTTGGTTTCTTGTTCGTTTACATTTCCTTTATTTTTTCCGTTAATATTTACATAGGTGTTTAGTATTTTACCTCGTAAAGGTAATACAGCTTGAAATTCTCTATTTCTTCCTTGTTTCGCAGAACCTCCGGCTGAATCTCCCTCTACTATGTAAAGCTCGGTACCTTCTTTTTTTGATATTTGACAGTCTGCAAGTTTTCCTGGCAAACCTGTTATTTCAAAACTTCCTTTTCTTCTTATGTTGTCCCTAGCTTTTCTTGAAACATCTCTTGCTACTGCGGCCTGAGTGATTTTTTCAAGAACATTTCTAATTATAGAAGGATTTTGATCAAACCAAATTGAAATTTTATCATTAATTACATTTTCAACAATGTGTCTTATTTCTGAAGAAACCAATTTATCTTTTGTTTGGGAAGAAAATTTTGGATCTGGCATCTTTATTGATAATATTACGGTTAAACCCTCTTTAATATCTTCCCCTGTTAAAGATAGTTTATTTCTTTTGTTATGTTCATTAGAATATTTATTGATTACTCTAGTCAATGCACTTCTGAATCCTAATAAATGAGTACCTCCATCTTTTTGATTTATATTATTTGTAAATGCTAAAACTTCTTCTGAATATCCTGCATTCCACTCTAAAGAGCACTCAACATTCACGCTGTCTTTATTTGCAGAAATATATATTGGTTTTTTAAAAATAGTTTTATCATTTTTATTAGTTAAAACTGGTTTTTTCTGATTTATAAATTGCACAAATTCCAATATCCCACCGTCATATTTATTTTCATATTTTTTAGTTTTAGATGAAGTCTGATCTGTAAGAATTAAATTAATACCTTTATTTAAAAAAGCTAATTCTCTCATTCTTTTTTGTAAAACTGTGGAGCTAAATTTGATAGATGAGAATATTTCTTTAGATGGTAAAAATGTAATATTTGTTCCTTTTTTTTTTGTATTTCCAATTTTCTTTAATGGTTTTGAAGATTTTCCATTTTCAAACTCAATTAAATATTCAGATCCACCTCTAAAAATTCTTAATTTCAACTTTTCTGATAGTGCATTTACTACTGACACTCCAACTCCATGTAATCCTCCAGAAACTTTATAAGATTTATGATCAAACTTTCCTCCGGCATGTAATTGGGTCATTATTACCTCAGCGGCGGACATTTTTTCTCCTTTATGCATATCTATTGGTATTCCTCTACCATCATCCTCTACGGTTATAGTGTTGTTAGGATTCATCGTGACTGTTATATTTTCACAATGACCACCTAGAGCTTCGTCGATTGAGTTATCTAGAACTTCAAAAACCATGTGATGAAGGCCGGTTCCGTCATCGGTGTCACCGATATACATTCCTGGTCTTTTCCTTACAGCGTCTAAGCCTTTTAAAACTTTAATTGACGAAGCGCTATATTCGTTAGTTTCGTTTAGTTGTGATTGTTTTGGCATTTAATTTTAAAGTAATGTTTTATATCATTTTTTTTTAATAATATACAATGATTGCTAAGAGCTCTGCTCTATAAGTATTTAATATCAATGCTTTTAGTTGATTTTTTAAAAAAAAAGATAATAATTAATTTTTCTAAAGTTTCATTGGCATTATAACATAAAAACTGTTTTTATCCGTATTATCCAATACAAGAACTGGGGATGTAGAGTTTTTTAAACTAAAGGTCAAGTTCTTGTCCTCAATTTCAGATGCAATATCGATTAAATATTTAGAATTAAAACCTATAGATAGACTCTCTCCGTCATATTTTGCTAAAACTACCTCGTTTCCATCTCCAGAATTTGTACTGTTTACTGATAATTTAAGTTTATCTTTGCTTAACTCTAATTTTACGCCCTCTTTTCGATCTATAGATACTGAGGCAACTCTTTCAACAGAACTTATAAAATCACTAGATGAAACAATTAACGTTTTTGAATTATCTTTAGGTACAACCTTTTCATAGTCAGGAAATTTACCATCAATTACCTTTGATATTAAACTCATTTTTCCAAGTGAAAATTTTATTTTATTTCCACCGGTTTGAATTATAATTTTTTCATTTGTATTATCTAATAAAGAACATAATTGAAAAACTGTCTTTCTAGGAATTATAATTGATGCAAAGTTATTTACATTTTCAACAGTTATACTACTCGATGAAAGTCTATGGCTGTCTGTAGCAACACCAGTTAAAAAGGTATTTTTATTTGATTCTGTTGCATGTAAATATATTCCATTTAAGTAATGTCTTGTATCATCATTAGAAATAGAAATTTTTGTTTTATTTAAGAGAGATAAAAACTTCGTTTTGTCTATCTCAATTTTTTCATTTTCAAAATTATCGTTAAACGTTGGAAAATTAGTCGTTGGTAAACATAATAAGTTAAAATCTGAATTTTCTGTTTTTAGGCTGAGTTTGTTCTCATTTTTTTTTGTAAAATTAATATCAGCGTTTTGAGGTATTTTTCTGAGAATATCAAATAATACGTTTGCTGAGGTCGTTGTACTCCCTTCTTCAGTAATATTTAATTCAGTAATTTCATCGTAAAAAACTATATCTAAATCTGTTGCTACTATCTCTAATTTCTTATCTTTTAAATTTAAAAGAACATTCGAAAGTATAGGTAAGGTATTTTTTTTTTCAACAACACCTTGAACAAAATTTAAAGATTTTAATAAAATATCTCTTTTTATATTAAACTGCATCGATATTAATTTTCTAGTAATAAAGATTTAATTTGTATCAAATTTTTTTTCATTTCTTCATCTTTTTCAGATAACTTTGTTATAGTTTTTACTGCGTGAATTACAGTGGTGTGATCTCTGTTGGCAAATCTTCTTCCAATTTCAGGAAGTGACCTTGTTGTTAATTTTTTTGCTAGAAACATCGCAATCTGTCTTGGTCTAGCTAAAGGTCTTGAGCGTCTTTGAGAAAGCATCTCAGTTAGTGAAATATTGAAGTAATTTGAAACAGTATTCTGAATCTTATCTACTGTAACTATTTTTGTTTGATTAAAAACATCTTTCAGAATACTTTTGCAGTCAGCTATTGTTAATACTCTTTTATGAACTCTACTAAAAGCAATTACTCTATTTAAAACGCCAATTAATTCTCTAATATTAGTTTTTGCTTCTGTTGAAATAAAATCAATTACTTCTTCAGAAATATTTATGTGTTCTTTAAATTGATTTTGCATATGGTCAATTCTGTTTTTAATAATATTTTTTTTAAGATTCAAATCGGGTACATCAATGTCAATTATTAGTCCTCCAGACAGTCTTGATTTAATTCTTTCTTGTACTCTATCAAGTTTCATGGGAGGTCTATCTCCAGAAATTACAATTTGAGAGCCTTTTTCTAGTAGGCTATTAAATGTATGAAAGAATTCTTCTTGTAAACTTTCTTTACCCCTTATAAATTGAATATCATCTATTATAAAAACCGAAGATTTCCTAAAAAAATCTTTAAAGTTCATCATATCATTTTTTTTAATGGATTTGATGAAGTGATACATAAATCTTTCAGCTGAAATAAACATTACTTCTTTAACAGTTTGTAGTTCTAATCCAATGGCATTGAGCAAGTGGGTTTTACCTAAGCCAACCCCGCCATATATATAAAGAGGATTATATCTTGAGGCTTGTTCACAAACTTTTTTTGAATAAGACAAGGCAACCTCATTACTCGACCCTTTAATAAAATTTTCAAAATTGAGATTGGGGTTTAGTCTATTATAATTTAATATAGAATCTTTAATTTCTGTAACTTTATTAAATTCATCGATTTTAAATTCTTCATTTTTATGATTTTTTTGTTCCTCAATTATCTTAAACTCTATTCTACTTAAACTAAGTTTAAAGTTTTTTACCAGTTCTAGTATTTTATCTAAGTATCTCGATACAATCCAATCCCTAAAAAATCTGGTAGGAACTCCTAAGACTAAATAATCGTTATACTCTTTAACTAAAGTTATATTAATTAACCAGCTGGAATAAACCTCTTCCCCAAAATTTTTTTTTAATTCTGATTGTAATTCTGACCAGTTCAAGGTTTTTTCTTCTTCTGAAACAAAAATATTTGCTGGACTAGTTTGTTTATTTTTCATGAGTTAAAATTTATTGAAACTTAAAAAACATTATTATCAAATAACTTTCAACTAATTTTTTTGATTTTTGAAAAAAAAATCAATTGAGGTTGTAGACTTAGCGCATTGATAGAAAAAAAATTATACAACTCTCAAAAGAAAAAAATCTATATTTTGTTTTTTGCACTAAATCTGCTATTAAAAAAAATTAACAACTTTTAATTGTCTGTTTTATGAAACTTTTTTAGAAATTCTAGAAACTTTCCTTGAGGCTTTTTTTTTACTTATCACACCTTTTTTAGCAACCTGCATTAGAATTGATTGGAATTTAGGAAAATATTCCTTTATAGATTTTTTTTCTCCATCTTTAAGGAGTTTCTCCATATGCTTAATTGCTGATTTATACTTGCTTCGTCTTACTCTGTTCACTCTTGACTGTTTTTTTACTCTTCTAACACGTCTAATTGCTGATTTTGTATTTGGCATGATTGGATTTTATATATGTACAAATTAAGTGGGTCAACTTTTTATTTTTGACATTTATCACAGTAAAAAGTTGATCTATTTGAGATTCTAATTATATTTATTTTTCCTTTGCATTTTAAGCGTCTACAGCGCTCTCCTTCCCTACCATAAACGTTAAAAAATTGTTGAAATTTGCCCTCTTGGCCGTGAGTTCCATAGAAGTCTTTAATTGAGGAACCTCCTTCATTAATAGCTTTTTTTAACAAATTTTTAATATTTAAGGTTAAGTCAGTAATCTTTTTATCGGGTATTCTAAATACTTGCATTCTTGGATTAATTTGACTTAAAAAGATTGCCTCATTTACATAAATATTACCTAAACCTGCTACAAAATTTTGATTCATCAATAAATCTTTTAAAGTAATTTTTCTTTTTTTTATAAAGTTTTTAAAGTACTTGGGATTAAATTTTTTAGAGAGGGGTTCGGGACCAAGTTTTTTCAAATGGGGATTTTGTAGTAATCTTTTTGTTTTCTCAATCTTTATAAAACCAAATTTTCTGACATCATTGTATATAATTCTTATATTGCTATTAAAATTAAGTATTAGATGATTGTGAATAGGATTGTCATCAGATAAACTATAATAAAAACTTGATCTTCGTTTATTATTTTTCATATCCGATATAATTATTTTTCCTGTCATACCTAGATGTATAATAATTGTATAATTATTATCTAATTTTAATAAAATGTATTTTGATCTTCTAGAAACAGATAATATTTTTGATTTAATCATTTTTTTCATCAGTTTTTCATCAATTTGATATCTTAAATATTTATTAAGTATTTCTATTTTTTTAAAAGTTAAATGGTTTATAGTCTTTTTAAGAGACTTTTTAACAACTTCAACTTCTGGTAATTCTGGCATATAATTAATTATGAGCTTACATTATAACGAAAAATCTAAACTAGTAAAAAAGGTTTTTAATAAGGTTTATGA
>MDTC01252243.1_pt1 | contig 12885 bp, 11 predicted proteins | sample 811181 | NCBI WGS metagenome assembly MDTC01 (sample SAMN05326644, study PRJNA326480) | marine metagenome | isolation source: seawater | place: Pacific Ocean: North | collected 2011 | reverse complement strand
CAGTAGTCTCTTCAGCTGGAGCTTCTTGAGTAGTTTCTTCAGGAGCAGCTTCTTGAGTAGTTTCTTCAGGAGCGACATCTTCAGCCGGAGCTTCTTCAATAGTCCCTTCAGCCGGAGCTTCTTGAGTAGTTTCTTCAACGCTAGCATCTTCAGCTAATTTAGCTGCTTCAGAGGCAGCAGTTTCAGCTTCAACAGCAGCTTCAGCTTCAGCTTTAGCTACCAGCTTAGCGGAACGCTTAGTTGCTTCATCAGCATTTCTCTTTGTTCGCTTCTCTTCTATTTTTTGAAGTTCTTTCTCTAATCTAGCTTGAACTTTAGTCATCTTAGCTTCAACCCATTCTGCATAAAGTTTGTCTGCTTCATCTTGATCGAAAGCTCCTTTAGTAACCCCTCTTTGAAGGTGCTTCTTATAAAGAACGCCTTTAAAGGTTAGTACTTTTTTTGCGGTATTCGTGGGTTGCGCGCCATCCATAACCCATTTAAAAGCTTTATCAACATCTAAGTTGATTGTCGCTGGCACAGTTAGCGGATTATAATCCCCAATACGTTCAATAAATTTACCATCACGCTTATTTCTTGAATCGGCAACGATAATATGGTAGAAAGGTCTTTTTGATCTACCGTGTCTTTGTAATCTGATTTTTACTGGCATAAAATTAATTTAGCTTTGTAATTATTAAAAAATATCCGCTTCTCAAAAACGGAGTGCAAAAGTAATATTAATTTTTATTCTTTTGTTAATGATTTTTCTATTTTATCTCCTAATTGATCTAAACCTGATGCAGAAAGCATTTCCATGGCTTTTTCCTTAAGGTAAACTTCCAATAAGACTTTATCTTTCTCACTTACATTGTCCTTAATATATGTTCCTTTTTCTTGAAGGGTTTTTCCCTCTTCTTCCAATTCCTCAAGGCTTTTTATGTCTCCTGCTTTTAACAATACAATCGCTTTGTTCATGTAGTCATTGAATGCGATAGCAAACGCAGTAAGTTCATCGCTTTCAAAACTTGGCACCTCAATAGATTTCTTTTCTTTTTTAGGAGCATCTTTTACTTCACTTAATACTTCACCTTCAGTAATTGATGTACTTTCCGGTGTTTCATTATGACAAGATAATAGGGCAAAAATCAGGAATATAAGTCCTAACAAATTTATTTTTCTCATAGCTGATTCATTTGTTAAATTAATGCTTTGAAGATACATTATTTGTTTTGGACATATGCCTTATGGTTGAGCTGACACAATAGAATAAGCAGATTATCTGCTATTCGAAAATTATCGATTCTTTTTGCCCATACCAGCTCAAGTAGCTGTCTCGATGAATTTTCTCGATACTATTCCGTTTAACTTTCATGGTTGGAGTTGTTAAGCCATTCTCCACATTCCAATCTGATTGCATTACGATTACTTTTTCAAGTTTTTCATGCTTTTCAAACATAGGGCATACTTCTTTTAAGGTTATGGCTAAACTTGTCGAAAGTTCATCTTTTGATTTCGAAAGGCCCAATTCTGAACGAGTGATTAGAGCAATAGGCATGGGTAAACCTGTTCCCACGATACAAATTTGTTCAATATCGGTATTTTTTGAAAACTCTAATTCAATGGGTGAAGGAGAAATATATTTACCTTTATCTGTTTTAAACTGGTCTTTTACTCGTCCAATAATAGTAAGGAAACCTTCTTGATCGTATTCACCGCAATCGCCAGTTTTGAAGTAGCCATCTTCATCAAAAACTTCTGCGGTTACCTCCGGATTTTTGTAGTACCCTTTAAACATACATTTATTCTTAATGCAAATTTCTCCATCATTAGATAATTTAATTTGTACACCTGACCAAGGTTTCCCGACGGTTCCAGTTTTATTATCCGCTGGAAGGTTCTTGTGAGACAAAACGCAATCTTCAGTCATCCCATAAACTTCCAAAACAGTAATTCCAATTGTTTTGTACCAATCAATCAAGCTGGCAGCCAATGGAGCCGCACCAGAAATACAATATTCTGCACTACCTAATCCTAATTTCTCTTTTAATTTCTTTTTAATTATAGAATTTATAATAGGTATTTTTAAAAGTATGTTTAGCTTCCGTTGTGGCAATTTTTCTAAAATCTTTTCTTGAAATTTTGTCCATATTCTGGGCACTGCAAAAAACAAATGCGGCTGACACTCGCCCAGGTTAGTGGCAAAAGTTTCTAAAGATTCTGCAAAGGTGAACTCCGCTCCTTTATAGATTCCAAATGTTCCAATACCCATTCGCTCTGCTACATGTGCTAGCGGTAAGTATGAAAATAATCGAGGATGGTTATCTAGCTTTAGCTCTTTGCTGAAAATCTTTACACTTTCAGCAAAATTTCCAATACTATGCATTACACCCTTGGGTATTCCGGTAGTTCCTGAAGTGTATATAATAGTATGTAGGTCGTCAAGATCAGGATTAGGAATATCTTGGAGTGCTTTACCATTTTTAACGATATCTTCCCACTGCTCGCCTTCTTGAATGCCAAATAAGCCGAGACCTATTTTAGGGATATCCGGAATACCCCTTTTTTGTGGCTCAAAATTATCAAGCTTACCGATGATAATAGCTTTTGATTCGCTGTGCACTAGAACTTGGTTTATCCCTTCCGCATTTAAAGTAGGGTAGATGGGAATAGAAACATGATCAGCCATCATAATTGCTAAATCGGCCATAATCCAATGCCCACAATTTTTAGATAATAATGCAATATGACTCCGTCTTGGTAAATTCAAAGACTTTAAGTAAGTGGCTATTTTTCTCGCTTCTGTGCCTACTTCCTTAAAGGTATAGTTAAGCACATCACCTTCAATATGCTGTTTGAAGAAAATTTTATTGGGTGTTTGTAATTCCCAATGCAAAAAAGCATCTAAAGGAGTTTGTAGTTTGGTCATGGTTAGCATATTTAAGGATTAAATATAATGAAAGATTTATCACAATGCTATTTCTATAGCAAGCACAAGCGCGGCGGTACTTATTATTGCTGCCTAATCTACTATCATAAGTAACTTTCATCGCTTGCTTTCAAATATTTTGCATACAATAAACTACACTTCTCAAAATGATATGGATTTTTATCCGTTTAGATGTTGTCAATTCAAAAGAATAAACTGCATTTTTGTTAACGTAAAGCATTTAATATGTCTCAAAAAATTAAACTTGCCATCTTAACTGGCGGCCCATCTGCAGAATTGGAGGTTTCTTTAAAGAGTGCTCGGGTAGTCTTGGAAAATTTAGATCCACATAAATACGATGCGCACTTGGTGGATATGTCATCCCTTCCATGGAAAGTAAAAGATGCGCAGGGAAAGCGTTATGATTTGGATTTAAACACTTTCGGAATTGCAGGAGTCAATCACCAATATGAAGTTGCCTTCTTGGCAATTCATGGTACACCAGCCGAAGATGGGAAAATACAAGGATATTTGGACTTAATGGGGGTTCCTTATTCCTCTTGCTCAGTGCTAGCTTCGGCAATAACATTTGATAAAGATATCACGAAGCAATTACTCAAGGAAATAGCTATTCCAATGGCGAAGTCTTTGTTGTTTACCAAATCTAATGGATTGAATATTCAAGATGTTAAGGATAAATTAACTTATCCTGTATTTGTTAAACCCAATAAAAATGGCTCAAGTTATGGCGTTTCTAAAGTTAAAGAAGCAAGTGCTTTTGATGAGGCTTTAACTAATGCACTCAAATATGACGATGAAGTTCTCGTCGAAGAATTTATAGATGGTCGAGAGTTAGCTTGTGGTCTTATAGAGGACCAAGGAGAATTAGTATGTTTTCCAATAACCGAAATTTCAACCGATAACGAATTTTTCGACTATGAAGCTAAATATTTAGGGAAATCAAGAGAAGTTACGCCGGCACCCATAAGTGAGGAGCAAAAGAAGCGTTGTTTTGAATGGAGTAAACAAATCTATAGACAATTAAAATTAACGGGAGCTGTACGTATAGATTATTTCTTAAAAGAGAATAAGTTCTACTTTTTAGAGGTCAATAGTATTCCTGGCTTATCGGCAGCGAGCTTATTGCCGCAGCAAGCTATGGCTCATGGTCTTTCCTTAGCCGCATTCTTCGATAAGATAATCACAAATGCAATGCAGAAAGGAAACAATTAAAGCCAATAAAATCCGTTTTACTCCCAATAAATAATATTTTTGCAGAATGAAAGAATGGTTATCCTTTTTAATAAGTAAAACCTTGTGGAAACACTTAGGGCTTATTTTGATAGCCTTTCTAGTTTTTGTTCTTCTTTTGTTTAAATGGTTTGATTTATACAGTTTACATGGAGAGTCCCTAACTCTAAACGACTTAAATGAACTCACTATTGAGCAAGCGATAGAGGTCCTGCAAGAAAAAGAATTGAATTATAATATTGTTGATTCGGCATCTTTTAATCCTAATTTCTTGCCGCATGCCGTTATCCAGCAAGACCCAGCACCCAATTCTAAAGTGAAGAAAGGACGAACAGTTTATCTGTGGTTGAATGCAGGGGCACCGCCTTTTAAAGCGATTCCATGTTTAATGGGTAATGCGACCTTGGAGGAAGCATTTGATCGCTTACCGCAAGTGGGGTTCGACATAGGTGATATAGATTACATACCGTTGGAGGAGTTAAAGGAAGGAAATCCTATTTTGAAAATGCTTATTGAGGATGAAGAAATAGGTTGCGGAGATAAAGCACAATATGGAACAAAAATCGATTTGATTGTAGGTGAAAAGGCAGGTGCTAACAAAGTTAAAGTGCCTTTACTTTTAGGGAAAACATTGGCTGAAGCTGAGTTTTTACTAAATGCTGATTTAAATTTTGGAACTATAATATATTTGGAGGATGGGCTTATAGATTCTTCAAGTGTGGTTATTTATAAGCAGCTTCCTAATTACGGAAATGAGGCTATTCGTGTAGGAAGTACCATTGATATCTGGTTGCAACAAGATTTACCTGAAGCGGTCAGTGAGCGTTTACAAACTATTAAAAAAGATACCAGTGAAACGGGGTCTTTGAATGATGCAGTACAAGAAATAAACTATGCAGATGAAGAGTAGAGTCATTTTATTATTCCTAAGTGTTACCCTGATTGGTCTATGTTTTGGCCAAAATGAGCTGTTAAGTCCCATTGGTCAAAATTCAAGCCTCCAACAATATGCTGGACAAGCTAAACTCGATTTTGTTTATGAAAACATAGTTCTTACTTCAGACACCTTGTCTTTGCCATTTATCGACGAGTTTTCTGTACCATCTCTTCGGCCTTATGACTTTGCATTGACGACTATCTCGGACACCTCTCTTTATGCAGCAGGCACCTGTATTGAGAATGGAGACTTCACCATGCAAACTGGATATTTTAATACCAATCCTAGTTATACTTATTTTTATGACACCATCAATGATGTTGTTGATTCGGTGGTGAATACTTCACTAAGTGTTGATTACTTTGGCGCTTCTACATGTTTTCCAACACCTTCAAATACCTCGGTTTTTTGGCCCTTAGCATATGCATTTACTTTCGATTCAATATCAGGTGCTAAATTGGACTCTGTTGCACTACCTGCGGATAGCAGTTTTCAGTTTGCTGCTATTTATTTTGGAACACTTGATTCTAATGCTAAATGGATAGATAATTATGCTTTTCAAAACACTACCTTCCCTATTGATCCACCTTCAATCGGCGTGGCAACCTTGGATGGCTTGAATGAATTTGGAAGACCGTATAATAATTCGGTTGTTAATCCCGTGGGAAATGCAGATGTATTGACATCTAAGCCAATTGATTTGAGTGGCTTGATGAATGATAGTGCCGTTTTTGTTAGCTTTTTTGTGCAAGCGCAGGGGAGAGGTGATTTACCTAACACCCCGGATTCATTGGTTCTGGAGTTTAAAAATGAATTTGATCAAGATTGGGTTAAAGTGTGGGGCATAAATATTGATGATGTAGCTACAGATAAATTTAAGCAATACTATGTAGAAGTTCGAGATACTAATTTGGTTGCTGGTCCACGTTACTTCTATGAAGATTTTCAATTTAGATTTAGAAACATCGCTAGCTTAAGCGGAAATAATGACCACTGGCATATTGACTATGTACGTTTAGATAAAAACCGATCATTGTTAGAACAAGATACGGTCATAAGAGATGTTGCTTTTTTATATGATTTTCCAAATACCTTGTCCAAATATAGCATGTTGCCTTGGAGTCAGTTTCAAGTAGGAGCCGATTCTTTTGCCAGTGAGATTGAAATTCCAATACGGGATAATGGACAAATTAATGGAGTTTCCGCGGGGTCTTTCCCTATTGCAGTGCTCATTACAGATTCCCTTGATTCCGATACAATTTTTGAGTTGAACGGATTAAATTTCAATCCAACCTCAGAAATAAAGAACCAAGTGTTTATGCCGATTTCAGATTTTGTAAAACCTAATTTTCAAGGTGATTCGATTTGCTTGAATGCAGGAATGGGGATTTATCCTACGTCTAGAAATTTGATTTTTACTAATGACACCACGTTTAGTCAAATTTGTTTCGATAAAGTAATGGCCTATGATGATGGATCTGCTGAAAGAGCATACGGCTTGAGCGGCAACCCCAATGAAGTAAAGAAATTTGCTTATAAATTTAATGTAGCTCATCCAGATACCTTAGCCGCAATTCAGGTTCATTTCTCTAACATAGATGAGGACGTGAGTAATTTAGTGTTTAGTTTTTATGCTTGGGATAGTCTGGAGATTAACCAGCCCTTGTCATATGAAAATCAAATCGGGGTGATTGAAAATAAGAAACCTAGTTATATTGATTTAGTTAATGGTTTTGTGACTTATGCCTTTGATACGCCAATATTGGTAACGGAGGATTTCTATATTGGTTGGGCGCAAACCGACTCTAGAAATTTGCAAATTGGCTTTGATAAAAACAGCACGAAAGGACGTGCCAACATGTATACCTATACAAGCAGTACTTGGCGACCATCCACAATTACGGAGGGGGGGTCTCCTATGCTACGCGCAGTTATAGATGCAGATTTCACTTTTGAACCACCTACAGGTATTCAAAGTGTTTATAAAAATAGTGTTTTGGAAGTTTATCCAAACCCAAGCCAGGATATCTTTAATATTTATTTACCTGAAGAGCGATATGAAAATTCAATTATGGTCTATGATCTTTCCGGCAATTTGATTTTGAATCAAACCAATAATTTACAGCTTAATTTGGGTCAGTATTCAAGTGGTATGTACCTGCTTCAAGTCGGCGTTGGGAATAATTTATACCGCGCTAAGTTAATCAAACGGTAATATGAAATATCCAAGGGTAATAGTATTTGATGGGGTTTGTAATTTGTGCAATTCATCCGTCCAATGGGTACTCAAGTATGACAAAAATGCTCGCTTTTCATTTGCCTCCTTACAAGGTGAATTTGGACAAAACCTACTCAAGCAAAACGCATTAGACCCTAAGACATTCCATTCTTTTATCTTGCTCGAGGGTGATCAACTATACACCCAATCCACTGCAGCTTTGCGGGTAGCTAAAAAAATGAGTTTCCCTTTTTTCTTATTGTATCCTTTTATTTTAGTCCCTAAATTTATTCGAGACACCATCTACGACTATATAGCCAATAATAGATATCAATGGTTTGGAAAAACAGATTCGTGTATGATTCCCGATCCAGAGGTGCAGCAAAGATTTATTCCTTAAATTTGCTCCATGATTAAAAAGATGAAATACCTCCTTATTGGATTATTCCTAATAGGGTGCTTTGTCTCATTTAACCTCTATTCCTTTTGTTTTGGGGTAAGCGTATATCAACAAACGGATTTTTATTTACCAACAGGGTCTACTTATGAATCGCTTTTAAATACATTAAAAAAAGAAGAACTAATCAATAATGAAAGGGTTTTCTCAGTCCTGGCAGAGAAGATGAACCTGAAGAACAATATCTACCCTGGGTATTATTTAATCGAAGAAGGTACTTCAAACTATGAGCTCATCGCAATCCTTCGAGGAGGTATGCAAACACCTGTCAAGCTGGTCATTAATAATATAGTTTTTAAGCAGGACTTAGCTGCGAAAATTGCTAGTCAAATTGAGCGAGATTCTTTGAGTATCTACACCTTTCTTTTTGATGAAGAAAGGATAGCGGAGATGGGGTATGACATGGACAATATCTCTTGCCTGTTTTTGCCAAATACTTACGAAGTGTATTGGAACCTGAGTTTAGAGTCCTTATTGGCTAAATTTACCCACGCGCATCAAAGCTTTTGGAATGAGAGTCGATTGCAACAAGCTGCCAATAAAGGCTTGTCGAGCAATGAAGTTTTTATTTTAGCATCGATCGTGGAAAAGGAGTATAAGTATGCAAGCGAGCGAAGGCGCATTGCGGGGGTTTACGTTAATCGCTTAAAGCTCGGGATGAAGTTACAAGCAGACCCTACCGTTAAGTTTGCTTTAGGAGATTTGTCGATCAAACGGATATTGACGGTTCATACAGCGCTCAATCATCCCTACAATACCTATTATCATGCAGACTTGCCTCCTGGCCCTATTTGTTTGCCTGAAACATCTACTATAACGGATGTTCTTGAAGCAGAGGAGCATAATTTCCTATATTTTTGCGCAAAAGCAGATTTATTAGGATATCATACCTTTACAAAAAGTTATAATGATCACCTTAAGGCGGCAAGATTGTATCAAGCAGCTTTGAATAAACTGCGTATTTATGAGTAAGGTAAGTGAAACAAGCGTTCGTGTTCGCTATGGAGAAACAGATCAAATGGGGTTTGTTTACTATGGGAATTACGCCTTATACCTTGAATTGGCGCGTACTGAATTGATTCGTCAATCTGCTTGGAGTTATAAACAATTGGAAGCGGAAGGGATTCAGTTGCCGGTGGTTAATGTAAATATGAAATACAAAAAACCTGCGGTCTATGATGATGTTCTCCATATTCGAACAAAAATTATAGGGGAAATAAACAGAAAGATTTGTTTCTATTCAGAAATATTTAATGCTCAAAACGAACTCTTGCTTAAAGGCGAAGTGGAGCTAGTTTTTATGGATAAGCATTTGAAGAAAGTAATTAACTGCCCTGATATAATAAAGGAGAAAATGAAACCCTTTCAATGGAGCTAAAGAAGGACATAGAAGGTTTTATACAAAACAACCCCACAGCCTTAAAGGCGATTACTTTTTTAAAGCGGTTTACGCTTCCAGGATTTGATAAGATACCCGTATTTATTGTGCTTAGGTTTATTGCTTCTGAATTGAGAAAAGATCTGATTCCAACCCGAGCAAGGTCTATTGCCTACAGTTTTTTTATTGCATTCTTTCCGGGGATGATTTTCTTGCTAACCTTGTTGCCTTATATTCCTTTAGAGGGCGTTCAAGCACATTTTTTTTCTATCATTAATGAGGTCGTTCCTGATAAAGTAGTGAATTCATTTATTCTTACTACGGTGGACGACTTAATCAATCAACCCAGGGAGGGCTTATTGTCATTTGGAGCTTTATTGACCTTCTATTTTGCTACACAAGGGGTGGTCTCTATGATTTTATCCTTTAATAAAACGTATTCAATTTATACCGATAGAAATTTCCTAACCTTACGATGGGTGGCTTTAAAGCTGACTATTTTGTTGCTCTTCATGTTTGTTATCTCTATCGTTTTACTTATAGCTGGGGAAGGACTTATCAATCTGTTCTTAGGTTATGTTGAAATAGAGAGCTTTTGGGTAAATATTTTGCTAAACGCCCTGCGGTATATCATAATTTTGATTCTGTTCTTTGTCTCTATTTCTACTATCTATTATTATGGTCCGTCGGTCAAGAAGAAGTGGAAGTTTGTGACGCCTGGTTCTAGTTTAGCCACTATTGGTTCAATAGTTGCTTCAGTGGTTTTTTCCAATTACATCAATGGATTTGAAAAATACAATACTATTTATGGCATTTTTGGATCGATTATCTTATTCTTAGGCTGGCTGTATTTGAATTCATTTGTTTTGCTTATTGGATTCGAGTTAAATGCCGCAATCTATTATCAATCACATATTCTTAAGGAAGATGAAGATGAATTGATTGATTAGCACCTGTGGCTTCCATCATCTCATAGCTGCTCTTGATTTTTTTTTATTTTTTTTAGTGAAAAGTAAGCTTAAAATTAAAAAGCTTTTTACTTTTACATCGGAGAATTGGCAGAGTGGTCGAATGCGGCGGTCTTGAAAACCGTTGTACTGTGAGGTACCGGGGGTTCGAATCCCTCATTCTCCGCCAAAGCCTCTCCTTGAGAATATCGGGAAGAGGCTTTTTTATCCTTAGAACTCATGGGAACGACAGAAAAACCATTTCAGCGTGAATCACACCTCAGAAGTATAATCAAAGGTTTTACTTGGCGAGTTATTGCATTTTTAGATACCTTGGCAATGACAATGCTAGTAACCTTTATTATCGATGGCAAACCGCATATTGAGGCTGGGCTAGCCATAGCGGCATTCGAGTTTATAATTAAAATTGTCATCTACTATGGGCATGAGCGGGCTTGGCAAAGCGCATGGAAGGATGGGGTTTTTACGCAAAAGGAGACCTTAATCAAAACAGCGACATGGAGAGTTTTAGCCACTGCCACTACCTTTATTATTTCAGGTAAGGTGTTAGGTTCATTTGCAGGAGCAGCTCTTGGTATTGCTTTAGGGGAATCTGTGAGCAAGTTTGCTTTCTTTTATCTGCATGAGCGTCTATGGTTAAAAATTCCTCTGGGAACAGTTCGCGATATTATGCGAAAAAATTAACAATAGGTTTTTTCTACAATTTCTTAACATTTTCTTATTTCCTTACAACTGAATTAAGCTTAACTTTGTTATACAGTAAAATAGGGTTATTTTATGAAATATTCAAGAAGAAGTTTTTTAGAATTTTTAGGTAAAGGAAGTGTTGTTGGTGCCGCGAGTTTCGCGCTTGCACCTGTATTACATGCATGTAAAAGCGAAATAATATCTCCGGGACCTGTAAGTTATGATGCACAAGTTGGTTTTAAGAGTATAACTGTTTCAAAAGCTGATCAGGTGCGCTTGGCTGATGGTTTTACGCAGGAATTGTTGGTGAAGTTTGGCGATCCAATTAGTGATAAAGACTATTTTGGTACGCACAATGATTATTTGGCATTTATTCCATTAAACGAAGATGGAAGCGAAGGAATTCTTTGGAGCAATCATGAGTATTTAGATCCTGTTCTCATGGGTACTTATGCGCCAGCTGAAGTGAAAACTATTGAACAGGTTGAAAAAGAGCAATATGCCGTGGGTGGCAGCTTAGTTCATGTGCAGTTGAATGCGCAAGGTTCTTGGTCGATCAATAAGGAAAGTGAGTATAATAGAAGATTAACGGCCAAAACAAGCATTCCTTTTTTATGGGATGATCCAATAGATGGAAGTATGGAAGCGATTGGGACATTTGCTGGCTGCGCTGGCGGGGTTACTCCATGGGGGACCATTCTATCTTGTGAAGAAAATACGGATCAATACTACGGTGAATATATCTATGATGAGATTAATGGAGAAGTTATTGATCGTTTACCAGGAGGGTATGGTTGGAAAAAATACTTTAATTATTCTCCTGAGCATTATGGATGGGTGGTCGAAATTAATCCCAAAACAGGCGAGGCTCATAAATTGGTAGCTCTAGGTCGATGTGCACATGAGTGCGCCACTATGCATCAGTTGGAAGATGGTCGAGTGGTAGTTTACTCTGGAGATGATGGAAATGATAGATGCTTGTATAAATATATATCCCACAAGCCCAATGATCTAAAAGATGGAACCCTTTACGTAGCAAATGTGGAGAAAGGGGAGTGGATTAGTCTTAAATACGAGGATCATGCTATCCTTCAAGAGAAATTTAAAAGTCAAACTGAAGTCTTGGTTCGAATGCGAGAAGCCGCATATCTAGTTGGAGGATCTAGGTTAAATAGACCGGAGGATATTGAGATAGATCCGGTAACAGGAGCTGTATTTATTAGTTTGACCAACAATAAACCAAAAGGAGATCTACACGGATCAATAATGAAGTTGACCGAAGATAGCGAGGATAAGGCAAGTTTAACTTTTAAAACAGAAACCTTTTTAGCGGGAAGTGAAGAAGCTGGTTTTTCAAGTCCAGATAATTTGGCCTTTGATTTACGGGGAAATCTATGGTTCACAACAGATGTTGGCGGATATACCTTGGGTGCTGGAGAATATGGTTTTATGCCTTGTAATAGTTTGTTTTTAGTTCCTCGCAGTGGGGAAAGAGCCGGGGAGTTGATCCGGGTTGCAACTGCACCGAATGATGCCGAGTTTACGGGGCCTTATTTCCATCCCAATGGAAAATACCTGTTCTTGAGCGTGCAGCACCCTGGTGAAACCTCTTCAAGTTTAGAAGATTTAGCCAGCCATTGGCCGGAAGGTGGAGATTCCATTCCACTTTCGGGAGTTATTGTGATTAGTGGTGAAAGTTTGACTAATCTGCAGCATGTTTAGTGCTCGATATTTTAATATAGCTCTCAAGATTGTTTATCTTTGTAGTTCAAACTAAAGAAAATTTTCTATGAATTATGATCTCATTGTTTTAGGTAGTGGACCTGGTGGATACGTTACTGCGATTCGAGCTTCCCAACTAGGTTTGAAAACAGCGGTTATTGAAAAAGAATCATTAGGCGGTGTTTGCTTAAATTGGGGGTGTATCCCAACCAAAGCTCTTCTTAAGAGTGCACAAGTATTTGAATACATTAATCATGCGAATGATTATGGAATTTCAGTTGAGGGTGCTTCAGCTAATTTCGGTGACATGATCACTCGGAGTAGAGGAGTAGCTGAGGGAATGAGCAAAGGAGTACAGT
>MDTC01021345.1_pt1 | contig 12887 bp, 11 predicted proteins | sample 811181 | NCBI WGS metagenome assembly MDTC01 (sample SAMN05326644, study PRJNA326480) | marine metagenome | isolation source: seawater | place: Pacific Ocean: North | collected 2011 | reverse complement strand
CGTTAAAGCGTGTACGACAATTTCTTTATTAACCTAGCCGTCCACACTTCTCTTCTAAAATTTACAATTTAAAAAAGCTAAGATTTTAAACTTTAAAATCTGCACACCTCTGGCGTTAATTATAATTTATATAGTAGAGGTGAGCGCCCGTTTTATTACAATTTTGTGATAAGTCAAGACGTATATTGTGCGATTTAGCGAGTAAAATAGAGGTTTTTTTGCCTCTACTCATTGCAAAGAGTATATAATTTTTGTAGAAAAACAACTATGACGATTATCCAAAAATTAAACAATTTTTTTAAAAAAAAAATTGATTTTGGAGTTATTACCAATTCGCTAAAATTCAAGGCTTTAAACTTTTACTCTTTAAAAGTGTTTGCTGTTGTTTCAATATTTACTTTAACTTTCTTTATAATCCTGAATTTTATAGACCAAAGAAATTTGCAAGATAAGAATAATTTTGAAACCTTAACTAGCTCAAACGAATTTTCTAATCTTACAAATTATTTTATATCTAAACTAAATAGCCCATATGAAGAAATAAAATACTCAATAAAAAATAATGACTCTGTAGAAAAAATTTTAAAACAATTTAAAGTAAGAGATTCTGATATTAAAGATATCTCAGTTCAATTAAAGCAAAAAAAACTCACTAATATATATACAGGTAGAAAACTTAATTTAATCTTAAAAAAGCTTGAAAACGGATCTAATACTGTTGTGAGTATTTTGTATCCAATAAACAATACAAGCAGTATTGAGGTTCGAAAATATAAAAATAGTTTTATTGTTCAAGAAAATATTCTTAAGCTATATAAAAAAGAAGTTGTAGTTAAAAATTTCATTACTAACAATCTATATAGCTCGGCAACAAATGCAGAAATTGAACCTAATATTATTGTAGAGTTTGCAAGAATATTCGGATTTGAAGTGGATTTTCAAAGAGATATCAGAAAAGGTGATTGGTTTGAAATTTACTACGAAAAATTTGAAGATGATAATGGTAAAGTAAGAGATACTGGAAAAATAATTTACGCCTCAATGTATGTAAATGGTGAAGAGATAAATCTTTACAAATTTAATTATAAGAATGAAGAAGAATATTATGATATCAAAGGAAAAAGTATTACAAAATCTTTGATGAAGACCCCTATAAATGGTGCTCGACTATCCTCATCGTACGGTATGAGAAAACATCCTATATTGGGTTATAATAAAATGCATAGAGGAACTGATTTCGCTGCACCGAGCGGAACACCCATCATGGCATCAGGATCAGGCACGGTCACGCGTGCAAGATGGTGTGGAGGTGGCGGAAATTGTGTAAAAATAAAACATAACTCAACTTATGAAACCATATATGCTCACATGAAAGCTTTTGCAAAAGGAATTAAAGAAGGTCGAAAAGTTAAGCAAGGTCAAATTATTGGTTATGTAGGTTCAACGGGTTTATCAACTGGACCACACTTACATTATGAAGTTATCGTAAATGGTAAAAAAGTAAATTCACAAAAACTAAAGCTGCCTTCTGGTAAGGTTTTAAAGGGTAAAGAAAGAGAAGAGTTTGAACTTAAAAGAATAAAAATTGACTTAAGGCTATCCGAGTTAAGATAATTTTGATTAATTTGAAGATTGTGTTGGGTTCTTTTTTTCTAATGTATTTTTTTCAATAACTTGATCTTCAGAAATAGTTGTCTTTTCTAATACATTATCTTTTCTGATGTTTAATTCATTGTATCGTCTTAAATAATGATCAGCATGCTGCAAATAGTTTTGAGCTAAAATTGGATCTCCATTGCTTTGTGCGTCTTTTGCGAGCTGTTGAAATTTAATCATAGCTTTTTCTACGCTATGGATATTATTCATAGATCCATTTCGACTAAAACCGATATTACCATTGTTATAATTATTAGTATTTGTATTGTTTAGAGACCCATTTCTCCTTCTGAAATTATTCTTTTGAGGTCTAGATCTAAAATTTCTTCTTCTATTATTCATTCTATTGTTTTTATCTATTTAATTTTGATATTAAACCTCTTGTGTTATCACCATAGTCTTTAATTATACGCACAATTTTAAAATTGTTTTTAACTAATATTTTTGAAACTTTTTTATATTGCTCGTTTCCAATTTCTAAGGCGAGCATTCCGTTTATCTTTAAGATATCCTTTGATTTGTAGATAACTTTTTTAATCACGTCAAGCCCATCATTTCCACCATCTAGTGCGATTTTGGGTTCAAATCTCTTAATATCATCTTCTAGGCTCATCATCTCGTTTTTTCGAATGTATGGTGGGTTTGAAACAATTAAATCAAATTTACAATTAAAAAGTTCAATCAAAGATCTTCTTAAAAATTTAATTTTATTTTTCATATTATGTCTATTTGCGTTTCTATTTGCAACATGTAATGCTTTTTTTGAGATATCTATACCGATCCCCTTAGAATTTTTTATCTCACTTAATAAACTTATCAAAATGCAGCCTGTTCCTGTGCCAATGTCTAAAATAAAAGCTTTTTTATCCTTATATATTTTTGCTAATTGATCAACCATTAATTCAGTTTCTGGCCTTGGAATTAAAGTGTTTTTATTGACCTCAAAAACTTTGCTCCAAAATTCTTTTTCTTTTAAAATGTATGCAATTGGCTCTTTGGATAATCTTCTTTTTAATAGCTTTTTAAATTTTGATATTTTTTTTAAGGGAATATTTTTTTCTAAATTAGCTAAAATTTCCTCTCTTGTTTGGCCTAACACTTTTGAAAGTAATATTTCAGAGTCTATTTTATGAGATAAAATATTTTTTGACTTTAGTTGTGCTGATGCTGTCTCAATTAATTTTGAAGAATTCATTTCATTTTATTCAAGATTTTTAAGTTTGATGTTTTGTTCTTTTAGTCTGAGGGCTTGATTCATTTCATCATGTATTTCCCCGGTTAAAAACTCATCAAGCTTGTGCAAAGTCAAATTAATTCTATGATCAGTCACTCTTCCTTGAGGAAAATTATACGTTCTGATCCTTTCTGACCTATCACCAGTTCCAATTTGACTTCTTCTATTGATGGATCTTTCTTGATCTTTTTTTCTTTTCTCTGCTTCATAAACCCTCGATCTTAAAATTTTCAAAGCTTTAGCTTTATTTTTATGCTGAGATTTCTCATCTTGCTGACTAACTACAACTCCACTTGGAATATGGGTTATCCTTACTGCGCTATCAGTGGTATTAACTGATTGTCCTCCAGGACCTCCTGCTCTAAAAACATCTATTCTTAAATCTGATTCTTTTATTTGAATATCGACTTCTTCAGCTTCTGGAAGCACGGCAACTGTTGCGGCAGATGTATGAACTCTTCCTTGTGTTTCAGTCTCTGGTATTCTTTGAACTCTATGAACTCCTGACTCAAATTTTAAGTAAGAATAAATATTATTTCCATTTACCGAAAAAATTACTTCTTTAAAACCCCCAGCATCACTTTTTGATATACTTATAAGTTCAAGTATCCATTTTTTTTTTGAACATACCTTTTCATACATTTTAAACAAATCTGCACAAAATAATGAGGCTTCCAATCCTCCTGTTCCTGCTCTGATTTCAACAATTGCATTTTTATCGTCATCCTCATCTTTAGGTAATAAAAATATTTTGAGCTCATTCTCATGTTTCTTTTTTTTTTGTTCCATTTCATCAAGATCTTTTTTAGCCATCTCCTGCATTTCTGTATCATTGTTTTTATCTTTTAAAATTTGCTCTAAATCACTTTTTTCGATTTCAAAACTAATATACTCTTTAGCTACAGTTATTATACTGCCTAGGTTAGAATACTCTTTAGATTTTTTTGCGAACAATTTTGGATCAATATTACTTGATGAGAGTTCTTTTTCTAAAACGTTATGTCTCTCGATAATATCTTTAACTTTTTGTAGTGGAATCATTAATTAGTCTCTTTAATCTTATCCTCAACTAATTGGACTACTTTTTCGATTATTTCTGAGTTTGCGACTTTTGTATGAGGAATTCCAGTTATATAAAGTAGATTTTTATCATGGCCTCCCCCAGTTAAACCAATGTCAGTTTGCGCAGCTTCTCCTGGTCCGTTAACAACACATCCAATGATAGATAAATTAATAGGTTTTTTTATGTGAGACAATCTTTTCTCAAGTTTTCTTACAGTCTCAATAACTGGAAAAGCTTGACGAGCACATGATGGACACGAAATAATATTAACTCCTCTTGACCTAATGCCCAAGGATTTTAAAATTTCATAACCAGCTTTCACCTCATCAATAGGATCTGAGGATAGAGAAACTCTTATAGTATCACCAATTCCATCCATTAAAAGTTGCCCGATACCAATCGACGACTTTATGCTACCGGTTAATAATCCACCAGCCTCTGTTACGCCAAGGTGTAATGGATAATTGCATATTTTTGAAAGTTTTTTATAAGCTTTAACAGTCAAAAAAATATCAGAAGATTTTACACTTATTTTAAAATTAAAAAAATTGTTATCCTCTAATAATTTTATATTATATTGAGCACTCTCTACTAAAGCATCGGGACACGGCTCTTTATATTTTTCCAACAACTTCTTATCTAAAGAACCTGCGTTAACCCCTATTCTTATTGAACAGTTGTTATCTTTAGCTGCTTTAACTACTTCTAAAATTCTATCTTTTTTTCCAATATTTCCTGGATTAATTCTTAAACAACTTGCTCCCATTTCAGCAGCCTCTATCGCTCTTTTGTAATGAAAATGTATGTCAGCTACTATGGGAATATTTACTTCCTTCACAATTTGTTTTAAAGATTTTGTAGACTCTTCATCGGGACACGACACACGGACAATATCCGCACCAGCTTCATCTAACAAATTAATCTGTTCAATTGTTTTTTTTACATCAGTTGTTAAAGTATTTGTCATTGACTGCACACTTATTACTGAATTTCCGCCCACTGAGACATTTCCAACTTTTATTTCTCGTGTTTTTTTTCTTTGAATAATTCTATGAGGTCTTACTTCCATTTTAATCAAGCTCAAAAATAGTATGCAATTTTTTTACAGCATTCAAAGTATTTTTTTCATCAATAATAACTGACAATTTAATTTCAGATGTTGAAATAGCCAATATGTTTATTTTTTCATCTGCTAAAGCTCTAAACATTTTATAGGTAATTCCTGGTGTTGATACCATTCCAGCTCCAACAATAGAAACTTTTGCAACATTCTCATTTTGTGTAATATTTTTATATACAACATTCCTATTAGCTTTTAAAATCTCTCTTGTTCTTAAAAGATCATCTCTTTTAATTGTAAAAGTTATGTCAGTTGTTTTTTGATCTGCTGATATATTTTGTATTACCATATCAACATTTATCTGAGCCTTATTCATAGGTTCAAATATATTAGCAGCGACTCCAGGTTTATCCTCTACCCCCAGTAAAGTAATTTTTGCGTCATCTTTTGAATACGCTACTCCCGTGACGCTTTTCGAGTAATCTATATTATCCTGGTCAAATATTTTTGTGCCTTTTCTATCAGTAAATGTTGATCTTACCTCTAGGGGAATATTATACATCATAGCTGTTTGAACAGCAGAGGATTGCATTACTTTTGCGCCTAAAGAGGAAAGTTCTAACATTTCATCATATGAAATTCTTTCAATTTTTTTTGCTACAGGTATTTTATTTGGATCAGTCGAGTAAACTCCATCTACATCAGTATAAATTTCACAGGTATCAGCGTTGAATAATTTAGCTACAGCTACAGCTGTTGCATCTGAACCTCCTCTTCCTATTGTTGTTATATCACCGTTATTAGAAATTCCTTGAAACCCAGGAATGATGGCAACACCTGTTTTCAAGAAATTATTTATTTTATTAATATTCATATTAATAATTCTTGAATTAGAATGTTCTCCCTCAGTCAAAATTGGTATTTGCCAATTCAACCAAGTTCCAGCTTTAACATCTGAATTTATAAGTGCACCTGCCAGCAAAGAACTTGAAACTTGTTCGCCGGTTGATAGCAGGACGTCTAATTCTCTTTTATCAAAATTGTCAGAAATATTTTTTGACATATTTATTAAGTCATTTGTTTTTCCAGACATTGCTGAAACAATTGCAATAACTTGATTGCCTGCCTCAAATTCTCTCTTAATTATGCCTGCGACATGCTGAATTCTTTCAATAGATCCTACAGATGTTCCGCCAAACTTTAATACTTTTTTAACCATTTTAGAATTTAATATAATTTAAAAAGATTTTAATGTATTTTAATTTAAAAATTAATGACATGACTACTATAAATAAAGAGGAAATTCAAAAGTTTTCAAACCTGGCTGACGAATGGTGGGATGTAAAAGGTAAATTTAAACCTTTACACATGTTTAACCCTATAAGGATAGACTATATTTTTGAAAAAATTAAAATTCATTTTAACTTAAAAGATCAAAAAGAAAATTTTCTAAAGGGTTTGAAAATTCTTGACATAGGATGTGGCGGTGGATTGATAAGCGAGCCAATGGCACGACAAGGAGGATTAGTAACAGGAATAGATGCATCTGAAAAAAATATTAAAGTTGCTGGCTTACATGCAAAACAAAGTAATTTAAAAATAAATTATTTAAATAAGTCTCCTGAAAAAATGGAAGAAATAGAGAACTTTGATATTATTTTGAATTTAGAAATTGTAGAACATGTAGAAAATGTTGATCTATATATTAAGTCTTGTCAAAAACTACTTAAAAAAAATGGGCTGATGTTCACTGCTACACTAAACCGAACATTCACTTCTTATGTCAAAGCAATTATTGGCGCTGAATATATTTTAAGATGGCTGCCAATAGGCACGCACGATTGGAATAAATTTATTAAACCTGAGGAACTTGAAAAAATGTTGATTAGTCAAAGCTTTAAAACCCAGGACATTAAAGGTTTACAATTTAATCCTATATCTAAAAAATGGAAAAGGTCAGATAATCTTTCTGTAAATTATATTATTTGTAGTTCTAAAAATTAATTATCTTTGTTAACCCAAGGTATACTTATTAGATCTATTCCCTCATCAGCAAGTTCCTCTCTATCTTTTTGAGTTGTAGTTCCATAAATAGTTTTTTTGCTTTTATTATCATAATAAATCTCTCTCACTTTTTTACTGAAATCTTCCCCAACATATTCAAAATTTTTTTCAACATACTCTCTGATTCGCAACAATCTGTTTTTTTCATTTCTAAGGTATTTATCAATTTTTTGGGGCTTAATTTTTTTATTTTTTGTACCAGCAATCATTGGTGCCATAATTGATTTAGTTATTCTCTTAGATGAACAATAAATACATTCTAAAAGTTTTTTCTTTTTTAAATTTTCATACTCTTTTGAATTCGAAAACCAGCTTTCAAATTCGTGATTATTTTGACATTTTAGATTATATTTAATCATTCAATTTCTGTAATCTGCATTTATATTAATATAATCATGAGTGAAATCGCAAGTGTAACATTTAAAAGCATCATTTCCGAGCTTTAAGTTGACCTCAATCTCAACTGAGTCCCATTCCATATATTCTTTTAATTTTTTTTCATCATAACTCTCAGAAACCTTTCCATTTTCAGCAACGACAAAATTACCAATTTTTACTTTCAACTTTTTTATATCAATTATTTCACCTGATTTTCCGATCCCCATTACAATTCTTCCCCAGTTGGGATCTTCCCCAGCGACTGCAGTTTTTATTAGAGGAGAGTTTGCAATTGAGAAAGCAATTTTTTTTGCGCTTCCTAGAGATTTTGCATTAATTACATTAACAGTTAAAAATTTTTTGGCACCTTCTCCATCTACAACAATTTGTTTAGCTAAATTTAAACAAAGTTTTTTTAGTGCCAGTTCAAATTTTTGTATAACTTTATCATTTAAGGATAAATTTTGACCTATTTTTAAGGTTCTTGTTGAAAAGATTGAAACCATATCATTTGTTGATTGATCACTATCTACCGTGATTGCGTTAAATGAATTTGCAACTGCTCTCTTCAAAAGAGTTTTTAATAAATTAGAATTTATATCTGCATCTGTAAAAATAAAAGAGAGCATTGTTGCCAAATTAGGTGCAATCATACCTGAGCCTTTGGCTATACCACAAATTCTTATAAGTTCATCTCCAACTATTATTTCTTCGTAAGCAACTTTAGGCTTAGTATCCGTTGTCATAATTGCTGAGGCTATTTTAAGCCAGTACATTTTATTTTGTTCACCTCTCAATTTTTCAACTAATTCAGGAAGTCTATTTTTTATTGCTTCAACTGGAAATTCTTCTCCTATAACGCCCGTAGATGCAAAAATTAAGTCTTTTATTTTTACAGTTTCATTAGTGCCCTTTTTTGATTTAGACTCTTTTATTGTAAGAATCCTGGACAGATTTTTTGCCAAAATGTCTATACCGTCTTTTCCTTGTTTCCCTGTAAAAGTGTTTGCATTTTTTGTATTTACTAATAAACCCTTTATAATTTTTTTGTGAGAGCTATTATTCCAAGGAATAAACTCCGAAGTTATGCTGCTACTTGTTGTCAAAGTCGCGTAATTTGCACCTTTGCTAAAGTAAAAAAGAGCCAAATCATCTCTACCATCACCATAAAGATCGGCTGAAATAGAGGACATTTCCAGACCATTAATTTGCTTTAAATTTTGAAACTCTCCCATTTTAGATAGTTTCGATTTATCATTTAAGAAATTTTTAATATTTATAGTCATAATTTCTATTTAATTTAAATAATAAATACATATATAGAGATATAATGAATTTATTTGCAAGGACCTTTAGTAAGATATTTAAAAGCTCTAATCAACAAGAATTAGATAAACTTCAAAATCTGATTTTAGCTATAAATGATAAAGAAAAAGACATAATTTCATTATCAGAAAGTGATTTTAAAGAAAAAACATTTAACTTTAAAAAAAATGTTCAAAATGGTTCTTTAAAACTCGAAGAAATAATTCCCGAAAGTTTTGCTTTAGTTAGAGAGGCTGCAAAAAGAACATTAAACGAAAAGCATTATGATGTTCAACTTGCAGGAGGATTAATTCTTAATAAAGGTAAAATTGCTGAAATGAAAACTGGCGAAGGTAAAACCCTAGTTTCTACTTTGCCGGCTTATTTAAATTCTTTAGCTGGAAAAGGGGTGCATATCGTAACAGTAAATGATTATTTAGCTAAAAGAGACTCACAATGGATGGGCAAAGTTTTTGATTACTTGGGACTATCAACAGGGTGTATTACAAATGATCTGGAAGATTTTGAAAGAAAAAAAAATTATGAATGCGATATAACATATGCAACAAATAATGAATTAGGTTTTGATTATTTAAGAGATAACATGAAATATGAAATAGATGAGATGGTTCAAAGAGGTCATTTTTATTGTATTGTAGATGAAGTTGATAGTATTCTCATAGATGAGTCGAGGACACCGCTGGTTATTTCTGGAAAATTAGAGGATAAAACGACACTCTATAATACTTCTAATAATTTTATCAAGCATCTTCAACAAAATGATTATGAGTTAGATGAAAAAAATAAAAATGTAATATTGACAGATATTGGTGTTGATAAAATTGAAAAATTAGCAACACAAAGAAATATTTTAAAAAATAATAATTTTTATGATCCCGCTAATTTAGATCTTGTTCACCATACAAATCAGGCTCTTAAAGCAAATTTAATTTTTGAAAAAGATAAAGATTATATTGTTAATGATGGAAAAGTTCAAATTATTGACGAATTTACAGGAAGAGTTTTAAGCGGTCGAAGATTTTCTGATGGTTTACATCAGGCAATTGAAGCGAAAGAAAATGTTAAAATTGAAGAAGAAAATCAAACTTTGGCTTCTATAACTTATCAAAATTATTTCAGGCTTTATCAAAAACTGGCTGGAATGACTGGTACAGCTATGACAGAAGCTGAGGAATTTTATGATATTTATAAACTAAATGTTGTTTCAATTCCAACTAATAAAAAAATGTTACGTAAAGATTTCAATGATCAAATTTTTAGAACTGAGGATGAAAAATACAATGCAATTCTTGATAAAATTATAGAGTGTAATAACAAAGGTCAGCCAGTTTTAGTTGGTACAACAACTATTGAAAAGTCAGAAAAAATTTCTCAATTCCTCGAGGAAAAAAAGATAGCTCATAATGTTCTTAACGCTAAACAACATGAAAAAGAAGCTAAAATAATTGCTGAGGCAGGTAAATTAAATGCAGTAACTATTGCAACAAATATGGCGGGTAGAGGAACCGATATAAAACTTGGCGGGAACAAAGATTACATTGAAGATGGAAAAACTAATGATGTAAAGGAATATAAAATAAATGAGGATAAGGTAAAAAAATTAGGTGGATTATTTATAATTGGTACTGAAAGACACGAAAGCAGAAGAATAGATAATCAATTGAGAGGTAGATCCGGAAGACAGGGAGATCCTGGTGCAACTATTTTCTTTATTTGCTTACAAGATGAATTAATGAGAATTTTTGGAGGAGATTCAATTGATGGTATCCTCAAAAAATTAGGTCTTAAAAAAAACGAGTCTATTGACCATCCGTGGATAAATAAAGCGATGGAAAGAGCCCAAAAGAAAGTCGAGAGTAGAAACTTTGATATTAGAAAAACTCTGATAAAATTTGATGATGTCATGAATGATCAAAGACAAGTAATATTTTCTCAGCGGCTCAAAATTTTAAAAGAAGATAAAATTAGTGAAATTTTAAAGGATTTTTTTGAGGAAATTCTTAAAGATTTAGAAAAATCAATGAATGGCTATAAAAAATCTAATGACGAAAAATACTTAACTGAAATAAAAAATATAACTGGAAGTGCTTTAACAGAAAACCAATTGATTAAATTGTCATCTAAAGAGGAAAGTTTATTTATTAAAGAAATGCAAAATTTGTACTTTAATAAAGAGAAATCTAGAATAAGTATCCTTGGTGATAAAGAGAGCAAGAGCCTGGAGAAAAAAATTTTTTTGCAAATAATCGATTTTTCTTGGAGGTCACATCTGCAGTACCTGGAACAATTAAGACAAGTAATAGGCTTAAGACAATATGGACAAAAGGATCCTCTATCGGAATTTAAAAAAGAAGCATTTGTTCTTTTTGAAGGTTTATTAAATAAAATAAAGAGCGATGTAATTAGATTGCTTTTAAATTTAAATATAGTTGTTTCAGATAATGAAAGAAAAAAAAATAATGAAGATAATGACGATTCAAACAACAATTTCAAAAAAGTTGGGAGAAACGAGAAATGTCCTTGTGGATCAGGTAAAAAATTTAAGCATTGTCATGGAAATGTCTAAATTATATTTTTTTAAAAGCGTTTAAAGCTTTAGCTCTTGCAGTTTCATGATTTACAATAGGGTTGGGATAGTCCTTACCTAAATCCAAAATTTTTTTGTCTTTTATTTCCCATGGTTTATGAATAAACTTATTTGGAACAAGTTTAAGTTCAGGGATCCACTCTCTAATGTAATCTCCATTCTTATCGAACTTTTCTCCTTGTAAAATTGGATTAAATATTCTGAAATAGGGAGCTGCATCTGCTCCACATCCGGCAACCCACTGCCACCCGGATACATTGTTTGCTTGATTATAATCAAGCAAACATTTCTTAAAATATTTCTCTCCCTCAATCCAATTTATAAGCAAATGTTTTACTAAAAAAGATCCAACAATCATTCTAACTCTATTATGCATCCAGCCAGTTGAATACAATTCTCTCATACCAGCATCAACAATTGGATAACCTGTTAAACCCTTTTGCCAAGCTAAAAGATAATTTGTATTTTTAACCCAAGGAAACTTGTCAAATTTTTTTGAATAGTTGTTCTCAAGCATATGTGGAAAATAATTTATTAAGGAATGATTAAATTCACGCCAGCCAATCTCTGCTAAAAATTTATTGACTCCATTGTGCTTCAATTTTGAACACTCTTCCCATATCGTCTCTACATGTATCTGCCCATGTTTAATGAAAGGTGATAATTTTGAAGTCCCTATTGTACCAGGAAAATTTCTTGCCTCAGAATAGTTTTTGATATTATGATTAATAAAATTCTTTAATTCTTTTAAAGCATTTTCTTCACTAGGACACCAAATTTTTTCAAATTTTTCAAACCAATTTTTTTTGGGGTATATCTTATTTATTGTTATTGTTTTTTTGAAAAAAGAAGTCTTTTCCTTACATTTATTAATTTTTTTTTCTAATGATGGAATTTTTTCTGAAAAAAATCTCTCCGCATTTCTCCAAAATGGTGTGAACACTTTAAATGGTGTCCCATCTCCCTTTTTAATTTCATTAAACTCATTTAAAATATTTCCTTTAAAAATTTTAAATTTAATTTTTTTACTACTTAAAGTTCTTGATAAATAATCATCGAATTTAAGATAATCAGGTTCATAGGTCTTATTCCAGTAGATTGAAAAGTCTTTTTTTTTCAGCAGTTGATCAAACGCCTGCTTGTATGAACTAACTTCGACTACTTCAAGATTTATGTTAAAATTACTTAATTTTTTTTTAAAATTATCTAATGATTTTGCAACCCACCATTTTTGAGCTTGTTGATACTCAAACTTTTTATTTTTATACAGATAAAAAACCACCACTTTATCGTGGTTTTTAGTAGCCTCCGCTAATGCTAAATTTTTTTTGATTCTAAAATCATCCTTTAACCAAAATAATCCAATATTTTTACTCATAATAATTTTTAACAAATTAAATTAAAAATTTCGATGCGCATAAATCGCTTGGTGGTGGCCTTGGTAAGAATCGCACTTACGACACATACCTTTTCAGGGTACTGCTCTACTACTGAGCTACAAGGCCTAAAATCTAAAAGT
>MDTC01129452.1_pt1 | contig 12888 bp, 9 predicted proteins | sample 811181 | NCBI WGS metagenome assembly MDTC01 (sample SAMN05326644, study PRJNA326480) | marine metagenome | isolation source: seawater | place: Pacific Ocean: North | collected 2011 | reverse complement strand
GGAACGTATTGGAAGAGAGATTGACACTATGGATATAAAAGAACTTAATAAATATCTAGGGCATACAAAACCTTTAATCTCTGCAATGGTCATTGAAACTGCTCGTGAAGAGTTGAGGAAACGAATCCAAGCACAAGAAGGTCCTGTAACATTTGAGATCAAATATTCTGATACTGATCAGACTATTCGCAGAGAAGCATTAAAGCTGGTCAAAGAATGGGGGTACGATAAACCACCAGAGGATATTATAAACTGAGCGCTTTCCTTACAAGGAAGAAGTCACAGTTTCAAATCCTGTAGCGCCCACAAGGGTTTTTCAGAAATCTAGGTAAAAAAATACTGTTCGCACGCACATTTTCTTTTAGAGCTAATTCAACAAGTATCCAACAATTATTTTCTAGTTTTTTGTTGTTATAATTAATCTAAATCATGGTAAAAAGAACAAGAAATATCTATAACCCAAAAAGTGAACAACCATTCAAGTTAAGCAGGTCTAAGGTCGATAATTTTGTTTCCTGTCCAAGATGCTTTTATATTGACAGAAGGCTAGGTGTGGGCCATCCACCGGGGTTCCCATTTAATATTAATTCAGCAGTTGATGAATTATTAAAAAAGGAGTTTGATCAATATAGAGAAAAGGGTGTTCCCCATCCATATATGGAGAGTATTGATAGAAGCTTAATACCTTTTAAACATGAGAAGTTAGACATGTGGAGAGAGAATTTTAAAGGAGTTCAATATCACCACAAAGAAACTAATTTAATCTTTACAGGTGCTGTGGATGATTTATGGATAGATACTGATTCAAACGAAGTCGTTGTTGTCGATTATAAGGCTACATCTAAGAACTCTGAGGTGACTATAGACGCTGATTGGCAGCAGGGATATCGAAGGCAGATGGATTTTTATCAGTGGCTACTTCGTAAAAATAAACTTGACGTATCAGACATCGGTTATTTTGTCTATTGTAATGGTGATAAACAAAGGACTGCTTTTGAAAATAAAGTTCATTTTAAGGTCTCTGTTCTTGAATACAGAGGTGAAGAAAGCTGGATAGAAAGTACGATTGGTGAAATAAAGAAGTTACTTAATCAGCATAATATCCCTGACTTTACTGAAAATTGTAAATATTGTACTTACACACAAGACATAATTTCTATCTCCTGAATATTTGTTTTGCTCTAGCCAAAAATGTTTTAAAATTTACTTTAAACAAACTAACATTAAGAAATAAGAAAAACATATGCAAGTTACAAATATATTATTTAGATTAAGCAGTCTTCTTGGTTTAGACTGTACCCATTTAAATTCTCAATTACAAACTATTTTAAATTTTGAAGATGGGCTTATTTCGCTTACACACATTTCAACCAATAAAAATATAGACACTGAAGACGTGGGTGAAACTCTGTATGATATAAATAACTTATTTTCTGCATATTTAAACAACACAGAACCAATAATGAATCATCTCATCGGATATAGTGATTCTTCATATCAAACTTATTTAGAATCTTTTCAAAATAATTTTAGAATCTCTCATATAAACAATGTAGATGAAGTAAATATTAAGGAATTCGTTAAGGTCGACAAGGATAAACTACTTGCCCTAACACAAGATCTTCCCTCAAATTTAAAATTTAAATCATTTGAAGATTTAATAGAAAAACTAGATAATAAACAAAGAGATATTTACATGCCCTCACTTGAGGGTAAAAAAATAGGTGTGATAGGACCTGCAGGAACAGGGAAAACAATTTTAGCTACCTCACTTGCGAAAAAACATAGTCAAGAAAACAAAAAAGTTCTTTTCTTGACTTACAATATTAAGCTAGCCAATTTTATTAAAGACATTTTAAGAGAAACAACAGTTGATGTTTTTACAGCACATTCTTATTTTTCTAAAGTTTTAATAGATGCGTCAAATAATATTCCAAATGCTGAAACAAAAAGGCACATTAATCTATATAAAGCAGCTAGCTATTTACTTTCACATGAGAGTCAAGGACACTCTATTGATTATGGCCTTACTGCAGATTGGTATGAAGAAAAGTTAGCATCGTTTTATGTGCAATCTATTCATATTGATAACAAAAACCTATATGACACAATAATTATTGATGAAATGCAACTCTTCCCAACCTGGTGGTTGTCTAATTTAACATTGGGTTTAAAAAATCAAGATATCGGAACTTTTGCATTGTTTGGAGATCCACTCCAGGATGTTTATGGAACCAAAAATCTTATGCCATGGCTCAATGAAATAAAAGAGTTATCAGTAAATTATCGAAACTCTATAGAGATATATTCTTTTCTAGAGAAATTGGTCGATTTATCTGAACAATCGTGCCTTGGAACTTCAATACAGAACATAAACCAGTGTGTTGTAAATAATAATGATGAGATAATTACTAATTTGGTATCTGAAATAGATGTTTACAAAAAAAATGGAATATTATCTAATCAAGTCACAGTCTTATGTATAAACAGTGATACAAAAAAAATTATTGAAAATTCTGAAGAAATGAAACAATATATTTTTGATGGGGTCACTGTTGAATCTGTTCGGAGATATACTGGATTAGAAAATGATGTAATTATTCTTGTAGTTCCAGACAAATCAGTTTTTCCAGCAACAATTAATGAGTCAAGAACAAAAAATTATCTTTACGTAGCAGCTTCAAGAGCTAGATCTGCTTTATCAATTATTTCAACAAAAGAATTTTTTGAGGAATTTTTAGCATGATAGATTTGACTGAAAAATTTTTCAAAGACATTAATAACTCAAAAGAAGTTTTATACGAGGGCTACAAATTAAGAGAGTCAGAACCTATAAAGCTTAAAGGCCGCTGTGCTGTTATCGCTAGAAAGGAAAAAAAGCATATTGAAAAGTTGGAAAAACTCATACGAAATGTAGGAATGAAGCCAATAATATTGCAATCCGAAGAAACGAAAACCTCACCTCAAGTTGAACGTAAATGTAAAAATTTAGACTTATTAGTTTTTTACCAACCTGAAACTTATTATCATTTTGCTTCTGGAAAAGAAAATAAATTAAAAAGAAAGCTATTGGGAGATAAAGGAATTTTTGTTTCAACAAGGTGGTCAGACAAAAATATGCTGACTCCGGCTAAATTATTAGACAAGGTGTTCACTTATATAAGAATTTCCGATGAATTTAAGCATCTACATAACTTAGATTACGACAAAGCTGATTTCGATATGAATGATATTAAATTTCCAGAAGATATTGAAAAAAAACAAGAATATTCCGAATTTTTAAAAGAATATGAATTAAGCAATAACTACCAAATTCAATTGATAAATATTGAAACAAAAAAATTTCATAATGAATCAATTTTTATTAGTTCAGAAAACCAAGAAAAAAGTTTAAAAGTAATCTCTGAAAGTGAATTGAAATATATTGAAGTAAATAGAAATCTCAAAGATATAAATGAAGACACCAGAACTGTAATGTTTACTTTTCTATCAGAAATATCTTTAAGTGCAAAACAGATAAAAGAGATGAAAATTCATCTAGATAATATTTTCCAAAACTATAATAATTTTATATACTCTTCTGAAGTCACTGTATTTCCATTAATATAAATTATTTCAGACATAATTAAGAAATAAATTTGAAAATAGTAAATTTATTTGCAAAAATAAGTAATGGCAACATTAAGCGATGCTTTTGATAAAGCATATGAACTCCAAAATTCAGAAAATCCGTACAACAAAGTTATAAGCAAGGGTTTTGTTTTCGAAATGAGCGATGATGTAGCCGTAAATTTTGTTAAAGACAAAAATAACAATGCGCCTTATTTTTTAACAAATAAATTCAAAGACAAAACTAAAGGGAAAAAAGTAAATAAACATTTTTGGATTTTTTTAAAAAATTACCAAAAAAGAGGAAACTCAGGAAAAGTTGAAATTGTTAACAGATCTTCACTAAAAGAAGAGGGGCTTAATAGAAAGCCTAATGACTTTGTTCAACTAAGACCGCATGTCGAGATTGACAATAACCATAACTATTGCAAGCTCAATAAACCTGGACTTTATAAAGGAACTCTTCCACAAAGCCAAAAGCTCCCTAAAGAGTTTTTAAAAGAATTGGACTCTTCCTCAGCGAAATTTATTTGTTACGATCCGGAATCTGAAAAAATAATTAAACACTTTAAATCATTAGGAAAAGTTTATGACTGATACCTATGAAATTAATTTTTCACAAATGTCTGATAATCTTACGTCAATCGTTGATACTAAATATGGAACTTTAGATTCAATCCAAAAATCATTAAATTCAAATTTGACACAAAACCCAAACCTTAGACCTAATTCGACTGAGGCAATTAGAGCTAGAAGACTTTCAAAAAACACAGATGTCAGAAATCTCCAGTATGCTGTCATATTTGATACCTTAAGTCATATTTATTTTGTTGAAAAAAAATTTAGATCTGATATTTATAAAAAAACCTTGCAGACCGAAGAATTTTTTGAAGCCAGAAATTCTGTAAATAAACCCCACATGTCAGGGTTGCATTATAAACCCTTTGAATCATTCTCAGATATAGAAAGGTATTTAGAAGATAAAGATATCCCTAAATCTGACTTCAAAAAACAAAAAGCTGTTGAACAAGTTCTTTTTAGGTTACTCGAAATGGCAGCATCAACAAGAATGCCTTCATTGCAAAAAGTTATAGATCATGCCAAGTCAGCAGCTACAGAAAAAGATAAAAGGGTGAAGTTTGACGGTACTCTTAAGCAAAACCTCATAAGACATATAAAAGACTGGTCAGAGAAAAGAGAAGTAGCTAAGTTAGAACTTTTACACCCGGCATTTAGAGAGAGGTTGATGAAAACAATAGAAAATCTACCCTGGGTTATTACAGATGATTCAAGAGGCTTAAAAATATTTAGCACAACAGATTCTGATAGCCAGATTTATGCTTTCAATAAATCAAGGTCAGATGCCTCAAATGAGGAACTTTTAAATCTAAAAAATATTGCACATGAGATGAGAAGGTTCCACGCTTTAATTCAAGGCTTAGATGCAGTCACCTTAGAACAAAATATGGAAACAGAAGAAAACACAGACAGAGTTTTCAATGCCCCACAAATTTTTAGAACGGAAAAGCTTAAGGAGGACATAATTCCTTTTTTATTTAAAGAAAAAAAACTAACTTTGTCAGAACAACATATTTATGACATCATCTCAGAACTGCTTGAGGATTATACAGGAACCTATAGAACTATCTCAAACATCACTACTGAAGAGGATGAGGAAGTTGATATATTTTCTACTATTCAAAATCCAAACGACATAAGTGATTTTGATGATATATCTCTTAGACGTGAAGTTATAGAAATAATAGACTCACTAGGCTATGAAGAAAAGGAGATTCTCTTACTCTCAACAGGCTTTATTGAACTTTTATCAAGAATTCAAAGTGAATTGGAAAGGTTAACTAGAGGAATCCCTTCACTTCCTGAAAGAAAAAAATATAGAATTCTAATTAAAAATGAATCAAGGTTTTTAAACTTTCCCCCTATAAAGCTTGGTATGACAACAAATAAATTGATTAAATTTTTAGAAAAAAATTTACTGCAAGATTTTTATAATACTGACCTATCTAAAGATACTTTGTCTGGAAGCAGAAAAAAAATCCTCAAAAAAGTTTTTGAATCGTACCCAGCTGATGACGAAAATAAATTAGAACTATTAGTTAACGATATTTTTCTAGAAGAGTTTTACAAAGATTTTGATGTAGAAATTACTAAGGAAGGAGAAGATAATGAAGAGTGACTCTTTTACGAACAATATAGAATCTTTATTTGAACCTACAGATCAGGAAATTGTTCTTTATAACCATCTTGATACGCTACTTCCAACATCAGATCAAAAATTTATTGAGTATAAAAAATATATGCCTGAAGATTATTATTGGCATCCATATGACTGGGGTCATAGAAATGGACATATATTCTATGAACACTCTCAGCTCAATAAATCTAATTCAACTATGGCAAATAATATTAACAGTGAATTTAGGCGTTACTTTGAACATAAAAATTTAAAAGTTCCAAGGGCTGCTTGGTTAAATTTTGAAAACCCTAATTTTCCAAAAAAACTTAATAGATGGAGAGAGGTTGGAGATATTTGGCTTACTAAATCAAATCTAACAGATGATGGATATGCCATTATTGTGATTACTTCAATTAAAGAGCAAAAAGGGATTCGATATGTTGAATTTGTGCTTGCTGATTCAGAATTAAGCTACGCAACAGATCTTGATTTATTTATCCAAAAAAAAGTGCACTCTAACTTAAGCTATGACATAGTAGTCTATGAAGATTTAAATGGTGTCTTGTTTGAGGAAGATGCGAGATTCCTTCATAAAATTGGAAGAATTAACAAAGAATATATTGAGCAGATTGAACTAGGTAATACATTCAAATTTAGAAGAGGTAATCCAGTATTTGCGAAAAGCAACAAAAGATTTAGACGAAGAAAAATTAAAGAATTTGAAGCATCGCTTATTTCAAAAGAAGCGCTTCAGTGGCTTTCTACTGGAGAAGTTAATTTTGAGAAAAACATATTTGATGTACAGATTGTACAAGGACTTGAGAAAATGAAAAAAAGGCACGAAGAAATTAACTATAAAAATCTTCCTTTTGAAGAAATTCAACAACCGTATTTAAACCATATATTTAAACTTCACTCAACATTTAAAGAAAATTTAGTAATAGCTTCAGATATAGAATTAGAAGAAAAAAACGAGCTTGTTCTAATCAACTCAAGCGATAATACTGAAGTAAATATAGGAATAGATTTTTACAATGAAAATTAAAAAATTAAATATAAAGAACTTTAAAGGGATTGTAAGTGCAAATATTTACTTAGGCGATCTAACTGTAATTACCGGTAAAAATTCATCTGGAAAAAGTTCACTTATCCAATCGATTAAATATATTACCCAGTGGTTAAATAGAGTTGAAACAACCAGAGGACTGAATCAATTTTCAGCACCAGGATTGAATGTATACCACCCTGACTTTATAACTGAAAACCTTAGATATGATGCTATCAAAAATTCTAAATCTTTAGAAGGAGTTTCATTAGGAATAGAGTATGAAACCGACACAGACAGCGAGCACAACCCTATTGAAGGTCAAGATAATGAAATTCAAATTGATTTAGAAAAAGCCTCCCAAAAAGGAGAAATTGCCCGTTTAAAAAGGCTGAAAGTTAATAATGAATGTCTAGATAAGATAGAAGAAGATGAACAATTCAATTCCATTTATAGCGATGAAACAGATGCTGAATTAACAGAATTAAGAAAAAAGTACATCAATAGTTATTCGCTTGGTATTTTTGATCCCAAAAATACCAGAGAACATGCGAAAGATTACTTTCCAATTCCAGTTTTTACAACAAATAAAGATGCGAGCTTACATACTCTATGGAATTATGGCCCATCGTTTAAAGACCTTATTAATCCAATAGTAGAATTAATTTACACAGAAATGCCAGATTCAAGACGGGAAGAAGCATTGATAATCAATAAAAAGGGTGAAAGACTTGTGTTTCAAAAAAATCCTTTTGAAATTAGAGAGTCAACAGGATACCAAAATTACTTTATTAATTTCTTTTTTGATTATGTTTACGAATCTCACAATAATGATTCACATAAAGAAGATAAATTAACTAGAAATACAACTCTTACTTCAGAGGATTATAATTTCTCAACTTCCTCCGATTTCTATGAAGATTTATTTCAATTGATTTCAAATATATACAAGAAAAATTACGACAAACAACTGTTGGATTATCTTAACCAAAATATTCCAATAAATATGTCAGAAAAAGAATTAGAGGAATTAGAAAGTTCATTTAGGTACTCAAATTCCAAATATCCCCTCGAAGAGGGCCTTAATTTGGAATATTTGGAAACTTTGAGGGAACAATTACCTGCAGATGTTTTTAATCAGTTTAAAAAATTAACAAAATTAATAAATAATACAAAAAAGTATAAAGATAAAGGTGATAAACATGCTGAAAAGAGAGTAGGTCATGCCCAATGTGTGTTGATGTTTATTTATTTTTTAAATGACTTAATGAATTCAAAAAATGCAATTGATTTATATAAATATATCAATGAGCTTGTGTCTGATAATGATATGTTGACTCTAGAGGGTCCTTCAAAATCGGTACTTGAAAGACCGGTACAATCAATTATTGATCTGCAGAATATGCTTGCTAAAGCAGCTAAGGCTATAGGTTATACAGCTTGGGACAAAGCTTATCTTAAATGGATAATTAAAAATGAACAGATGTTTTGTATTTGTCCTGCAGATGGAAATTATGATCCTTATCCCCCTGGGGGCTTACAACAGAGAGATATTGGAAGTAATGAAATTATTTTACCCTGCGAGTATAACCCAATGGCAGAGCACGTATACGCACTGACTACTCCGCAGGAACAAAAGAACTTAACACCAAATGATTACACACTACAGCCACATGTTAGCTTAAGGGGTTTAGACAGAAGAAATTTTATGGGAGGTACCTTAAAAAACTTTTTATCTGAAAAATTAAGTGACAAAACAATCTACGAAACTTCGGGTACATCTGATAAGAGGCTTCTTTTCTTTGGAGGTTTACTTAAGGATGATTCTAAAAAAGTTGATTATGGAAAACAAGCAAAGTCGTTTTTAACAACTAAAAAAATTGCTGACTCATTAAGAGAGAGAATAAATGATATTAACCAAAGAGAAAAAAAATATAAGAATAATTTAGAAAATCTTAAACATGAATTAGATGTGATGAGAGAAGATTTTGGAAAGTATAAAGAAATTTTATCAAGGGATTTAAGTAGTGAAGATAGAAATAAACATAATAAAGATCTTCAGTTTCTTGAAAAAGAACGCTTTCAGAATGAGGATAAAATAATTTCTTATGAGAATGACTTAAATATAATAGAAGAACAAAAAGCTAAACTTCTTCATCAACTAAACGAGATAAATGTAAGAGGAGATGAACAATCCAAAAAAGTTGATTCAAAGAAGCTCGATAAATTAGTTACTTTTGTTGATACCTTATTTACTCCGTTAGTTAGCTACAAATCAAAATCTACCTCTGTGGCAGAATTATCCAAAGATATAAAATTTTTAAATAATGGTAGAAATCCATCTTTACAGGAACAAGCAGGAGCGTTTAGTGAAAATTTAACTGTTGGAAAGTTTGGAGGGCTCCTTCCGAACTTGATGTTTACAAGTTCGGATGAACTTGTAGATCCCTTTTTATATCCCTCAAGCTCTTCAATGCCACCTTTCGATAGGAGTTATGAAGAGCTTGATTGGCATTTTTTAGGATATAGTGATTTTGAAGATGCTTTTAATTCATGGGTATCCTACCTTGAAATGGAAATTTCTCAGGTAGAAAGTGTTATGGATGGCCCTACTCCGATGCTAAAAGTTCAAGGTAAAGACAGTGAATCAAGAAATATCTTCGAAGTAGGTTCAGGAGTTTCGCAGGTACTACCTGTGATTGCAATATGTTTACTAGCTAAACCTGGAGAAGTTGTATGCATTGAGGAACCCGAATCAAATCTGCATCCTTCAGCACAAGCTTACCTCGCAGACTTTTTACTTGCTATGGCGGCTAGTGGGCGACAAATAATTATTGAAACTCATTCACCTAATATCATAGATCGCATACGTCTCAGAAAAGCTCATAAGAAAAGCTGGAGAAAATTAAAAGATAGAAAATGGGTGGCATCTTCCTTGAGTATGGACAAATATTCTAAAGTAGATGATGAAGTTCGTCATTTTTCAGAGCCTAAAATAAATATCATATTTGCTGAACAAAACTCAGAAGGAAATTCTGAGTACAGACAAGCTATTCTCGATAAAAATGGTGATATAATTTTTGATGGATCTTCAGAAGAACTATGGCCAAAAGGGTTTTTTGACAATACCCAAGAAGAACTTTCAAACATACTAAAAGCTCGTATTTATTCAGAAGAAGAATAATTTTGAACTTTACTGAACTAGATTTACCATTTGAACTTCGTCCTTATCAAGAGGAGGGGGTTAAATTTCTTTTAACTTCTAGCCACGGGTTATTAGCTGATGATATGGGTCTTGGAAAGACAATACAGGTAATTGCAGCTTTAAAACACAAATATATACAGGAAGGCATATTTAAATGCCTAATTATTGTTCCAAACTCTCTTATCACCAATTGGCAGAAAGAGTTTAATGTATGGTTTCCAGACGTACCCTTAACTTTGCTCGAAGGAGATAGTACGAATAGAGCAATTCTTCTCCAGAGAAATAGAGGATTTACATTAGCAACCTATGACCAGATTCGTATTGCTTATTCGGACCAGGGTTTACGATCGGGTAACGAAATATTACAGTATCCTGAGTTCGATGTTGTAATTCTTGATGAAGCCCAGAAAATTAAAAACTCTAATTCTCAAACAACGTTAGCTTGTAACTTAATACAGAAAAAGTCCGCATGGGTGCTAACAGGAACACCCCTTGAAAATAATGAAAGTGATATAGTCACTCTATTTTCATTTCTAAAAAGGAAAACAATAAAAAAAGGGATGGGCTTGCTAGATATTAAAAATATTATTGCACCATATATGTTGAGAAGGTTGAAGAAAGAAGTATTAACAGAGCTACCTGAACTTATCGAGCAAGACTTTTTTATTAACCTTTCTGCAGAGCAACAAAAAGAATATGACATGGTTTTTGAATCAAGAAGAGAAAAGAATCCTCTTGAAGTCATTACAGCACTAAAAAAAATATGTAATTTTTCAGAAAATCTAAAATCATCAAAACTAGACAGGTTAAAAGATGTTTTAGAAGAGTTAGATCAAAAAAATGAAAAATCTATTGTGTTCTCTCAATATGTAAAAACTCTTGAGAAAATTGACAGTTCATTAAATGCTGACAATGTCTTTCTATATCATGGTGGCTATAACAAGAAAGAAAAAGATAATATTTTGCATAATTTCAAAAACTATCCAGGAAGTGCTGTACTTTTAATGTCTCTCCAAGCAGGTTCTGTAGGTTTAAATTTACAAGAAGCATCAACGGTTATATTATTCGATCGTTGGTGGAACCCGGCTGTTGAAAACCAGGCTATTGCAAGAGCTCATAGGATGGGGAGAACAGAGCCGGTTCATGCAATTAAATTTATAATACAAAATACTATAGAAGAAAGGATAAACCAGCTCTTACAAGAAAAATCAGACATTTTTGATGATGTAATTGAAGGTGCTGTTGAAGTAAGAAATAAATTAAAATTAAACGAAATACTGGAAATTTAATAACTTTTCCCCTATAAAGGATATATAAGGAGATATGAAAATGACAAAAAAACAAGCAGTAGATTTAGCAAAATTTAGAGGTAAATTTAAATATAGTGAAGTAAAAGTTTCAGAATGTACAAATGGTACATTTCAAGTAAGAAATAAAAACATCGGCGTCAATATTGATGACCTCAAAGACAGTATCGAAGTTTCAGGGCTAATACAACCTATCGGTGTAGCAAGATCAGAAGTGACTGAAGGCAGTGATCTCTACAAATGGGAAATCGTTTGGGGCCAAAGAAGACATTACGCTTTTGAATCTCTTGGACTTGAAACTATTCCTGCAATGGTCTTAGATGAAGTTATCTCTCCAGGAGAAGGAAAAGCTCTAAGTGTTATTGAGAACCTAATTAGGGTTGATATGCAAACTAAAGAAGTCTGGAATGCAATAGAAGAAATCTATTTAACTTTTGGTTCTGGAAACCTTGGAAAAGACGCACAGATTTGTGCTGAAAAAACAGGAATTCCACTTAGTGTCGTTAAAGACGCAATAAGAGTTGAGCTTGTAAAAAATCTAAAAAATGGTGAGAAAATGTATAGGTATGCTCAAGAGAAGAGAATACCTAAATCTCAAGCAATTGATATTTTAAATATTTGTAGAAAATCTGACGGTATAACGGTCGACGAAAAGAAAACACAAGAGTTTGTTGATTACTATGCAGCTCAAGATAACAAACTCAGAGGAACTACGCTTGCTGCAGCTAAGCAAAACCCAGGAGGCAATTTAGAACAATGGAAAGATGCTGCATTAACTATGCAACAAACCAAAAACAAAAAATTGACTATGGAGTTTGCACCACGAACTTATGAGAGAATAGAACTTGCATCAACAAGTGAGGGCTTAACTCCCTTTGAGTGGATTAATGCGAGTGTAGTCTCAAGGCTCGATACTGAAGGGTTTTAAACTTGTCTTTAAAAGGAGTGACTCCAAAAGAAGAATTAAGTTTATCTAGATCGGTAAATTACAAAAACACTGGATTCAAACCAGAAATTTCACCTTATGAAGTAGGTAGGTTGCTCACTAAATGTATTGATTCAGGAAATACAGTTCAAGAATTAACTGATTTTTTTCAATATGGATATACAAAAAGTGTTATTGATTTAGTTAATATTTACAAAAATTCAAATGAAAACATAGCGCACCTTATTGTTTTCGATGAACAAGAACTCTATAAAAGAGGCATTGGTTATATTACGTTTGATGTTGCAAGGATTTTAGTTAAATTTGATAAGAAATATCAGGAAGAACTCGCCATAGCAACTGTAGATTTTCAAATGGACAGATATGACTTGGAAGGCATGAAGCAAAGAATGGATAGAAGCGGATTGCCATTCAAAGAAGTTTTAAAAGAGTTTAAGAAGAGAAAAGAAGATCCTGTAGTTACAACTTTACTAACGTTCTTTTTAGACAAAAAAGTTCTTGACCTCATGTCTTCTGAAAAAGGAAAAAAAGTTTTTTACAAAACCCTAGAGATGCCAGAAATCAAAAATCTTTTTAAAG
>MDTC01113525.1_pt1 | contig 12888 bp, 14 predicted proteins | sample 811181 | NCBI WGS metagenome assembly MDTC01 (sample SAMN05326644, study PRJNA326480) | marine metagenome | isolation source: seawater | place: Pacific Ocean: North | collected 2011 | reverse complement strand
CTGTAATCTTTGATTCTACTGATTTGTGCATTGGCATCCTCAGTATGGAATGCTGGCCAACCACAACCTGAGTTGTATTTACTATCTGATTTAAACAGTAAATGGTTACAGCATATACAGTAGTAACTACCTTTGACGAAATGCTTGTCATATAATCCAGTAAAGGCTCTCTCCGTTGCGCCGTTGCGCGTAACTTGATACTGCAATTCAGATAGTTTCTCCCGGTAAATATTATCCAGGTAATCTGCTTGAATTGATAGTGCATGCTTCAATACATCATCCCAGCTTTGTTGGTAAGGTACTGGATCAATCCGATCAATTGAGTGGAAAGCCAAAATTCTTTCAATATCTGAACCGGTTTTGCCCGAACTTCGACCTTGATTATCTGGTTCGTATGAGGTATTTGTATTGGCAAAGATCGTGTCAAAATTCAGGTTTAATTGATCGCACGATATGATTGCGTCATTTAGTATAGTCACCTTGTCACCATCAATATATGGCAGCTCTAACCGCACTCTGTCACTTTCCCAATTACCTAGCTCAAAGGCGTCGTTTAGTTGGTCATAAAATTCAGGCCGGCAATCCGGATAAATAGCATGATCACCGGAATGGACGCCCAGCGAGATAGAAACGTCGACATCAAGTTTCTTACTGAGACTCAACGCATAGCCGTAGATTATTGACGAGAATATCGCATTTCTATTAGGCACTACAGTAGATTTCATTTGTGCTTCTTCATAATGGCCTTCAGGTACTTTCTCAGATGAGGTTAGCGAGCCGGCAAAGGTCGACATTATGGATGATAAATCAACAATTCTGAAATCTACCTGGTAGCCGCATTTAGCTAGATAATCGATATTTTGTTGCGCTCTGGCTAGTTCAATTACGTGTTTTTGTCCATAATCGAAACCGATTGTGTACACGGTATTTCCTTCTCTTAACAAGCGTAAGAGTAGTGAAGTGGAATCCATGCCACCACTGAGAGCCATAACTGCAGTGCTCATCAGTCAATCCCCATCCATTTATGTGTTTGCAGCGACAGCCTCCACTGCGGGTTTTCTTTTACCAAAGCTTCGGTTAATGCGAAGTTTGTTCCATTCCATGCGACTGATTCGGACTCTATGTAACAAGGTTGAATGTAAAGATGGGTAAAGCCTGAGACTAAATCATCATACATGGATAGATCTTGACCAACATAAACGCATTTTAGTTCATCTCCAGTCCGTTGTTTTATCTTAGTATTGGGATATAGTTGATCTTTTGGCGAGACGCAAATCCAATCGATTAACCCCTCCTCTATTGGTATTGTACCATTAGTCTCAATTGAGATGTGATAGTCTCTCAACTTCAATTCTCTTTGGATTGGCCACAGATTATGAATCATTGGCTCCCCTCCAGTGAATATAACATTCTTACACTGATAACTCTCAATTTTCTCGATAATATCTTGACATTTTATTCTTTGATAAGTTAAAAAATCGGTATCACACCATTCACAACGAAGATTACAATTGCCAAATCTAACAAACACGTGTGGAATCCCCGACCGATTACCTTCACCTTGAACAGAGTGAAAAATCTCGACAATGTCATACATATAATCTAAATCTGCAACCTCTTTTGCAGAGTGATGATTACTTTCTGATTTACTGGTCATGTGTTCACCTTAGTTGTTAATCAGTTGGAATAATTCTTGGCGGGCTTCTGCTTTATCGAAAAACACTCCTCGCATGGCAGAGGTTGTCATTAGCGCATTAGCTTGTTTGACGCCTCTGCATCGCATACATCCGTGAGCAGCCTCAATTATCACAGCACAACCTAATGGTTTAAGATAACGTTCAAGATCATCGGCAATATCCTTGGTGATACGCTCTTGGTTTTGTAATCTTCTAGCATGACATTCCACGATTCGCGAAAGTTTAGAGATTCCAACAATCCTATCTACTGGGATGTAGGCAATATGAGCCTTGCCGTTGAATGGTTGCAAATGATGTTCACAAGTTGAATGAAATGATATATCCTTGAGTAGTACAATGCCATCATAACCCTCGCCATTAAAAGTTGAACTTAATATCGCCTCGGGGTCCATTTCATAACCGCTGAATATTTCATCCCAGGAATCAATTACGCGGTCGGGCGTATCCAGTAGGCCCTCCCGCTGATAGTCGTCTTCAAGATAACTCAGCAGAGTTCTTACGGCTTCCTTAGCATCATGTCTTGTTGGCATTTTTTCATCTCCCATTGCGTATGTCGATTTCATCCAGTTGGTCGAGTAATTTACGACATGCGGTTCTAATAGCATCAGCCACACTAACAAACTTTTTTTCATCCCCGACGTGCTTTTTGATATCGATTAATATTTCAGCCGGCATGTCTAGCGAAACCTTTGGCATAGTTTAGGGCAGTAGCAACGAAATATAAGTATTCGTATAGTATTACTATAGTAATATAGTGCTCAAATAATTTGTTGTTTTGCTACTTGGTTTGGCGAATATTGAAGAAGCGCCAAGATTGCAATAGTATTGATGAGGGCGATAAGCAGGGCGGATGAGGCACTCGATGCGTTAGCAGATATCAGAAACAATTCTGGTAAAATGGACACTATTGGTCTAAGCGACGAAGTTATTGCTAAATTCTGTCATCTGGACAATAAACTATCACAAGCAATAAGCGAAGGGTTGGCAAACCACCGTGCATTGCGTAAGAGCTTAGGCAGCGATGTCATGCTTACTGATGAACCCGAATTAGTTTCACTATTGCAGGAAGATTACGTCAATTTCTATGCGCCTGCAACAGTTAATCCATACATTGCTTTAGCTGCTAGGGGGCCTTGGATAGTAACGTCTCATGGTGCGGTTGTCCATGACAATGGTGGCTACGGTATGCTGGGTGCAGGTCATGGTCCGGAGAGCGTCATCGATGCAATGTCGCAAAATTGGGTGATGGCCAATGTGATGACGCCGTCATTTAGTCATAGTAGATTAGCCAGTGCTCTCAAAGAGGAACTTGGCAATACTCGGGGACATTGCCCATTTACCAAATTTATCTGTATGAATAGTGGTTCAGAGTCGATGACTGTGGCTTTGAGGATTGCTGATATTAATGCCAACAAGCAAACTGGACCAGGCGGCAAATACGAGAACTATCCGATTAAAATGATCGCCGTCGAACGCAGTTTTCACGGCAGAACAGACCGACCAGCCCAAATTTCACATTCCTGTAAATCTGGATATGATAAGAACCTAGCAACATTTCAAAATCGAGACAATCTAATTTTAGTCCCAGCAAATGATCCAGACGCACTACAAGCAGTCTTTGAGCGCTCGGTGGCAGAGAAGTTCTTCATTGAGTTAGTTGCAATAGAACCTATCCAAGGTGAAGGTAACCCTGGAATGTGCGTTACGAGAGAATTCTACGACGCTGCTCGACGATTAACCAACGAATATGACTCAATGTTGCTTGTTGATTCAATCCAAGCCGGAATACGAGGCCAAGGTTGCCTATCTGTGATTGATTATGACGGCTTCCAAGATGCTGAAGTGCCTGATATGGAGACGTGGTCGAAAGCTATCAACGCTGGCCAATACCCATTATCCGTTCTCGGTATGAACGATCGAGCAGCATCCATGTATGTAGTAGGTATATACGGAAATACAATGACTACCAACCCTAGAGCGCTAGAAACTGCAGTTGCGGTGCTAGAACAAATTACTCCAGAGTTGCGAAAGAATATCAAGGACCGGGGCGATGAATTCGTTGAAAAATTAAAGCTACTAGCAGAAGAATTGCCGGGTACTATCACAAAAGTACAGGGTACTGGTTTGCTGTTAAGTGCTGAATTAGTCCCGCACAAATATCCCGTGGTCGGTTTTGACGCAGTTGAGCCATGGTGCCGCCGAAGGGGCCTTGGAGTGATACATGGTGGACATAATGCCTTGCGGTTCACCCCTCACTTTAGGATAACATCGGAAGAAATCGATTTGATAATTGATATAGTCAGGGACGCACTTATTGCATTTTCATGAAAGAGTAGTAACTATGTCCTCACGTTTGAATTGTCTCGCAGCATAGTATGCTGCAAGGGTTGCGTAAACAATCGACGTGATCATCCATATCACCACGTGCTCTATAATTACCCTGTCTAGTAACAGTTCTCTTAGGGCTAGTAAAATATTGATTACTGGTATACCAAACCAAAAACTTTCAATGCCGTCTAAATTAATTACCTGGGTAAATAAGGCCGGGAAAATAATCAAAATAATCGCTGGCCCCAGAATAGAGCCGGCTTCCTTAACACTATGAGAGCGCATTGCTAGTGCTAATTCCAGTGCAACAACCATAATGGCAAATAGCATGATTGAGAGGATAATTAGTAGTATGGCAAAACCTGACAAATCTGGAACACCAATAAAATCAGATGATGCTAGGTAGCCAATAGCAAATAATAAACCAACAATTTGGAGTAACACTCCGACACCGGTAATTGTCGCCACACCCAGCCATTTACCCACAAGTAATTCATTTCTCGAGCATGGTAAACCTAGCAGTGCTTCAAGAGTGCCACGTTCTCGTTCTCCAGCAGTCATGTCAATAGAAGGTTGAATGGCGCTGGAAAAGGTCCATATTGCTAAAACTAGCGGGATGAATAGCGATAATATCAATCCGGCCTGTTCCCCTTCAGTTGCTACGTCAGCATTACTTGTTTCACCGTCCCATCTCAGTGGATCAAGTGTGCTGTTTACCTCTAATCCACCAGCAGCGATCCGTTGAGCGGTGAGATTATTTTCAAAACTAATCAAGGCATTGATGATCCGTGCTTTTGCTTCGCTGGAACTTTCTGATGTCGATAGATGGATTATTGAATAATACCATATATCCGATGAATAGTTTAGCCTTAGAACAGCATCTATTTCCATGTCTCGAACTCTGTCTAAGTCGTCTCTTGGGTCAGATAGTGAGCCAGTAAAGTTTGTACTGATAAGAGTTAATTGTGTTGTGGTATTATTAAACTGAGTAACAATAAAATCAGGATAAGAATTGTATTGGACTTCAACATTAACCTCTTTTGAATCTAATTCAGCTGCTTCTGATTCTAGTAGGATAGGGAATACTATGAACAGTACCGGGAACATTAGAATTGGAATAATTATTATGGCAACTATTGTTCGCCAGTCCCGAGCAAACTCTACAACCTCCTTCTTAGCAATAGTAGTGATTCTATGCAATGATTTATTCATCTAAATCACCACCTTCATATGCTAACTCTGGAGTTTTTGGTCGGAATAATTTGTGCCACAGTTTAGTAATCCCTGATTCTTGCTTTGCGTCCTCAAACCGCATTCGAGCTTTTTCCTGAGTCAAACTAACATACGCCTCTTCAAGTGTTTCAGTTGCCGTATCTTGGATTAATTTTGATGGTGGACCATTGGCTTTGATAACCCCATTATGGATAATAATAATTCGATCACAAACTTGCTGTGCTTCAAATAATTGGTGAGTTGAATAAACCACTGTCCCGCCTTCTTGTTTGATTTGTTCAACCAATGCTCTGACCGTCCGAGCACTGGTGACGTCAAGCCCAGCAGTGGGCTCGTCTAGTAGCAATACCTTCGGACCGTGTGCCAAGGCTCTGAGTAGCGCGGTTTTCTGTCGCATTCCCCTAGAGAAACCCTTGGTATATCGAGATAGGTTATCTTCCATATCTAGACTTTGAGCGAATTTTAATGTTCTTTTCCAAGCTATTGAATCACTGACACCGTACAGCCTACTGTGATATCTTATGTTTTCCCATGCAGTGAGTCTTGAGTATAGCCCGGTTGATTCAGGAACCACTCCAAGATTACCCCGCATCCTGTATACTGGTGTCCCGTCTGCAAGTGTCACATCGCCATTTGACGGTCGGTATACTCCCGACATTAACCGCAGCAGTGTTGTTTTTCCAGCACCATTACTGCCAACAAGACCAACTACCTCTCCTGATTTAATCTCAAATGATACTCCATCGAGGGCGATGACTTCGGCAAAGTTCTTGCGCACGTTGGAAACTTTTAGCAATGTGCCATCGCTCGTCATGCTCAACTTGCCCTACCTGATTCAATTGCACTGTTCAATCCAGGATATTTAATCTCGAGTTTTCTCGCTCTTGCGAGTTGCTGCTTCAATTGAGCGTATATCTCTCTTTGTGGCACACCCATATCGATTAGATTCGCAAACATCTCAAAAGCGCCATATATTGAACCTGCATCTAGATATGCGTCGTTGGTAATTTTGCCATTATATCTAAGAACTTCTAACCTGGTTGCGATAAATTTTGCTTCCGCTTTTAATCTAGGCCCGTCAATGTGTGAGAGGGCCATCAACTGGTCCACACACGTGCGCATGGTTAGAATTCCACTAGATGGATTATGATTGTTTCCTATCGCTTTTGAGCTAATTCTACCAGAACACCACCAGTAGATTTTGGATGGACGAACGCAATCAAACTGTCCTTGGAACCTATTCTAGGTGTGTCATCAATCATTGTTATGCCGGCTTCAATCAACCGGGCTATGAGCTCGTGTATATCATCAACTTGAAAACAAATTTGTTGAATTCCAGCACCGCGTTTTTTGATGAACCGGCCAATCGGGGTCTCATCTCCGGTTGGTTCAAGCAATTCTATCATTGCCGGTTTTTGTGGCTTAACCCCAATAGGCATAAATCTAGTGATAACTCCCTGATCGGTTACTTCCTCATCATCACCTTGCTTGATGAGTCCTAATAGGTTCCAAAATTTCTCACCCTCATCTAGATTAGTTACTGCAATGCCGATGTGGTCTAATCTTATGTCCATAATAACACCTAAAATCCACTCGGAGCCATCCAAGTCCCAAATATATCCTTCATAGCACCCATTATTTCTCCCAATGTACAATCAGTTTTGATAGCTTGAATAACTAGTGGGAATAAATTCTCATCTGTCTGTGACGCCGCCCGTATGTTGTCCAGTGACTGTTGGGCTGCAATGTTATCACGATTTTTTCTTAGGTTGGATAATTTTTTGGCTTGAGATGTACCTAACTCATCATCTAACTTCATTGCTTTTATACTGCTCTTTTCATCCATAACACCATGATTTACGCCAACTATTTTTCGTTTTCCGGACTCCACATCATTGATATGTGCGTATGCTGAATTATGTATTTGCCTTTGCTGCCAGCCTTCTTTTATTGCTGACATTGCTCCACCTTTTGAATCAATTTCTTCTATCATTAACATAGCTGCATTGTATATTCTATTGGTAAGATGTTCGACATAATGTGAACCACCTAATGGATCGATTACGTCGGCTGCTCCAGATTCCTCAGCAATAATTTGCTGGGTTCTGAGGGCTATAGTTGCACTTTCCTCCGTCGGCAGACCAATAGCTTCATCATACGAATTAGTGTGTAGACTTTGCGTACCGCCACAAACCGCTGCTAAGGCTTGGATAGTGACTCTCGAAATATTGTTTAGTGGTTGTTGTGCAGTCAGGCTTACGCCAGCAACTTGAGTATGAAAGCGTAATTTTTTCGATTTTGGATTGTTTGATTCATATCTACTATCGACAAGATCATGCCACAATTTTCTAGCTGCTCTGAATTTTGCCACCTCTTCGAAAAAATCATTATGACAATTAAAGAAAAACGATAGCCTTGGAGCGAAATCGTCGATATCCAGCCCTGTAGCTAAAGCTGCATCGATGTAGTTTAGGGCACTTGCTAGGGTAAACGCTACCTCTTGGGTTGCGGTACACCCAGCCTCACGAATGTGATAGCCACTTATCGAAATTGTATTCCATTGGGGTATGTTGGTTGCGCAAAATGAAAAAATGTCGGTTATTAACCGCATACTTTCGTCTGGAGGGAAAACGTATGTGCCTCTTGCCATGTATTCTTTGAGAATATCATTTTGAATTGTCCCACGGATGTCTTCCATTGCGACACCCTGTTCTTCTGCAACAACAACATACATTGCTAACAATATCATAGCGGGAGCGTTAATTGTCATTGAGGTTGAAACTTTATCCAAAGGAATGCCAGACATCAGTTCCCGCATATCATCTAATGTTGAAATCGATACACCTACTTTACCTACTTCACCTAGAGATAACTCGTCATCCGCATCAAGTCCAAGTTGTGTAGGCAAATCAAATGCAACGGACAATCCTTTTTGCCCGCGCTCTAATAGTAACTTGAACCTCTCATTGGTTTCTCTGGCACTAGAAAAACCGGCATATTGCCTCATAGTCCAAAGACGCGAGCGATACATCGTATCATGGATGCCCCCAGTGTAAGGTGGCTGGCCAGCCAAATCTGTCTGTTCAGGGAAATTCAACGGTATATCGATTCCGGAAAGTGTCTTCCATTCTGATTTCCGGTCGCCTGCCATGATAATCCCACGATAACTAGATTCATCAAAACTGCTGTTTTGTGGATTTGCAGCTTACTTGATTAGCATCCACAAGTCGGATCCCCGCAACCGGATTGTCCAGGCGTGACATCGACCACTTCAACTTCGAAGGTTAGTGATTTGCCTGCCAAGGCGTGGTTGAAATCAGCAGTAACCATATCTTCTGATAGATTACAAACGGTAAATGGGGCCGGACCGTGGGGCATTTGAGCGACTAGTTGGAAGCCAACCTCGAGAGCGGTCTGCTCTTCTAGTTGGGCGAATTGCGAGCGCGGTATTTGGAGGATAGCTTCCTCATCTCGATCGCCATATGCTCGATCTGCGCTTAACGTGAAGGTCTTTTTTTCACCCATTGCTGAACCGATTAATTCTTCTTCAAAACCTTTGATCATCTGCCCTTTACCGACGGTGAATTTTAGTGGGTCCCGCCCGGCACTACTATCAAACACCTCGCCTGTATCGGGTAAAGTGCCAGTGTAGTGTACTTTCACATCCATCCCAGTCGCTACAATATTATTACTCATACTTTCATCTCCTAGTTGATATACTCTTAATCTCTTGTTTCAATCGCTCAGCAATCTCATCGGTAAGTATGAGTTCTGTATTTTTGAGTTCAATAAACTCAATGGCCGAATCAATACTTATTCTCTCGCCTTTGGCAATTATCTGGCCTAAGACGTTAGAGCGATGCTCTTCAGGGACATCTGGGTGTGCTAGTATATCTCTCGCAACATACTTGAACTCCAATATCTTTTGTCGATTGAGTTTCTTTTCAAGGCGCTGTCGTCCACCACCCTTCTTGTCAATCCTTCTAGATTTCCGTTTTTTCTTTGATATCCCAGCTGATGACTTATCGACGCTTTGTATTGTCTTGAAAACATTTAGATTCTTATTCATTAATTCTTGAGGCACAGGTATTTCATTAACCTCTAATGAGTCATTATCCTCTTCATCACTATCACTCGTATCCCCTGCATCAATTGTTAGTTCCGGTTTAAGTTCTGATTTTCCAGCGCTTTGACTTAATTTAGCATTGTCTTTGGATTTTTGAGACTTTCTTTTTAATTCCGCTAGTCTATCCTCTCTTGAGGATTTGACAACTGCTGGTTTTGCCGCTGTCTTCTCGGTAATGGTTGGTTTGGGTTCAACGATTGGTTCAACTAATGTTGTTGCTTTTGTAGGTTCATCGCTGTGGACTGCAGACTCGGTTTTTGTCATATCGACTGCCAGTTTCTCCCTCGCTTGTCTTTGAAGATCCTCTAAGGTTTTTACCTTGCCAGCTTGGGTTGAATTACCAATTGGAGCGGCACTTTGGTTTTGGGACTCTAAACGACGTTTTTCTTTGGCCTTTTCTGCGTGCCTTCTGTTTCGCTCGGCGGCGGCGTTTTGGGCAAATGGGTTGAATGGAACATCTTTCCTTCGCCTGTTACGACCGTTCATCGATTTCCCCTGCTAAACCCTCAACACCGACCTCTTAAAACGGTTGGCCACGCTCACGCCCATATTATTGGCGTCTGATCGGTTCTCAGATACTGATCAATTGCGCTATTATCAAACTCAGTAACTCGTCCTGACTGTAACTCTAACCAACCCAGAAGACCGATCATTGTGCCATTATCGATGCAATACATTCTTGGCGGGGCATATGATTTTGCTTGACGTTCTTCGCACATGAGTTCGCACATAGTTCGCAATCGATTGTTGCATGCAACACCCCCACCGAGCAATAGCTCGGTTTTGCCAGTATGGGCAAGAGCTCGCTCAGCAACCTCTACGCACGCTGAAAATACATGCTCTTGCAGGCTCCAACACACTGCTTCTAGCGGCTTACCGTTTTCTACTAATCTTAATGCAGCCGTAAGCACCCCGGAAAATGCCAAATCCATCCCACGTACAGCATATGGCAATTCAAGTCCGTTCATGTTAGCATCTGGATTCTCATCCTGCCATTTTGCCGCCAGCTTTTCGATAACTGGGCCTCCTGGGAAAGGAATTCCCTGGGCGCGAGCAAATTTGTCTAACATGTTACCGATGCCGATGTCTAGTGTTTCGCCAAGGACTCGGTATTTACCCTCTAATCTAGCGATAACCTGGGTATTTCCTCCCGATACATAAAGCAATACAGGATCATCGCATCCGCATTGCTGGCGGCCGATTTCTATATGGGCTACACAGTGATTAACACCAATCATTGGAACATCAAATTTTGCTGCTAACCCCCTAGCGATAGATGCACCTACCCTCAAGCAAGGTCCTAAACCGGGCCCTTGTGAGTAGGCAATTGCACCGATGTCATTAGCGTTTAATGACTGGCTGGACAACGCAGCCTTGAGTAAATCTGCCGCTGCGGCTTTATGATGATCTGCAGCTTCTCGAGGATGTATCCCCCCTTTTTCTGGCCTTATGGTTGAGGTTGATGATGGGAAAGGTTTGCCGTCGGGATCAATTAGCCCGAATGATAGCGTGTGTGCTGTTGATTCTATACCAAGTGTCCACATAGTATCTCCCTGCCCCGCCCTAGTAAGCCATTATTATTGAACCCTCACTCTCTAGCGTGTTACATGCGGACCGTATTGTACAACAGCGGGCCGATAGTTTCCTTTGATGTCAAGCAACCAGTAGTTGGCGATGATTTGAGTAATGAAGAATGGATACTAGACGAAGGAAAAGCAATTATTATTGAAGCAGACACAATTGTTAATATTCAAGATTCACAAGAGGCTTTGAATGATTATCAATCAGATAGCAAAACGACCCAACTCATAGATATGGCTGGTAGGGCAATAATTCCGGGGTTAATTGATTCACACACGCATTTGGTTTGGGGTGGTGACCGATCTCGAGAGGTTCGATTAAAACAGCAAGGGTATAGCTATGCCGAAATTGCTCGCCTCGGAGGCGGTATTAATTCAACAGTTGCAATGACTACTAAGTTAAGTGACGCAGAATTATTCAGATTAAGTAAAAGGAGGGCCCAAATCGCTCTTGAAAACGGTACAACTCATATTGAAACAAAATCTGGCTATGGTCTATGTAACGATGGTGAATTAAAATTACTCAGAGTTGCTGCTATGTTAAACGAAGATGATAGTTTGCCAAGTGTTGAATCGACCTGGATGGGTGCGCATGCCATACCTGATGGACATAATTTGGAATCATATACAGAGGATATAGTAACAAAACAGTTACCCATGGTTGCCCAGTCGGGCCTTGCAAGGAGTGCCGACGTCTTCTGTGAGCCCGGGTGGTTTGGCATTGAAGAGACTAAAACTATCCTTATTGAGTCTAGAAAGTTGGGTCTTGACCTACGCATGCACATTGACGAATTCTGTGATGGGGGTGGTGGTAGTTTAGCAGCTGAATTAGCTGTTGAAACCGCTGATCATGCCCACTATACCAATGCTGAGGCGCGCGAGCGCATGAAAGATGCATCGGTCAACACTGGTTTTTTACCCGGGACGCCCTATAATCTGGGTACAGACTGGCCAGACATCAAGTCAGTAACTGCGCTAGAATCTCCATGGACGATCGCCACTGATTTTAATCCAAATAACCAGGTACTAAGTTTGCCTTTTGCCGCGTCCTGTATCGTACAGAGATGTGGTATTGATCCATTAGCGGCGCTAGCCGCTTGTACAGTAAATGCCTCATTCATCACACAAACTAAGAATTCTCATCGTCATGGGGTAATTGCGCCGGGCGCAGTGGCCAACCTAAACATACTGAGTTCCAATCAATGGGAGTCATGGTGCTTAACACCCGGGCATACGCCTTTTGACGCTACTCTTGTTGGTGGGGAACTAAGAATTAATGAAAAAGCGATAAATACTTTTGCAAAGGTATAAATTATAAACTTGCTGGAGAATAAAATTAGGTGTAAATCATGCCAATACTTGAAACCATTGTTTGTCAGACCGGCAAAGGTAAGGAGGCAAGGCTGGAACGAATGGTTAAGTCTAGGATCGAATTTTCCAAACGCCAGTCAGGATGTGTCGCAGCCTGGTACGGTATTTCAAACTCCGATGAATATCTATTTCTAATCCAGATAGCTTACGAGTCTATGGAACAATTTCATATTATAAAAAAATTAGTTGAATCGACACTTGATTCAAAAGATGGCGGTTTGGAGTCATGCTTAGTTGGGCCTCCGCTGCTCGGATTATTCGAAGTAAGTGAGAATGCGTTAAAATCAATAAAATAGCGTGTTACTATCTGTCGTATAACATACATTATGCGTCATCTATACAATTACAGTAAATTATGCAGCCGAAATGAGGTGAGTGATTTGGCTTGCAGTAGGCTGTTTAGTCCTCCAAAAATGGGTTATAAGCTGCAGAAAATTCGAATTATGTCCTATCTAGCCCCTCATTGGTAAGGAAAATTCGACAAAATTGAGCGCTCTAGATAATTAATATCGAAGAATTGATAATTCTCCAATGGTCAGGCATTATTGATAGT
>MDTC01206565.1_pt1 | contig 12889 bp, 9 predicted proteins | sample 811181 | NCBI WGS metagenome assembly MDTC01 (sample SAMN05326644, study PRJNA326480) | marine metagenome | isolation source: seawater | place: Pacific Ocean: North | collected 2011 | reverse complement strand
TCCCATAATAAAATGGTTTAATTACGTTCTTGTAGCCTGAAGCTTTATTAGCTTCATTTTGAATTTTCAAAATATTTTCAGCAATTATTTGTTCCGAATTATCCACATTTGAGGATCCTTTAAAAACATCAGATGTGACGTTCTTAATACTTACTATAAAAGTTGCTGTAAGACCAGGATTGGTGAGTTCTTGCTTAAGATTCATAGCCCAGAAGCCATTCTTTAGGTAATTATTTTCAACTGTACTGTGCTGTTGAATTTGACTATAGCCACAATGATGATTGGTTAAGATCAATCCTTTATCACTCACAACTTCAGCAGTACATCCTCCTCCAAAATGTACAATAGCATCTTTTAAACTTGAATTATTTATACTATAAATATCATCTGCACTAAGTTCTAAGCCATTGCTTTGCATTTGGCCCTCAATTATTTTTAATAAAGATGGTATCCACATACCCTCATGAGGAAAGAATTCAAGAACTTGAAATGAAAATAGGACTGATATGATAAAGACTTTAAGTTTCATAATAAAATTTTATTTATAACTAATATAATTGGTAAATCTTAATATTAATGTTATTAATTCAATTATTAAGCATTAAACTATATTTGCTTGATGAATATTTTAGAATTGATTTTTAATTTAAGTATTGTATATGTTATATACAATTTAGTTTGGTGGCTAATAGTTAAACTTCCCAAAGGTTTTATAACTGGATTCAATAAAAATATAGCATTAGATTATGTTTTATCAGCTTTAAAATTTTTAATTCTTAGTAATATTACTTTTACTAATTGTCTGAATCATATTCAAAACATTAGTCCTAATGTCTATGATGTTTCAGTTACTTACATTATTGGAGGATTATTTTTGTTGATCTACATGGCTAGTAAGCTAAATAAAAAAAGATCATTATTTAATTTAGCAACTAATTTTGGTTTAAAATCTAAATTTAATTTTAATAACTCTATTTCAAATAAACTTAAGTATGAAAACCATATTATTGGAGTTTCTATGGTTGTCTTTACAGCTTGTATAGGGTTTCCAAGTTTTGGAGAAATTATTTATCTAAATCCTTTAAATATTTGGTTTAACGAAACTATTCAAGGTCTTTATCAAGCCCCCATTTTAAAAAATATTTTTGGCTTTTTTGGCTTTTTTTTCATGGTTTCTACTTTTCAAAAAGGAATTTCAAGTATCAAAACTATTATTGATCAAATTTCTGGGAAATCAACTAAAAAGAGTAATGAATCTCCAATGGAAGAAATGATGAGAAAATTTACTGAAAAAAACTCTGGAGAAAATAGTTCTAAAAAAGTAGAAATGGACGATGATCTCTACGTAGATTTTGAAGAGATGGATGATAATGAAAATTAAAGCTTAAATGAAAATCGTAGTAAGAACATTTGCAGGTTTTGAAGAAATACTTTCAGAAGAAATTTTTCAAATAACTAATATAAAACCAGAAGTTGGTAAAAGAGCTGTTTATCTAAATGGAGACTTAGAAATAATTTATTCGCTTAACTTATGGTCTAGACTTGCCCTAGATGTCCTTGTAGAACTACATCATTATAAAGCAAGTAATGAGAATGAACTTTATAATGGCGCTTATGATTTTATTTGGGAAAATGAATTTTCTATTCATGAAACATTTTCAATTACAAGCGTAGTTAATTCACCATTTTTTAACCATTCTAAATATGCTTCTCTTAAGATAAAAGATGCTATAGTTGACCAATTTAACAAAAGAATAGGTAAAAGACCAAGCGTAGATAGAGAAAACCCAGATCATAAATTTTTGGTAAGAATTTCACATAACCAAGTGAATTTGCTTTGGAATACATCAGGAGACTCGTTATTTAAAAGAGGATATAGAACCATGACAGGAACTGCGCCTTTAAATGAAGTCTTGGCAGCAGGAATTATAAAGTTTAGTGGCTGGGACTTAAAAAGACCTTTGATCGATCCTATGTGTGGATCAGGAACTTTTATTTGTGAAGCATTAATGATTGCAAAAAATATTCCTCCATCAATAAAAAGAAAATCTTTTGGTTTTATGAATCACAAAGATTACAACCATAATTTATGGGAAAAATTAAAAGCTAAATCTCTAGAAAAAATAAATGAGAACAACCCAACAATAATGGGCTTTGATAATTTTAATGAGATGATAATTGCATCAAGAAATAATGTGAATAATGTTTTTTCAAATAATAAATGTAAAATCACATTTAAAGATTTTTTTGATTTAGAAGCACCAATTGAAAATTCAATATTAATTCTTAATCCACCATATAATATAAGGATATCACAAGATAAAAACCACTTATTTTATGAAAAAATAGGTACAAGACTTAAGCATACATGGTCTGGATCAGATGCATGGATATTAAGTGGCGATTTAGAAAGCTTAAAGCATATTGGTCTAAGACCTAAAAGAAGAATTAAATTATTTAATGGGCCAATTGAAACTAAGTTGGTACATATTCCACTTTACAGAGGAAGTAAAAAAACTAAAAAACAACCTAAAATTGAATAAAAATCTAATTAGAGATATTATTTTGACTAAAATAAATAAACTAAAAACTGAAATAGCGGATTTAAAATTATTAGCCAAACCAATCGAACCAGAAAATTCAATAGGAAGAATTAGTAGAATGGATGCAATTAATAATAAAACTATAGTTGATAGGATGTTGAGGAATTCGGAACAAAAATTGAAAAATCTTAAATTTAACTTATATCTTTTAGAAACTGATGATTTCGGAAACTGTAGGAAATGTAAAAATGAGATAAATATTAACAGAATAAAATTAATGCCGGAAGTCACTACATGTGTAAAATGTAGTTAAGGAATTAGAGGTAAATTTTGATAAAAACTTTTACTTTTTCTTACAGAAACTGAAAGTATTTCACCATTAATTAATTCAACTGTATTATTTGACTTATTAAAGTAAGAAACATAAGTCATATTTAAGAAAAAAGATTTATGTATTCTAAAAAAATAAGTCTTTTCGATATTTAAACTAACCCATTTCAAAGTTTTTAAAATTAGAATATCTTTAATATTATGTCTAATTATTTTAGTGGTATTACCACTTGCTTTGCAATAGATGACATTTTCAAGTCTTTCTACTTTAAAACCTTTTTTAAATGGAAAAATAAAATTATCTAGATTCTTTGTAAATATTTCTTTATTGTAAAAATGAGAAAGTAGGTTATAAGAATGTAAAATATCAGAACGAGAAACTGGATTTAAAATAAAATTGATAGGTCTGTATTTAATAGTTTTAAAAACCAAATCTTTATTAGAACTTAAAAACTATTAGAAAGTCAAATTTAAATCTAAAATGATTCAATAACTCAAAGCCAATTTTATTTTTAGAAGTAATCTCGATAAAAATTAGATTAATATTATTCGAAGTTATGTAGTTAATTGCCTCTTCAACATTATCTAGGATTTTGAAAACAATTAATTTCCCAGGTAAAGTTTGAGATATTTTATCTTTTAATACATTTGCAGCAAATAAATCATCATTTATTATTATTGAAGAATACATGATCTGAAAGTAAATTAAAGTAAGATTGGATAATTTAATTTTAAGATAATTTACGTTAATTGACTACTTTCAAACTTTTAAATAAAAATATCAGTCTTTAAAATTAAATAATAAGATAATCTCATACTTTAAAATTTATAACAATCTATCTACATAAATTAAAATGGAATTAAATAAAGATGATATATTAAAAAATATCAATAGTTTTTTTGGGGCTGATAATGAATTAGCTATAAAAGAAGCTGAACACCAGATTAAGATATTTGAAGTAATTTTTGAAAAAGAAGTTGAAGAATATCAGAAATCAAAATCTAAGGAAATAGCCAACCCAGAAAAAGATTCAAAAAACATTAAAATTATTAAATCAATCAAACTTTTTAGAGAAGATTTAAAAAGAAAAAAAGATAAAAGAAAAATAGAAGAGAAAAAAAATACTGAAATTAAAAAACAGATTTTAAAAGAATTTGAAACACTAATTAATAGCAAGGAAAAACTTAGTGATTTAGCAAAAGGAATAAAAGAAATTAGAAATAAATGGAATAAAATTGATAATGTATCTATTCCAAATGAACATAATTTACAAAGGGAATTTAGTAAGCTAAATGAAGCTTTCAATTATAATTTTAACATATATAAAGAATTAAAAGAAAATGATTTAAAAAGAAATTTTTCACTTAAGAATCAAATTATTTATGAAATTAAAGAGCTGGCAAAAATTAAAGACATTAAAAATGTTCAGACAGAATTAAAATTATTACAAAGTAAATGGGAAGAAATTGGCCCCACATTTAAAGAACATTGGGATGAAATAAAGAAAAACTATTGGGCTGAAGTAAATTTAATTCAGAAGAGAATTAGAGAATTCTATAATAATTTAAAAACCAGTCTAAAAGAAAATTTAGATATTAAAAATAGATTGATTCAGGAAGCTAAAGATTTAGTCAATGAAGATATATCAGACTCAAAAAAATTAAACTCAGTAACAACTCAGTTTAAAAATCTTCAAGAAAATTGGAAAAAAACAGGACCTGTTCCTAAAAATATAAGTGATAAAATCTGGAAGGAGTTTAGGTCTTATTTTGACGAGTTTTTCGCAAAAAGAAACGAAATTCTCAATATTGAAAAAAGTGGCCTTAAAGAAAATTATAATGCCAAAGTATTATTAATTGAAACTGCAAAAAAATATGTAGCAAATGTAGCAAATGACAGTAATCCCTTGTTGATAAAAAAACTTCAAGAAAAATGGAAAAATATTGGACATTCTGGGAGGTTTGCTGAACAAAAGCTTTGGAAAAAATTTAGAATTCAATGTGATAATTTCTTTGACGCTAAAAATAAAAATAAGAACGCAATTATTAATAGGGAGAAAGAAAACCTTCAGACTAAAATTTCTCTATTAGATGAAATAAAAAAAGAAACTAAAATTAATTTTACTAAAATCATGGACTTTATCAAAAAATTTCAAGAAGTAGGTGAAGTTCCAAGAAAAAAATCTAACGAAATAAGTAAGCAATTTGATGAAATTATTAGACATTATTGTTCTAATAGTAAATTTTCAAATGAAGAAAATCACCAAATTAAAAGAGCAGTAAAAGCTTCATTTTTGTCCAATTCTTCCAATCCTGAAAAAGCTTTTACAGATGAAAAAAATAGAATAAATAAATTAATTAATCAGATAATTAAAGAAACTACACAGTTAGAAAACAATTTAGGTTTTTTTTCAAATGCTAAAGGAAAAATGTTTGATGATTTTCAAGCTAAGATTCAAAAAAACAATGAGAAAATAATTGATTTGAGAGATGAATTGAAAAAATTATCTGAAGCATATCACAAAAAATAAATTTCTTTATTATATTATAGCTCATAATGAAAACAGATATTTTATTTACTGATGATTCTATTGTTTTTGGTCTCTTGATGATTGCTTTAGGTTTTGTTTTTTATACAGAATCTATTAAAAAAGGTTTTTGGCCAAAATTTTATAAAATTGTTCCAGGTCTTTTTATGGCTTATTTGATACCTGCTGTACTAACTTCTTTTGGCATTATTGCACCCGAATGGGAAACAGCTAATAGTACTGGAGAATTAATTATTCAAAAATCCAATCTTTATTATGTAGCTAGTAGGTATTTACTTCCTGCTGCTTTGGTTTTAATGACTCTTAGTATTGACTTAAAAGCTGTATTTGGGTTAGGGTGGAAAGCTTTGGCCATGTTTTTTACAGGAACCATTGGCATCATCATTGGTGGGCCAATTGCTATATTATTAATATCTATAATTTCACCTGAAACTGTTGGCGGTATTGGACCTGATGCTGTTTGGCGAGGCCTTTCTACCTTAGCGGGAAGTTGGATTGGTGGTGGAGCTAACCAAACTGCAATGTTAGAAATTTATGGATATAATCAACAATTGTATGGTGGAATGGTATTTGTTGATATAGTGGTAGCTAATATTTGGATGTCAATTATATTAATTGGAATTGGTAAATCAGAAAAAATTAATAGTTGGTTAAATACTGATAACTCTTCAATAGAATCTCTTAAAGAAAAGGTTTCTAGTTTTTCAAAAAAAGTTAAAAGAAATCCTACTCTTACAGATATAATAATCATTATGGCTATAGCTTTTGGAACTGTAAGTTTTGCACACTTTTGTTCTGGATTTCTTGGGCCTTCTTTTAAGAGTTATATTTCTACTATTAATAGTGCAAGTACAAGGAACATATTTACTTTTTTAGAATCTAAGTTCTTTTGGCTTATAAGTATTTCAACAATTATTGCCATTTTACTATCCTTTACAAAAGCAAAAAACTATGAGGGAGCAGGGGCAAGTAAATTTGGGAGTGTATTTATATATATTCTTGTTGCAACAATTGGAATGAAAATGGATCTCACTATGATATTTGATAATTTAGGTTTAATTTCCATAGGTTTTGTTTGGATGTTTATTCACGCAGCACTTTTAATATTAATTGCAAAGTTGATTAAAGCACCTTACTTTTTCCTAGCAGTTGGAAGTCAAGCAAATGTTGGTGGAGCAGCTTCTGCGCCAATTGTAGCTTCTGCATTTCACCCGTCACTTGCAACTGTTGGCGTTTTACTTGCTGTAGTTGGATATGCAGTTGGAACAGTAGGTGCAATAATTTGCACCATTTTAATGGAAATATCTTGTTCGTAAAATAAGTGTATAAAATTCTATTAAAAATATTGGGTTGGAAAGTTGATGAAAATGTTCCGAAAGAATATAAAAGATGTGTTCTAATTGGAGCACCTCACACTAGTAATTGGGATTTATTCTATGCAATATTTCTATTTAAAATTCTAAAAATTCCCTATAAATTTACTATTAAAAAAGAATGGTTTAGATTCCCATTTAATTTAATTATAAGGCCACTTGGAGGGTTACCAATAGATACAAAGAATAGGACTAAAGGAGGAAACGTAGATATTATGGCTGATTTATTTAAAGGTAATAAAGAATTTGCAATGGGTATCACGCCTGAAGGTACAAGATCATTAAGAACTCAGTGGAAAAGTGGTTTTTATCACCTTGCTAAAGAAAATAATCTTCCTATTTGCTTAGGTTATTTAGATTATAAAACTAAAACTGCAGGAATTGCAGGACCTATACATACATCTGAAAATAAGGACTTTGACATGAAACAAATTATGTCATTTTATAAGACAAAAACTCCAAAAAATCCAGACAAGTTTTCATTAGATTTAAGATACGTTTAATGTTGATGCTTTTTTTTATAGAATAAATGCATACAGATAACATGTGGAAAACTAATAGCAGAAAGAAAAATAAAAGAATAAACAACTGCATGTTTTAAATCTAATTTAAGGACATAATTAAAAATTAGAAATAAAAATATAGCTCCAATATTAAAAGGAAGTGCGTTTAAATACATTTTTAAATGAGAGAATTTCAATTTATTTTTAAGATGCATCCATCCGATAACACTATGTTGAAAAATAAAATATAGTCCAAAGGTTAAAAGAAGTCCATTGGAAGAAGATAAATAGAAAAATATAATCATTAAAACCCAACTAATTTTTCTATTATAAATAGCTAAAATTAAGGGGATTATTAAAATTAGATTTCCTATTATTTTAGTATCAAAAGATAAATTAGGAATGCTAATAGACATTTCTGAGAGAATATTTGTAAACTCTAAATAATGAGTTAGAAAAATAGAAACAAAAATTATGGACCCCCACAAAAATCCAATAAATGAATTTTTTATTCCCCAGCTTATTGTTTCAGTACTTCCAAAATGCCAAGCAGAATAAATTAAAAAAACTAACAATGCAAAGATTGGACTCCAATACCATAAAAGTAAAATAGGAGTCATCAACAATAAATAAAAAATTATAAATTTTACAGTAATTTTTTTATTACTAATTATTGACTCTGTCAAGTGGTCTAATGCACCATGAGGAATCCCTATTGTCAACATTCCAACTATGAGAACAATAAGATTGATGTCAGACAAATTAAATAGCTCTTTATTTGGGAAACTGCTGTCTATAAGAAGATATAAAATCATTATAAAAGGAAAAATTAAATTTTTAAATCTCCAAAAAACCCAATAAAAAGCAGCCTTAACAAACAAACCTATTTGTAACTTTGAAAACATTGAAAGATCTTCCTTAAAAGAGGTTTTCTCATCGAGAAATTTAAGGACAAATCTAGCTGATTTAATTTCGAATAATCTTTCAAAAATAAATTTTCCATTTTTAGGCCATAGAGTTAAAATAATAAGTAATAATTGATCATAAAAATGAAATCTTTTGTTAATCTTCACTTTTGCAGACTTTAATTTTCCATTGCTACAAATCAATCTTGCGTGATTGTACATATTCTTAAATGCATATCCTGTACTTGGTTTAACATTACCTGCCCGAGTTCCTATATGTACCCATTTATCTTTTGACATTTGTTTTGGCAAAACAGAACTCATAGGAATTATTCCTTTTTCAGCGTCTAAAACTTCATAGTCTCCAAAATATTTTTTTAAAAAACGATCTAATTCACTTTTAGCTTCATCTTCTTTTAAAAGTTCTTTTCCAAACCTTGTCAGTTCTACTAAAGCTGAATTTTTTGAATAAGGTAGTATATAAACAAATTGAGTGGCTTTTTTTTGAGAAACTCTAAAATCCATCATATGATAAACACCTGAGTTCAGTTCTTTTTCATTAAAATTCACCTTTAATCCAAAAAAAGATTGAGAAATATTGAATTGATTATCTGAAAGGTTTTTAAAATTAGGTGGTCTGCTATCAAAAACCCAATCCGAAATATATTGGTTATTAGATGTCTTAATCTTAATTTTAGAATATTGTTGAATTAAGTCAACTTTTTCTCTTCTATGCTCAATATTATACTTTTCAATTATTCTTCTTGACCAATTGTAAAGATCTTTACTGTCTACATGAAAATATTCTACTGGATTAATAAGGGAGCTTTTACTATCGTTAATCTGGATACTAGTCCAACTATTAGAAATTATTGATTTAAAATTTTGATATATTTCATCGTCTTTCTCAGCCCAAAAACAAAATGTTTTATCATTTTCAAGTTTATCACTAGGCTCAATTATTAAAATATTTTTGTTCTCTAAAAGAGATTTTTTCTCCATTTCAATCATTAGGATACAAGTACTTGCACCCCATCCGGTAAAGACTAAATCAAAATGATTATTGTTTTCAATCAATTTCAAAAATGTTTACAAACAATATACGACAAATAATAGTTATTTATTTAATAATAATTTACTTCTTATTAAGTCATTATTAATAACTGTCATTAATAAAGAAAATAATTTTATCTTCGAGCGAAATATGAAGATTATAATTAAAAATTTATTATTTCTTTCGCTAATAATCCTTTTCATTATCGATTATAATGCGCAGACTAAATTTCATTATCTAAATAATGCCACCGTAAGAGGAACAGTTTATGAAAAAGAAACTGGTGAGCCATCTTTTGGAACTAATGTTAAAATAAAAGGAACTGGAACAGGATCTTCTACAGATTTAAATGGCTTTTTTCAAATTAATAGACTTAGTCCTGGAAAGGTTATTTTAGAAATCTCTAACATAGAGTTCAAGACTATTGAGGAGGAAATCGAATTAAAGGCGGGTAAAATCATAACCAAAAATTTCTTCATGGAGGTTAACGACGAAGTTCTTGATGAATTTGAATATAGTGCAGAAGCAGAAGAAAGAAAAACTGAAGTTAAAATGTCAGTTATTACTGCTACTCCTAAAGATATGGCCAGAGTAGTTGCTATAGGAGGGGAACCAGATTTTGCCCAATATTTACAAACTACACCTGGAGTTATTACCACTGGTGATCAGGGTGGACAAATGTATATTCGCGGTGGTTCACCAATTCAAAATAAAGTATTACTTGACGGAATGACAATATATAATCCCTTTCATTCTATTGGTTTTTTCTCAGTTTTTGATACTGACATCATGCGAAGCGCAGATATTTATACTGGAGGGTTTTCAGCTATGTATGGAGGAAGAATATCTTCTATTATGGATATTACTACCATTGATGGAAATAAAAAAAGACATTCAGGTAAAATTTCTGTTAATCCATTTGGCTCTAAATTTAAATTAGAAGGACCCATCAAAAAATTAGATGAGACTAATAGCAATTCTACAGCTTCTTACATCTTTTCAGGGAAGACTTCTTATCTAGAACAAACCTCTAAAAAGTTATATAACTACATAGACTCTAATGGTTTACCATTTAATTTTACTGATTTATACGGGAAAGTTTCAATAAATGGGGTTACAGGAAGCAAGGTTAACTTTTTTGGCTTTAGTTATAATGATAGAGTTCGGTACAAATCAGTTTCAGATTTAAACTGGAATTCTTGGGGAGTGGGATCAAATTTTGTTGTAGTACCAGCAAGTTCTCCAGTCTTAATAATGGGTAAGTTTAACGTAAGTGATTATAAAATTTCTTTATCCGAACTTGATCCAATTAACGAAGGAGATACTTTAAACCCTAGAGAAAGTAGAATAAATGGATTTAATTTAGGTTTTGATTTTAAATATTTTCTTGGCGAAAATGAAATAAAATATGGAATAGAAGTCAATGGTTTTACAACAGATTTTAATTTCTTTAATAGCGTTGGCAGAAAAATTGAACAAAAAAATAATACAACTGAACTAGCCGGCTATATTGATAGTAAAATTATTAAGGGTCTTTTAGTCATAAATCCAAGTTTTAGAGCTCAGTACTATGCGTCACTTAGAAATTTCTCACCAGAGCCAAGAATTGGTCTTAAATACAATATCTCTGAAAAATTTAGAATAAAAGCTGCATCGGGAATTTACTCACAAAATTTAATTTCTGCAAATTCGGATAGAGATGTTGTTAATTTATTTTATGGGTTTCTCTCTGGACCTGATAATTTACAAGATTCTATTAAGCTGGATAATGGTAAAACTGTAGCAAGAAAACACTCTTTACAAAAAGCAACTCATGCAATTTTCGGATTTGAAGTTGATTTAGCTAGGCATTTAACTCTTAACGTTGAGGGTTATTATAAATGGTTCAATCAGTTAAGTAACATTAATAGGAATAAATTGTACGAAGAAACAGATGATGTGGAAGAAGTACTTAGAAAGGACTTCATTATCGAAACTGGAGATGCATATGGTACAGATTTTGTCTTAAAGTATGATAATGATAAAACTTATTTATGGTTAGTTTATTCTATTGGAAAAGTTACTAGGTGGGACGGAATAAGGACTTACTCTCCATTATTTGATAGAAGACATAATATCAACTTAGTTGGAACTCAAAACTTTGGTGAGGGATGGGAAGTTAATGCGAGATGGAATTTTGGAAGCGGACTCCCTTTTACACAAACACAAGGATATTATCATACTATAGATTATTCACATGGAATAAATACAAATATTACCACTGCTAATGATGATCAACTTGGAATAATATATGCTGATTTAAACCAAGGAAGATTATCGTCTTACCATAGGTTAGACTTAGCGATTAAAAAGCATATCGAACTTAATAAAAAATCAACAATAGATATCACAATGAGTGTTACTAACGTCTATTCGAGAAAAAACATCTTTTATGTGGATAGAATTACCACTGAAAGAGTATATCAACTCCCATTACTTCCAAGTCTTGGAGTCAGTTGGAAGTTTTAAATTCTCATTTTTGATTTACTATTGAAATTAAATAGTAACTTTAATTCCCGTATTAAAATTTTTATACGGAATGTCATCTTCAACTAAATATATTTTTGTAACCGGTGGAGTTACCTCCTCTCTTGGAAAGGGAATAGTATCTGCTTCCTTAGCTAAGCTACTTCAAGCTAGGGGATTTAAAGTAACTATCCAGAAACTTGATCCATATATAAATGTAGATCCAGGAACATTAAACCCTTATGAACATGGGGAATGTTATGTTACTGATGATGGTGCTGAGACGGATTTAGATTTAGGTCATTATGAAAGATTTTTGAATATTTCAACTTCTCAAAATAACAATGTAACAACTGGAAAAATTTATCAATCTGTCATTAACAAAGAAAGAAAAGGTGATTATTTGGGAAAGACTGTTCAGGTTGTTCCTCATATAACTAATGAAATTAAAGAACATATTCTTAAACTTGGTAAAGATGGAAACTATGATGTTGTCATAACTGAAATTGGTGGAACTGTTGGAGATATTGAATCTTTACCTTTTATAGAATCTATAAGACAATTAAAATGGGATTTAAATAAAGATGTACTATTTATTCATTTAACTCTTATTCCATATTTATCAACTTCGGGAGAGCTTAAGACAAAACCAACTCAACATTCTGTTAAAACATTACTAGAATATGGAATTCAACCAGATATTTTAGTTTGCAGGACAGAATATCATCTAGATAATGGATTGAGAAAAAAAATTGCACTTTTTTGTAATGTAGAACAAGAATGTGTAATTGAATCTATAGACGCTAAAACTATTTATGAAGTTCCATTATTAATGCTAAAAGAAAAACTAGATATTGTTGTTTGTCAAAAACTCGAACTAAATCATGAAATAGAGCCTGACTTGAAAAAGTGGAACAACTTTCTGAGTAATCTACAAGTTCCAAAACAAGAAATAAATATTGCGTTAATTGGCAAATATGTTGAACTTAGGGATTCTTATATTTCTATTGCTGAATCATTAATTCATGCTGGTTCAAAAAATAAAACTAAGGTAAACTTAAATTGGATTCACTCATCAAAATTAGAAGAAGAAAGTTGTGCAGAATTATTAAAAGGCATAAATGGTG
>MDTC01142411.1_pt1 | contig 12889 bp, 12 predicted proteins | sample 811181 | NCBI WGS metagenome assembly MDTC01 (sample SAMN05326644, study PRJNA326480) | marine metagenome | isolation source: seawater | place: Pacific Ocean: North | collected 2011 | reverse complement strand
TCCTTTAGGATGTCTGCGGGAATATCATCAGCCATCAGCAGTTTCAACCAATCGATTAATTCAGAAGTGGACGGCTTCTTTTTAAGGCCCGGAACCTTTCTAACATCAAAGAAGATATCCATCGCCTTGCTAACCAGCTCTTTCTTAATATCTGGATAATGAACGTCAACGATCTTTTCCATCGTGAGCGTGTCTGGGAATTCGATATAGTGAAAAAAGCAACGCCGTAGAAAGGCGTCAGGCAGCTCTTTTTCATTATTGCTGGTAATAATAATGATGGGACGGGTTGTTGCCTTAATCAACTCCTTGGTCTCGTAAACAAAGAATTCCATCTTGTCCAATTCAAGCAACAAATCGTTAGGAAATTCGATGTCAGCCTTGTCGATCTCATCAATAAGCAATACCGATTGCTTTTCGGACTGAAAAGCCTGCCAGATCTTACCCTTAATAATATAGTTGGATATGTCATGAACTTTTTCATCACCCAGTTGGGAATCACGCAGGCGAGACACCGCATCATATTCATACAGACCCTGTTGCGCTTTGGTGGTGGATTTGATGTGCCACTGAATCAGTGGAAGATCCAACGCCTTCGCTATTTCTTCAGCCAGCATGGTTTTGCCTGTGCCGGGTTCGCCTTTAATCAGCAGTGGTTTTTGCAGCTGGATCGCGGCGTTTACTGCCATTTGCAGTTCGTCTGTTGCGACGTATTCTTCCGTTCCGGTAAAGTTCATTCCTATGGTTCCAAATTCTAAAAGTCACATATTGTAAACGGGGGTTTCCCTTTTATACAGGAAAACCCCCGCTTCTCGGTTAGCTTGGGACTAAGTTTAAACGATGGATAATCGCTTCATACTCACGCACAAAACCTGGGCTAGCTGCCAACCTCTATAATGCGTCTGCCGCGCTCAGTAATATACCATCTCACCCCTTTGCGTCCGCCGACTCTTCCCGCCAAAGATTTTAGTGTCAGGAACCCAAGCGTCTTCATCATGGTGGTTTCGTCAGTGTCAGCCTCTCGGCATAGACCAGTCACCGAGCGATATATGAAGCGACCACAGCCAAGGGTCTTTAGCACCTTGGAGCTGGTCACATCCAGCTCTTCGGGGGTAGCCTCAGCCAGTTGCGCAGGCTCCGTGAGGGTATCATCTTCGGTTTCCGTATCGATCAAAGGCAGTAGCTCTTCCTGCAGTTGCCGCAGCTGGTATTGCAGCAAATCAACCTTGTCTGAGGTTGCCCGGGCCTCCGCCAGGACATTATCTCCGACATTGCTCATGAAGAAGCGCGGGGACATAGCTATCGCAAGACAAATAGCCACATAATTGAGCATATTGGTGGCATTTCCTGCAGTCTCCTCGATCAGTGTGCTGCCAAAAACACTCAGTACGAAAGGCACTAGGAAAGTAACAAAGATCCCCAGCATCATAAAGCGTACCAGCATGAACGTATCGGAAGCCCGTCGCGTGGCCACAGTGTAATAATTAACCACACCACCAGCAGCTCCCACCAGGACCATGATGAAAAGGAGTAAAATGAAATGACTCATGACTAACCTCTCAATTGCATAAGTTGTTGTTTTTGTTGCCCCCAAACCTGCTGTAAGCAAGGATCACAAATTCAATCAGAAAACCAGTCAGGTGGAAAGTGGCAAAGCAGAGATTTTTACAAAAAACACGAGTTTTATGCGCTAAGGCTCTGTATTTAGTGCCTTTCTCTTTCTTCGCAAAGCAAAATACAGAATAGTGGCCAGCACCTCGGCAGCCACCGTGGCCAACAGCAGCGGTACTAAGGCGCGCGGTGCCGCAGGCATCCCCACGGTAATGACGTCGAGAGCAACAACCATTAAGGCCGGCGCCAGATTACTTCCCTCGATATTGGCGTACCAGGGAGTAAAGGTGAGAACCAGCATCAGTCCGCGTAGGCTGAAACGCAGCCAGGGCAGGCCCTGCAGCCACGCGATTCGCCAGAAAATCCTCAGAAACAGCATGGCGGCAGCAATATAGATTAACCAGATCAACCAGTAATTGGATTCCGTTTCCATCCCTTATTCCGTCGCTCGAACATGGCTTTTGCGCTGCATGAGCGCTATGAGTTCACCCATCTGATGACGTGTTCATGGTAGCCCAACGGGTGCACATATTCCTCTGACAGCGCTCTTTTATCTACCTGAATCCCAGCCTGCTGCAATGCCGTGTTTGACCCGGTTAGCAGAGGATGCCACTGTGGCAGTGGGTTGCCTTCGAATCGCAGACGATAGGCGCAGGTCGCAGGCATCCAGCGCGCGTCGGCAAGGCTCATCTGCCTGACATCTATACAGTCCGGCACTTTGACAGTGCGCTCAGCGTAACAACCGCAACGCCCACTTTCACGCTCATGGTATCTGCAAATGACGCGCGTCCAGCCAATTTCGCCAGTGTCCTCATCTTCCAACTTCTTCAAACAGCAGCGCCCACAGTGATCGCACAGCAGCTCCCATTCCTGTGCTGTCAGACTCTCTATGGGTAACTCCCAGAATTTAACTCTGGGATTGTGACCGCAGGGAGGACTCATGCCTTTTGCCCGGCCACAATGTCATCGAAGTCTCTCTCAAGCACGCCACGGCGCCAGCCCGCCATGTCCGCTGGCCAACCCGGCTTACCGTCACGCTCCAAGCCCAACACCACTGCCGTAAGATGTTTCTTGCGCGCCAGGAGTTCCGGAGCTATGTCCATTTCATCCGCTCGCTGCAGCACCACTTCACGAAAAGCTTTGACGGTTCTGCGCATACGAGGTGACAGCGGTGGATTAACGGCGTCGTAGCTTGATCGGGTGTCAACACGTTTCGTATTTACTATATTCAGCAAAGACTCTCCCTGTTTACGCACTAGCTCCTGGCTAAGCTCTTCGCTGCTGCGGAGGTCTGAGACAGTGATGCTTCGTCCAGATCCAGACAAGTAGGCCAATGCGAATAGCTCGTTGTCTTTGGCAATCCAGTTTCTTGGCCGGTTTCGTGAACGAGCAACCTCTTCGCGCCACACACACAGAGCCTGCAGGCAGGCTAGGGATTTTCCCTTGAGTTTCCAGGCATTACTCACACCGGTATGGATCTTCGCCCAGTAGCCAGGTTGTTCAAGGTTTACGCTGTTCTCTACCTGAAGTACTGTATCTTGCCTCAGATACTCCAGAAAGCCGCGCTGCTTAAGACGCTCCGTTAACTCCCGGTAAAGTGGTAACAGGTAACAGACATCGTTAGCGGCGTACTCAAGCTGCATATCAGTCAATGGCCGTTTTAGCCAGTCTGAGAGTGTTTGATCTTTTGGCAACTCTTCACCAGTGACCGTCTGCACCAGCGCTTGGTAACTCAGTGAGAAGCCCAGTCCGGCGTAAGCACTGGCCATCTGGGTATCAAAATACCGCGCGGGCACCGCGCCTAAAGAAGTCAACAGTACGGTCAGATCTTCGCCGCCAGAATGCATAACTATTTCGCACTCGGGGTTAAGCAATACATTTACGAATTGAGCCCAGTCTTGAATTTCAAGCGGGTCAATGACATAGCAATTTGAATCGTCTGCCAGCTGCAACAAACCCAACTTCGGATAGAACGTATTGGTTCTGACAAATTCAGTATCTAGCGCGAGCGCGGGTAGCTTAAACCAATTTTCACACGCTTCGTCTAGCGCAATCTGATCTGTGATGCATACTACTTCTCTTCCATCATTCGACTGCATGTTTCAACGTCCCGCTATTGGAATTCGACCCGTGAATGCATGTGCTAAGGTTCCACCGTCCACATATTCCAACTCACCTCCCACCGGCACGCCGTGGGCGATGCGGGACACCAACACATTTGAAGGCTTGAGTTGTTCAGCGATATAATAAGCTGTCGCATCGCCTTCTACGGTAGGATTGCTTGCGATAATTACTTCCTCGATTTCTTCCTGTTTAACTCGATCCACCAGTTTGGAAATCGCGAGCTGCTCCGGGCCAATGCCGTCAATAGGCGACAGGTGGCCCATCAAAACAAAATAGACACCGCGATAGGTGCCGGAACTCTCAATTGCGAACACATCGGCTGGGGATTCAACCACGCAACAGATCGTTCTGTTCCTGGAATTACTTGCACAGATTCTACACAGCGCCTCTTCCGAAAATGTGCGACATGACTCGCAGTTGCCAACATGCTCAAGGGCCTCGCTCAATGCTGCGCTGAGTCTCACACCACCATCCCGGTTGCGCTCTAGCAGATGCAAAGTCATGCGTTGAGCCGATTTCGGCCCCACTCCCGGCAGACAACGAAATGCCTCGATCAATTTATCCAACAAAGGGCTGCTATTCATGATTCAGCTCGAGTACGGATCAGAAAGGAAACTTGAAGCCTTCGGGGAGCTTGAAACCGCCGGCCATTGAGCCCATAGTTTCTGCGCTCTTGTCTTCCAACTTACGAACTCCATCATTAAATGCCGCAGCGATCAAGTCCTCTACAAATCTTTTGTCCTCAGACATAATTGAATCGTCGAGGCTTACCCCAACAACATCATGCCTGCCGTTGATCTTGATCGAGACCAGCCCCGCGCCGGATTGACCCTCTACGATAAGGTTCGCCAGATTCTGCTGAGCTTCTTTTAATTGCTCTTGCATCTGCTGGGCTTGTTTCATTAATTCATTAAAATCAGTCATTCGCTTAAACCTAACTCTTTAACGGCGTGATGCTGCTTTTCTCTATTGAGGCTGAAAATCGATCAACCAGCTGCTGGACATTGGAATCTGTTTCAAACTCATTAATCATGTTTTGAATACCTTCCTGCTTTAATCGCTGGGCCCGCGCAGCCGGTGTTTCTTCAGAGACTTCTCCAATATGGATTACCACGTCAACCGCCTCATCAAAATATTGACTCAAAGCATGGGACAGTTTTGGCACTAAATCAGCATTGAATACTGCGCTCTGAGCCTCTGCCAATAGCAAATTCAACGACGATCCCTCTGCACCCAGACATTGGGTGTTGGCCAGCACGTTAGCTGCGATACCAGAGACTGGTAGTGAGGTAAAGATCTGCAGCCACTGCGCATGATCCAGCGTGCTCAGAGCTGGCGTCGTAGCGCATGCATGAGTAATTTCCGCGGTGCTTGTCTGGTGAGTAGCAGATCGCGGCACCGCCTCTTTTGGTGGCGGCTCTATCGATACACTCAGTGGTGCTTCGTCTGACAAATCCGGTGATGGCCCGAGTCCTGGGTCCCGCGATAGTGCTGGCTCTTGCTCCGACTGAGACTGCGATTCTAACGCCGGCGGCGTCTGCTGCGATTGCCCTGCATCAGAATTGGCTTCACCTTCCTCCGCTAAGGTCTTTTTTTTTAGCGCACGCTCATGCTCCCCTGACTGTACTTCTCCTGTTGCACAAGTACCGGATTTAGCCACGGTGGAGTCCTCGCTGGATCGTTCATTCGGCGCTGCTGCGGCGCTTTCCTGTTCAGACTGTGTTGGCAACAAATCCTGGTTCACGAGACTGGGGGAAAACACCATCATGCGAAGCAACAGCATTTCAAACGCAGAGCGCATGTCGACGCCCAATCGAAGTTCCCCCCTGCCCTTAACCCCAATCTGGTAAAAGAGCTGTATATCTTCCGCCGCGAAAACTGACGCCAGCTGGAGGACCTGCTGCCGATCACCAAAACTGTTATCCACTGCTTTCGGCGCAGCCTGGGCCAGGGCAATACGATGCAGGGTGGACAGCAAACTATCAAGAGTATGCGCATAGTCCGGCGTGCGGTCAGAAATAGCATTGACCAGCTCCAACACTCTGGCCAATTCACCCCTGGACATAGCTGAGAGCAGCTCAAAAACCTGGGCCTGCTCTGGCACGCCCAGCATCTCGATTACACCGGCATGCACAATTTGCCCCTGACAATAGGAAATTGCCTGGTCCACAAGAGTCAGGGCATCTCTCATGCTGCCGGTAGCTGCCGATGCAATCTGCCACAGTGCGTCCGCTTCGTGCTCGATACCCTCCTCCTGCAGGACTTTCTGCAAATATTCCACGATCAGCTGAGGACTGAGATTTTTAAGATTGAATTGCAGACAGCGGGACAGAATCGTCACCGGCAGTTTTTGCGGGTCAGTCGTTGCAAAAAGAAATTTCACGTGCGCCGGCGGCTCTTCAAGCGTTTTTAGCAAGGCATTGAAGCTATGATTTGACAGCATATGCACCTCGTCAATCAAGTACACCTTGAACCGGCCTCGAGAAGGCGAATACTGAACATTTTCCAGCAATTCACGGGTATCCTCGACCTTGGTCCGACTGGCGGCGTCAACTTCGATCAGGTCAATAAACCTGCCTTCGTTTATTTCATGACAGGCAGCGCAGCTTTCACAGGGCCTGGAGGTAATGCGGGTTTCACAGTTAAGGCACTTTGCGAGAATTCGGGCCAGGGTGGTTTTCCCTACCCCGCGGGTTCCGGTGAAAAGGTAGGCGTGGTGCAGACGCTCATTATCCAGCGCGTTGATGAGGGACTTGAGTACGTGCCCCTGTCCGGCGACTTCGGTAAAATTTGCGGGTCGCCATTTGCGGGCGAGAACTTGATAGCTCATGGGCTTTTTATGCTATTCGATAAGGATTATGCAGCAAAGGTGAAGAAACGCCTAGAGTTAGAAAGTGGTAACCCTCGCCAGCCACACCCCGGCACATGGATTAGCTACTACCGTTGCTCCCTTCCGGGCCTGGCGGAGTTCATAACCTACCATTGCGAAGGGACCGACAAGAGTTACCAACGGTAATGATAACACGGGAGTTGCCCATTCGCGCGAGACCCTCCGCTATGGTAACGCCAATGTCACCAGACGGGAATCCTGTCCACCCCCCACAGCAATGCTGAGATATTGTTTCGCGCCAACCATGTAAGTCATGGGCGTGCCGGCCGGGGGTAATGGCAACTCTGCCTCATGCACAACGGCACCGCTGGCCTTATCGAATGCCCGCAACAGGTTTCGGCCGCCATCACTCTGGGCCATAAACAACAGCGTCTTGGTCAGCACTGGTCCAGTGCGGCTGGTGCTGCCAACTGGACCTGGGTCAAGGATACCCATATCAACGATCTGCTGACGGTTGCCTTCGCCATGGGGAACCATCCACGCATGCTCCCCTGAATGCATGTCTATCGCAGTGATGCGGCTGTAAGGCGGTTTGGTGAGCGGAAGACCCTGGGGGCCGGAAACCGACATCGCCCCGCCCCGAACATAGCCTAACTCGGCGCGCTGACGGCGGGCCTCTCGTAGCTGCACCACGATAGGCACCGAGGCGGACGGGATATAGTAAAGACCAGTATCAGGATCGAAGGCCGCGCCGTGCCACTCACCTCCACCCCCCCAACCCGGAAACTGAATCGTGCCACGTAGTGTGGGAGGCGTGAATAAAGGCCCATAATCAAACTCTTCGATGATCTGCAGGGCTTCCTGGCGTAGCTCAGGGGTAAAATCGATCAGGGTCTCATCGCTGATTCCCTGTGGCTCAAAAGCGGCCGGTTTAGTAGGAAACGGCTGCGTAGGTGATGCCACCTCTCCAGGCATACTGCTGGGCGGCACCGGTCTCTCTTCGATAGGCCAGACCGGCTCACCGGTGATGCGATCAAAAACATAAGTAAAACCTTGTTTTGATATCTGCGCCACCGCTTTGATCGGGCGGCCAGCCACATTGATATCAATAAGCGTCGGTGCGGCCGGCAAATCATAGTCCCAGAGGCCATGGTGAACCGTTTGAAAATGCCAAACCCGTTCGCCGGTCTCTGCACGCACGGCCACCAGACTCTCCGCGAACAGGTTATCCCCCGGACGCTTGCCGCCATACCAGTCGTTGGTGGGTGTTCCGATGGGGATATAGACGATACCTAGCTCATCATCAGCGCTCATGATAGTCCAGGAATTGGTATTACCGGTGTATTCCCAAGAGCCATCTTCCCAGGAGTCGTTACCAAATTCACCGGCTTGAGGGATGGTATGGAAGATCCATTCCACCTCCCCTGTGTCAGGATTAAAGGCACGCACATCGCCTGGAGGCATTTCAATAGAGCGAGGCGCATCATGAATAGCAGAATTGACGATCACCCGGTCATTTGTCACCAACGGCGGAGAGACTACCCCGTAAAGCTGTCGATCGAATTCCCTACCCAGACCAAGGGTCAGGTCAACGCGACCGGCATCACCAAAGTTCTCATCAGGCGTACCGCTGACCACATCGATAGACCAGAGATAAGAATCGTAGGTTGCGAAAAATAGACGCTTCTTGTCGCCTCGCGCCCAGTACGCGACTCCACGCGTGTTATATCCCAGGTTCATGGGTCGCCCGGCTTCCCATGCGCGGGTGTCAAATGACCACCGCAATTCACCATTGGCTGCGTCCAGTGCTACAACCCGACCAAACGATGTGGAAACGTACATGATTCCATCCACCGCCAGGGGGGTCGCCTTGTAGCCAGCGGGCACGGCTCGATTGTTGCCGTCTGCGAGGTTGCTCGCCACCGTGGCGTTATCCAAACTCACCCACTCCCAAACAATTTCGAGCTGATCTACATTCTCGGCGTTGATCTGATCCAGCGGTGAATATTTGCTGGAGCCATTGTCACCACCATAACTGGGCCAATCCTGGGCGCTCGCGGTAATGACAGAGCCGGCCAGAATGATGGCAGACGAAATCGAGATCAACTTGCTTGGCAGAAATTGCATAGCTTCCCTTAGTTAGACTAATTTTTTTACTGTACTGGAGGATACTATCTTAGGTGGGGTGTGGCTAATTTTGGGGGCTGGTCAAATGGGGCTCTGCAACTTGCTCCCTTCCAGGAGATAAATAAAAAGGGGGCCGATGGGCCCCTTTTTATTTTTTTGGCGGTGAGAGTGGGATTCGAACCCACGATACGTTGCCGTATACACACTTTCCAGGCGTGCTCCTTCGACCACTCGGACACCTCACCATAATTTTAAAATCTTTCTTTTCTGACTCCTAGCTTCCCGTTCGCCTAACGGGTGGGGTTCATTTGGCTTTTGGCTGTGCCATATTCTTCTGTCTGTATTCGGCGCGGCGCGTACAATATCCCAGCACTATGCCGAATTCAAGCCATCACTGCCGGATCAACCGAGGATTGGCAGCGTCTACGGGGATTGGAGTTGAGCAACGGTAAACGTTTATCTCGATACCGCCTCGCCGGAGGTAATTCATCGCTACAAATAACTCTTCCGGCTCACAGCGCAGCATAATGTCGCGATAGATGCGCTCAGCACATTCTTCGTGGTATCCCTGATGATGCCGAAACGAGCAGAGATAATGCAGTAGCCCTGGTTCAGATATTTTATTGCCAGTATAACGGATGACGACGCTGGCCCAATCGGGAGCGCCGGTTACCGGACAATTTGAGCGAAATAATTCGGTGCGAACCGACTCGTCAAAAACCAGCTCATCACTTTTTTGCAACAGCGCTTGCTCCGGTGATTCTGCACTAATCTCAACATCCAGTGAATCCAGCAGCCTACCCTCTTTAATTTTTTTCGTAGCAAGCTCGTTAGATTCGAGGCCGTAAATCCGAATCTTTACCTCAGACTTACTAAGCGCAGACATATCGTTGGCAATCACATCGGTTACTTCTCTGATGTCACTGAACTTTTCCAGGTTTAAGGAATTAAGATAAAGCTTCAGTGACTTTGACTCCACAATATTCTCCGAATCCACATCGAAATAAAACTCACCCATGGCAACAATCGGCTTTCCTTTCTGGTTCAGCCATGAAAGTTCATAGGCACGCCAGTGATCGAATCCATACATGCGCAGTTTCTGATCGATATCCAGCAATGAGCGCGCATAACAGCGCCGGATGGGATAAAGAATACCGGGATCATATTTACGGGGATTGGGAATAATCTCGCCTAGTGGGTTAGTCGACATTAGCTGAACCCGATTAGTTGCGAATGCCGGTGCTATGGCCTAATAACCAGATACACCATGCATAGAGCGAAATGGCAAATACTCCCAGTATGATGAAAGCCCACATCACATCAACATCGGAGCTACCCAGGAAGCCATAGCGAAACGTATTTACCATGTAAAAGATTGGATTCAAGGCACTAACGGTTTGCCAGAATGGCGGCAATAGTTGCGCGGAATAAAACACGCCACCAAGATAGATGAGCGGCGTCAGCACAAAGGTCGGGATAATGGAAATATCATCAAAGCTATTGGCAAAAACCGCATTGATGAATCCCGCCAGGGAAAATACAATAGACGTAAGCAGGACGACTGAGACAGTGATCAGTGGATGGACTATCAGTAAATCTGCGAAGAACACGGCGAAAGAAGTCACAATTGCTCCAACTGCAAGCCCGCGTGCCATGCCTCCCACAATGAACCCGGACAGAATGACATAGTTTGGCACTGGAGAAACCAGTAGCTCCTCGACGCTGCGCTGAAACTTTTGGCTAAAAAAGCTGGAAACCACGTTAGAATAGGAATTCTGAATCACGGCCATCATGATCAATCCCGGTACGATGAACTCCATATACTGAAAGCCTCCCATCTCCCCCACTCTGCGTCCAACAAGGTTACCGAAAATGACGAAATAGAGCGCAATTGTAATAGCAGGTGGTACCAGGGTCTGGACCCAGATCCTGGAGAATCGTCTCACTTCTTTCATGACGATGGTTTCAAAAGCGATATATTTAGGATTGGAGTACATTGGTTTTTTCAATTCTAGTTAGGTTCTATCTTGTCGAGGAACAACTGCTCCAGACGGTTGCTCTTGTTCCGCATGCTAATGATTTCAAGACCCTGCGCAGCAAGAGCTGCAAAAATACCGTTGATGCTCACACCGGCTGATACTGCGACTTCGACGGAATGCTCCTCGACCTTGTTTGCACTTACTCCTTCGATGTCTAAATGCAGATCAGGAGTCACCGCGTCCGCGGTATCCAAGATATACACCTGCGAGTCGAGTTCTGCCAGTAGCTTTTTCATGCTGGTATTCTCGACAATAGATCCGTTATCGATGATGGCAATATTTCGGCACAGCTGCTCCGCCTCTTCTAGATAGTGCGTTGTGAGTATTATCGTGGTGCCATTTCGATTCAGTTCAATAAGGAAGTCCCACATTGAGCGACGCAGTTCGATATCTACACCGGCGGTTGGTTCGTCCAGAATCAAGAGCCGCGGCTCATGCATGAGGGCGCGAGCGATCATCAGACGACGCTTCATGCCACCGGAGAGTGACCGAGAGCGGTCGCGCCGCTTCTCCCACAAACCGAGTAGCTTGAGGTATTTTTCACAGCGCTCTCGCGCCTGACTGCGTGGCAATCCATAATAACCCGCCTGGGTGATGACGATATCCTCAACCCGTTCAAACAGATTGAAATTTACTTCCTGGGGGACGACACCAAGATCTAGCTTGGTTTCGTAGACATGGGTATCCACGTCGCGGCCAAAAACCTGCACTTGTCCGGCCGATCGATTAATTAAAGTAGAAATTACACCAATCGTGGTGGATTTACCGGCACCGTTAGGGCCCAGAAGTGCAAAAAAATCACCCTGCTCAACATCTAGGGAAATTCCTTTCAGCGCCTGGAATCCATTGGCGTAGGTCTTGCTCAGATCCTTGATTGATATCGCAACGTTCATAGCATCTTGAAAAATTAGTCGAACCTTATCTTCAGCCCCCGACACAAGGCTGTCACAGAGTGACTGAGTATCGCGTAGGAAACTCGCCAATGGCAACACGGATTCAGCAGACAATAAAAAGCCCGGTAATTACCGGGCTGTTAAAATGGCGTCCCCTAGGGGTTTCGAAACCCTAGATTGTACTTTGCTGTCCGTGAGTGTCAAACATAAGTGTTTGTTTTACTTGCACTTGTCAGTCGCTCGCGGACAGAGAAAGTCGCTGACATACGACAAAACCGGTGCAGATCAGCGGCCGAAGAGCCCCTGCCCCGTTACCACGCGACCTAATATACTTTGGTAAGCACTCCAGACTTTCCTATTGGATCTTCAGCACAAGCACCAGGAGAGTCACAACTCACGATCTCAAACCTTAAACTGGTTGAAGAGTCTACGTATATATTCGCACAAAATCCGTCACCGTCATCTGAACAAACTTGACCTGTTGCCCCATTGCGCGTGCCGCTTAATGTTTCCGTATCGCCGCTGGCTTCGTCTATCTCCATCAAAGTGAGTTGTCCGGCTTGATCGGATACTTGATAAAATTGAGTATCAGACACGCGCCATGCTCCACGCAGAGATATTGAGGTATCTGATGCTCTCAGCAGATCGAACGAAGCTGGGATCTTTGCGCATATATCGAAATCAGTCTTGTTTGTACAACTCACAGTCGTCAGGCTAATAAGCTGTGCATCTTGAATTGTCCCACTAAAGCATGACTCGAAAGTTTCAATTCCCTGATACGCGCATACATCTAGCTGATTACCACTTCGTGTACCCGTATAGACATCGCTATTTCCATCTTTATAGTTCATCGTGAATAGGATAGTGCCGCCATCATCCTGCATAACTCCAGATGAGCCTGACAGCGTAGAATCCCAAGCACCATTAATGTCGATACTTTGTGCAAATACGGCCGGCATAATAGTGAATAGCAGTTGTATTGTGGAAAAATAAAACAGAATGGACTTCATGATCACGCGTACCCAGTATAGTGCGATTATCTTATATTGTAACAGTCTAAAAGAGATCAACAAAATCTCATGTAGTGGCCGAAAAACCGTCCGTTTCTTTAAACCGAATGTTTGCGTAGGACTTAACAGAAGCCACCATTTATTCTGACTCCTAACACTTTAATGGTGGACAGCCTGATAATTAAAAGAGTTTGAAAAGAGGTACAAGAAGTTTCTAAATTTGGAAGGTGTTGCGGTGCCGAATCATGGCCTACGTGT
>MDTC01260432.1_pt1 | contig 12890 bp, 9 predicted proteins | sample 811181 | NCBI WGS metagenome assembly MDTC01 (sample SAMN05326644, study PRJNA326480) | marine metagenome | isolation source: seawater | place: Pacific Ocean: North | collected 2011 | reverse complement strand
GGATTGCCGCACCATGGGAGTAAATTGATTCTCCAAAGTTCGGAGTTCATTCGTCAGCTTTTTTGTGTCGTACCGGGCCCGCGGCTTCAAGATTCTGAGAATCGTTGGACAGACGCCTTCTGGATTCGGCGGTTCCTGTATCGTGATGTTTCCGAATTTACGAGTTGTCTGCAAGGGCATTTCGGCTGGCAGCGCAGGAGAAAGAAGCTCATCGTAAGTCTTGTCGCGAAAGGCCCGCGTATGGCTTAGGGTGGCGAGAGCGTAACCTGTTTCCTTATTCAAACGTTTTGGCAAGGCCGCATTGCCGTCATGGGTCGGGATAGGTTCCAATTGGTCAAGGGGCAGCGCCTTCAACCAATCTATGCTGGCATTTTCTTCCATGTTCCAAAGCCAACCCGCTCGCATTTTCGCATACCCTTCCGAAAAGCGATACAGAACCTGTTCGATGCAAAAAACACCACCCAGTGTCAATACTACGAAGAGTATTCCTCTAACTAGATTGGCCATAGCTTCAAGCTGCTTCCTTTTTGTCTACATCCTCTTCCTCGGAGGAAGGGTTGGCGGTTCGGCGAGATCAGCAGACTCCTCCGGAGGAAGGGGTGGCGGTTCGGCGAGATCAGTAGACTCGTCCGGAGGGAGGGGCGGCGGTTCGGTGAGATCAGCAGACTCGTCCATATCCTGAATTGGCAACGGAGGCGCCACCGTGTCAGGTTCCACATCGGAGGTGGACGAGGATTCCTCGACAGTGGAGGGCGGTTCTTCAGCGGTCTCTGCTGCGGAGGGTTCCGGTTCGTCGGAAGGAGAAGTTGACGCAGTAGTCTCTTCCTCCGGTTCTTGAACCGGCGGACCGGACTCTTTTTTCTCCACGGGAAGAGACATGTCTTCCGCAAGCACTGGTTCCTCGATGCCTTCATCCGAAACGGACGGAAGGCGGGGAGGCTCTGTTTCTTTTTCTGTTTCGGCAACAGGGGGAATCGGTTCCTCCACGGAATCGCTTTCCTGGGTAACGGCTTCTTCCTCGCCTTCGGTTGAGCCTTCGGACGGTTCGTCGGTTAGCAAAGATTCAACGGACGGAATACTGCTTTCGGCGATTGGTTCCAAACGATTTTCTTGTGAAACCTGCGCGTCTGAAGAAACCGACTTGGAACGGACAACTCGAATACGGAACCCGAGCCAACAAAAAACAAGGGTCCCAATCCCCAAGAACAGGGATACCCCGAAGAGTTCCATTTTTTCCGAAGTCGACACAATGTGATCGCTTTCAAGAAATTTGTACCATAATCCGCAAAAAAGAAGCCCCAGCAAGGAGCCCGTTGAAGTGAAAAACATCTTCAATGACTGCCTTGATGCATTCATCCATCCGATCACGAAAAAACAAACGGTGAAATAGGTTCCCACCGTGGAACCAACTAAAGCCGCCATGAAGCGACTCTCTTTTTGATCGGCGATCTCCAAACCGTATCCCGCCACTCGCAAGTCGGTCACGTCGTCAACCATCTCGTTAAGAGCCTCCACCTCTCCCATTGCCGCATACCACAACCCTGCCGTCATCAATAGGCAAAAGGCTCCTGCAATATGAAAAAAAGTCTTTCGGAGGCTGTGCACAGGCGGATGCTGGATTTTCGAATGAAAGCATATTAGCTACCTAAAAACCGTTTCTTTGACAAGAAGGAATAAAGAGGTTGAAAACCTCCGTTCATTGTCTGCAAAGACCTTGCAGGTATCGCCATACAGCATTGAGACGATGCGCATCGTCTCCGGCAAATCGATTAACCCTCTTCGTCCGCGAATGACAGCATGATAGTTGCAGGACCAATGCGGTGGGGATTCAGCGCTTTGGGTGAAACCAGGTGCATTCAACAGCTAGGTTTCATCATGGTTTGTCGGGGCTGCTCGACAAGACCTGCAAATCGTCGAACAGAATGTTCGTATCGGCGTAAGGCAGTCCCCACAGGGAACATTTTCCTCCAGCGAAGAAGGCGGTGTCTTGGTGGACGAGATTCCACTTTGCGGGTTCCTTTCCGTCTTGTGCCCAAACCTTGGCGGATACGGTTGTAGTCTTCTCGTCTTGAGGTTCCGCCCTAAAACGGAGATTAGTCCAAGAGCCGGACTGCCATTGGAAGGGAGTCGTGGCGACAGATTCTTCGCCACGGAATAGTTGCATGTTGCGGGCAGCGGAATTGAGGCGGATACGATAACCGTTCATACCCCCGAGCCCAGCTGCGAACGTGGGCATGCGGCGTCCTTGTCGAATGGAAAAGATGCGGCAACGCAACTCGACCGGCTTCCCCTTTACGCGCGGTCCGAAAAGAAAGCCGAAGTCGCCCACAGGCACTCCGGGAAGGGCGAGGGCCTTGTCGCCACCCATTTCCGTCACGGCGAAAGCTCCGTCGAGAATGAAAAGGTCGGCGGGTTCCTCGCCCACGGCTTCCGCCGACCAATCGTTTTCGTAAACGACCTTCCATCCAGGTTGCACGGGCGGCAGCGTGGCAGCTCCGACTTGCTTTGAGGGGAGATTCGCGTCCACGGCAGCGTTCGCCTCCTCGCCAACCTCAATGACTGCCGAGGTCACACATCCACCAAGGACAAACGCTGCAATAGCGCCAATCCAAATAAGCAACTGGATTTTCGGTTTCATCATTCGTCTCTCAATGCCGAAAGGCGGCTTGTTCGCAGCGATAGAGCGACCGCGAGCCACGTCCAAAACAAACAAAGCGCAACCAAGCTCGCCAGCAACCACACGAAACCGATTCCAGGTTGTTGACCAGCCTCGCCAAAGAGCAAGGGGGCAATGCCAACCACCGCGGACAAGGCTCCAACGCCCAATCCCCACAGGGCCAAGCTCATATGCTCCACCGTGGCCAAGTTACGCAACGAGGCAAGGGGATAGCCAATTGCCTCCAAAAGGCCGAATTCCGCGGAACGCTCCAACAAGTTGCGTACCACAACCACCGCGAGTCCGGCAGTGCCCAACAGCAAGCCAAGGCCACCCAGGGCCTGAAAGATAGTTATGTAGGTGTTCTCGACTTTCTGCAGTTCGGCTAGGCGCTCCCTTGCAGGACGAAGCTCCATGCCGTAATTGGCCAATTTGTCGGCAAAGTGAGAGGAAATCTTGTCCGTTTGTTTTTCCGGAGCGATGATCAAGAAACTGCGGTAACCACCTTGTTTGGGGAACTTTTGCTCAAAATGCATTTCGTCGACGTAAAGGGCGCCTTGGAGCATGGAACCCTTCACTACGGCGGCCAGTTTGACCTTGAAAGGTCTACCCTCCCCGTCTTGGTATTCGATGAGGTCGCCGACGCCTTTCTTCAACGCCCACATCAGAGTGTTTTGGTCCACCGCGGCAGGTATGGCGCCATCTGGGATGGGTTGCTCCAAGGTCGACCAATTGCCCTCGGCGAAGTTGAATCGCCCGACAAATTCCGAGGGTTTCACGCCATAGAGGCGAGGCCGAAGGGCCTTGTTGAGATTGAGGCAACTGGCATCATCGCCCTCCCTCAAGCGAAGCGGCACTACCTCGACGTCGACGAGTAAAGATGCGTTGAGGTCGTATAATTCACGGCCTTGCCGGCCATTCAAGTCATCGTAAACGGGCAAGGCGGTCTCCCCCACGAGAGCAAAGCCACCCGTGCCTGAAGATCGCTCGCCGGAAATCGAGGAAGCGTCCTTGCGAAAGGCTCCCGTGCCGACGACGAGAAAAGCGCCCGCCGCCATCGCTCCCGCCGTCACCAAGCTGCGCCCTGTACGCCGAGCTGCGTTGCGGCGGTTGAGAGTGGCGAAATCAGGAATCTCTCCAGAGGCAACCGCAGCTTTCAGAAGCCTTGACCTAAAGAATAGCAAGCCCGCTGAAAGCAAACACCAACCTGCTCCAAAAAAAGCCAAGGATGCATCGATTTCGACAAACTTAGGTCCGGAAATCAAACAGAGCGCGACAATAAAAAAGGCGCAGGCAAAGTAAGTCGTCCTTTTCACCGAGCTCCCTTTGGACAGTTCGACGTTGGGGGCTGTGGAGGAGAAATTCTCTCCCTTGGTAAGCAATTCTCGAGGCTCCGCTCGCAGTTGGCGCCGCGTGGCCCACCACATCGCGAGCAAAGCCATTCCCACGGCTCCGGCGACACCGCCGGCAACGGATACAGGATTGGCAGCGAAGTCGAAAGTGGCGCCCGAGACAGCGCCGCTCCAGTCCCCGGCAAGCAGAGAGAGAACTTTTTGGCCATAGTAGGTCGCCAGCCAAGCTCCCAGGGCAGAACCAACGATGGAAAGAAACAATCCTTCCAACAGGAACAGTCGCCTGACCTTTTTTCGGGGTATGCCAACGGCCAAGAGGAGGCCGGCTTGCCGGTTGCGCTGCTCCATCACAAAGGCGAAGAACATCCCCGTGAGGGCCATCGCGGCCACGATCACGAAGAAGCTGAAGCAAACAAAGAGCAGACTGAAGGGAATAGGCGAATTGGACGCGTCGGTAGCGTCCAGACGGAGTGGGCGGAAATGCAACCCGGCCTCGGCGGCGCTTAGCTCGCTTCGCAAGACTCGCTCGACCTCTTCACGGGAAGCATCTTCCTTGGCAACGCGGAGACCGGTGAGAGTTCCCCACCGGTTGCTCCACATGGCTTGCCCGGATGCCAAGGTAACGAATGCCTTGGGCGAGCCTCGATACAAATCCCAGTAATCTTCGTCACGTTCGCGAATCTTATGCTTGATGGGAATACCCGTGTTCCACTCGCCGCAGGACTCGGCGTCGGATAGTCCGGGAAACTGAGGCGTCCAATCACTTTCCTTCTCTTGTGGCACCATATCAGGCAAGGGAACGATCGCTTTCAAAGTAAAAGTTTTCGATTTTTCGTTAAGCTTGCGGCGCTCGCCGACGGTGAAATAACTGAGGGTAATCGAATCGCCCGTGGAAACATTCAAGTCATTTGCCGACCATTGGTTTAGAACAATTTCGTCCTCGGCCAAATCGACGGGCAGCCCCCTCCCCTTCCCCGGTTCCACGGCGCTGACCATGGAGTATGGTATGAGTGGGGAAGCGTTCGCGTCCTCGCCTTTCACGATGGCGTTGACGAGGTAGGTCAGTACGCCCGTGGTTCGCTTCGCTGTCTTCTCGCTAGCTTGTTGCAAAGATTGGCTTAAAAAAACCTGTCGTGAGCGCACCGACCAAGAGGGCTCGTTCCGCAATTCCTTTATGGAGATTCCGGCGTCGGACAAAGTCCAAGCTGTGTTCAGGGTTTTTTCGGCATCTGCAAGAGCAATCGCTCCATCCCCGGGTCGCCCGAGCAGCAGGAAATTGGCGAATTGCGTTTGCCCTGTTCCCTCATCAAAGGAGCGAAACATTCGTTTTTGCAAGGTTTGCAAGGAAACGAATATGGTGAGTGGTTCGCGCTGATTGCCCTGCAACCCGAACCGACCAAAGGATTCCGCTCCAAGCACACCGCCGAGTTCTTCGTTATAAGCAACGAACTTGTTGTCGCGCTCACCTGACAGGGGCGCATCCCGAGAGAACAAACTTGGTTCTTCCACCCGCAGGATAAGCCGGGCGCCGGGTTGTGTCTCTAAAAGCTTGCCCAAGCGTTCGTTCACGAAGAAGCCGGCTTTTGAGAAATCTGGCGTATTCTCCGGATTGGGAGCCAGTTGCCAAAACCGTTCGTCCACGCCCAGCACTTGGACGTTGCGGGCATTTCTCGAACCATCGGGCAAGGTCACGTTGCCGCGAGTCACCACCACGGGAGCCACGACAACCTCGTTGCCGATGCGCTCGTCCATCTCAACCGCCAATGCCTCGCGGAAAAAACCATCCTCCGAGAGCAAGGCTAAGTCCGCTTGACCAATGCGTTCATCCGCCAACCGCTTGAGGGTGGCCTTGACCGAATCCCCCACCATGAGCGCACCCACCAACACCATTGCGCATAATGCCGCCCCGGCGACCACGCCCAAGTGCTGACGCCAATAGTGCCGCAGGTTGCGAACGACGATGCCGAGAAGAGTCATTGGTTCATTTGGAGATCAGTCCACCTTTGTCGAGGAGGTGGGTCGCGCCCATGCGTGAGGCGACCTCGGCGGAATGGGTGACAGCCAAAAGCGTCAGGTTGCGCTTATCATTGAGGGACACCAGCAGTTCGACGAGCTTGTCCGAGTTGGCCTTGTCGAGAGCCCCGGTCGGTTCATCGGCAAGGAGCAATTTGGGATCGTTGACCAAGGCCCGGGCAACCGCCACGCGTTGGCTTTCCCCACCGGAAATTTCCGCAGGGCGATGGTGCAATCGATTGGAAAGGCCAACTTCCTCCAACAACCCCTCGGCCCGCTCGCGCAAAGCATCTCCGGAAAGTTCGCCGTACCCCGCAAGGGCCGGCACCATGACGTTTTCCAATATGGTGCATTGCGGCAAAAGATGGTGGGTTTGAAAAATGAATCCCACGGTTTGATTTCTAAAGGAAGCCGCCTCCTCGGGAGAAAAGCTGGAAACGTCGCGTCCATCGACCAACACCTCACCCCCGCTCGGTTTGTCCAAAGCGCCTATGACGTTGAGCAAGGTGCTCTTGCCGGAACCCGAAGGTCCAACTATTGCAGCGGTCTCACCCTCGGTCAGCTCGAGATTTACGCCCGAAAACACTTCGACAGCTTTATCACCTCCGGGTGAATCATAACTCTTGGAGACATCTCGCAGTTCGACAAAAGCGTTCATCGGAATCTTGCTATTTTCGGATTAGTCGGCGGAAGCCGGTTGGATTTTTTCAAGAAATGCCTCGGGAAGGGCAATTGGGGTCATGGCGAGGGACGCGGGATCGAAAAGGACGCATGCGGCAACGGTTTTGCCTATCGCGGCCCGAACACGCTGCCCGTCTTCCTGCTTCCAAAATTCGAAACTGTAGACGATGGAGCGGTCGAGCATCGCGCGGACGACGAGACAAACCTCGACCTCTTCGTCAAACCGCAAAGGTCGTTTGAAACGACAAGACGTTTTAACGCGAGGCCAACCAATGCGGCCCTCCTCGGTTTTCATGTCCACCGAAAGACCAACGGAACGGAGAAACTCGTGTTCGCAAATCTCCATCCATCGGTAATAGTGGGTGAAATGCATGACGCCGGCCATGTCCACGTCGGCGAACTCGACCCTGCGAGTCATGGAGTATTCGGAAGGCATGATGAATATTTAGGTTAAGGCGGGAATTCGAGCGAGTACGTTTTCGACGAATTCCTTAGCCAAGTGTTCATTGGAAAAACGTTCAGACACAACCTCATGGCCACGACGGCCCATGGCCCGAGCTTCGTCAGGGCGTGAGAGCAAGTCATCGAGAGCGTTTGCAAGAGCGATAGGCTCGTTTTCTTCGTAAAGAACCCCCCCTTTGGTGGTTTCAACCAGTTCGGGGAAGGCGCCTTCACGGGGGAGGACAACCGGAACCCCGGCAGCTAGAGCTTCTAGTACGTACAACCCAAAGGCTTCGGGACAACGCGCAGGAACGGAGAAAGCGGTGAGGTCGCGCAAAAAGGCAAGTTTTTCGTTGCGGTCGACGTTGGGAGAAAAAATCGCCTTTTCGAGCAATCCAGCATCGGCAAGCTTCTTCTTTTGTTCGGCGACGTAAGGTTTGTCAGCGCTCGTCATACCACCGGCTATGCGGAGTTCCAATTCAGGATGGGTTCCGCGTTTCATGATTTCCAGATAGGCGTCGATGAAAACATCGAGCCCTTTCAACGGGCAAAGGCGGGCGAGAAAACCGATGGAGGGCTTTGCGGATGGAACGTCGGCAGGAGAATAACCGTCAAGGCTGATGCCGTTGGGAAGCAGGTGAAGTTTGTCTTGGGAAATATCCAGTCGTTTGCTCATTTCCTCCCCGAAATAGCGACTGGGCGTAATGCAGGCATCGAGCTTGGCGACGTCCGCGGACAAGAGATTCCAAGCTTGTTCGCGGTATTCGTCGGGGAGGGAGTCGAGAAAAGAATCCTCGCCTTGGAGAAATCCAAGGACGGGAATTTTTAATTCTCGCCGCAGGACACGACCGAGCCCTGCGAGAAGGATGGTGGACAAAAGAACAACGTCCGGGATTTCATTTTCGTGGAACCAGTCCACGACCTTGCGTACTTCCTTGGCTATAGGACCGTCCTCGCCCTTGAAGGTGGCCAGGGTAATTTCCCCCAAGTCCTTGCCTTTGGTCATGTCGCTGCGGGCGGCTGCTTTGCGGAGAAGCCACTTGGAGTCGAAAAAGCGGTCCAGCCATGCAGGTGTATTCCGAAACAGGGAAAACTTGTGCTGGAGGTAGACGTTGATGCCGCCGAAAAAAATCGGCATGTCGTCGCTGACGGGATCCTCGTCGAGAAAGCGAGGCAAATACATCGGGAGCATAAATACCTCGTGTCCTGAATCGCGAAGATAACGGGCGAGCGAATTATCGCGCATGCACACGCCGCAATAGTAATTCCCCGTGCCGGGGGTAATGAATGCGAGCTTCATGAAGCAGTTTTCAAGACGACGATACCAGGCATGTTTTGGACTGTCCGACCGGCCCAAAAATCATCGATTCCAAATTTATCGACCGAGTGCATGTAAACTTTGATTTCGCGCGGCCCGCATTCTCAATCGGAGGAACGGGGAACCGGTGGCAATATCTCGACGATTCGGGCATAGATTTCACCGTTGAATCCGGTAATCTCATTGCAACGCCCGTATAATGGCTCCTCGCAGGATCCCAAAATTTCGCATATTGCTTCGTCCGGAACGATCTTCAGAAATGCCTTGGGGACACTGTCATAGGAAATGCGATGCCGATTGAGTATGCCGCCCAAAGGTCGGCGAACCGCCAGAACCTCGGCTTTTATATCAGCGGGCAAGGCGGTCAAAGTGATTTCGATGGCCCCGTACTCGACAAGGCGCTCGTCCCCCTCCAACCGCAACGCGAACTCGCTGAAATATGCTCGATTGTCGTTGGATGAATTGAGTCCGTCCAGATAAATGGTTCCGCCGTGAAATTGCTCCAGTTGCGAAGTCATGTCGCTGTTGCGGACGAGAAGATCGCGGTATGGCTGGGGGATTTCCGATCCATCCAGCACTTCGTTGGAAAGGTCGGGGATTCCCCGGGTTCGACGAAACATGCTAAGAGGATAGAGCAGGTCGTATTCCGGCTGAACGGTCATGTCTGTACCCGCGGGATCGATCAAGCGGCGTGAACACCTTGTCTTGAAGGGTCAAAGAAAACGAGTCGCAGGGATTGTTGCAGTCCGTCCACGGAACCGAACATGGCGCTATCGATCGTTTCCTTGGTCATGGCAATCTGCCCGCGTCATTTCGGTTTCGTGTCGAAGGCATAAATCTTGCCGTCTTCGCATCCTACGATCACCTTCCCGTCCACCACTGCAGGAGTGGAGGACACGGATTCGCCAATTTCATAGGAGACGACCTCCTTGCCCGCTTTCAGTGATACGACGTGCACCTTGCCGTCCATCGAACCGAATACCACCTTGTCACCGCACACAACGGGAGAACTGTCGATGCGCCCTTTTGATGCAAACCGCCAAGCAGCCTTGCCGGTGACGCGATCGATGCAGTGCAGCCCTTTGTCGCGGCCTCCTATCAGGGTGAATTTTTTAGTGACGGCGGGCGAGGAATAGTAAGGGAAATTCTTCGCCCGATAAGTCCACACGACAGCACCCGTTTCCAAGTCAAAGGCCATCACTGCATTATCAAAATGCCCCACGTAACCGATGCCATCGGCAACTGCCACGGAAGCCGCGATGGGGGCCTCCACCTCGACGGATCGAACGAGCTTGCCGTCTTCCAGGCCAACTAAGTAAAGAACCGCGTCACAGCCCCCGAAAACCACCTTGTTTTCATCTAGGATGGTGGGGACGCCATTGATGTAATTGTTCGTCTCGAACTTCCACAGCCCCTTGCCTGTCTTGGCATGGACACAATGGACGAAATTGTCATAGCTACCGACGACGATGACCTCGTCCTTCGTCTTCGGGCGGACGGCTCGGTTGGCGGCTCCGATGATTTCGGCTTCCGTCTCGTATTTCCAGAGAAGTTTTCCATTCTTCGCCTGCAAGGCATAGAGGAAACCATCGGTGGAGCCGACGTAAACGACCTCTTCCGCTACCAGCGGCGCCGCTTCGATTGCCAACTCCGTCTTGAAATTCCAGATCTCCTTGCCTGTCTCGATGGCGATGGCATGGAGCTTGCCCGTATCCGAACCGACGAACAAACGGTTGTCCTTTACCACGGCGGAAGATTTCAGAAACTCTCCCGTATCGAAAGTCCAAAGCAAATTAAGTTTGTCGCCCAATTTCCCGGAAGCTACCCCCCGCAGGTCCGGCCCGCCTCGATGTTGAGGCCAATCCTTGGTCTCCACTGGAACGGCAAACGCCCCAACGAGAAACGTCTTTGCCGCCAGCGCCCATGCCATGGCCCATGCTGTCTTTTGCATTCTCATAACTGCTCCCAACATGCCTGCTCTCCTCCGTCTTCGCAAGCCGAACTAACGAGGAAGTCAGCAGAAAGTTTTTTGAAATCAGGCAGAGGTTCCTCGGGTGATGATGCCGAGGTCTTCATGATTACTTGCCGATGGCGTAGAGGTGTGATTGAGTGGCGACGTAGAGCACACCGTTAGCCACCACGGGGGAACTGTACACCGGGGCTCCCATGTCCACGGTTTCAACCTTTGGCTCCTTAGTGCCGTGATCGAGGATGAGAAGATCCCCATCCTCATTGCCGAGAAGCACTTTGCCGTCTACCACGATGGGGGAACCCCATATTCGGCTGAAGGAATCATACTTCCAGCGCAGCTTGCCCGTATTGGCGTCGAGACAGTGGACGATACCTGCATACTCCGCTATGTAGACGAGGTCGTCAGCCACGGCCACAGTCGAAAGAGAGCGCCCCACGTCACTGTATTTCCATATGATCTCCCCGGTGGCGGCATTGATGCAAGTAAGGCGGCCAACACCATCGCCATGCTCGGGATCTTGCCCGATGGAACAGTAGACCTTGCCGTCATGGAGAACAGGCGTCGCAATGATTTCACTTGGCCCAGGAGGCGTGGCGTAGGGGACCTTTTTCCCATTCTTGTCCACGCGGTAGTGAGGTTCGTTGCAATCCACCTTCCAAATGGGGTTATAGACGGCGAGGCCCTCTTTGTTCTTCACCGGCTTGGGGTCGTAACCATAGCAAAATCCATCGGCGCCGCCCCAAATGAGGACATCCTTGGAACCAGCCCGGCCATAGGTTAACGAAGACCAAGAGGCATGAAGGATGTTTTTTGCAGCGTCGGAACCATCTTCGCCCAAAAGTTCTCCCGTGCGCTTGTCAAGGGCGACCCAGCAAGGTGAAAGTGGAAAAGGGATGTTGGTGTGGGACCAGTCGACCCCGTTCGAGGTTGCCGAGAACACGGCCCCCGCCGCGATGATGACCGAGGAACTCGTAACGTTGTGCGGAAGCACTCCCAGCTCGTCGCGCATATCGAATTTCCAAATTACGTCGGCGTCGAGGTTCTTCTTCAATGGTGCGGTTTTTCCCTTCGGGTTAACGTATTTGGCTTCGTCCTTGAAAGGTCCTTCGTTGCCATTCTTCAGACCCTCTGCATCGAGGCAGACCACCTCGCACTTGTTCGTCACGACGTAGACTCGGTTTTCTTCGATGGCGGGCGAGGAACACACACCGATGTACTCCCAGTCGCTCTGCTTGCCCGCCTTGAGTTTCGGTATGACGAGTTGCCAGTTGAACTCACCCGTTTCTTCATCAAAGCACATCACTATGCCACGATCTCCCTTCTTGTCGGGATCACGCGGTGACTCATTGTTGGTGCCGACGTAGACGCGCCCACCCGCAATGGTTACGTTGCCGTAGGACTGCGATCCAAGCTTGGCCACCCATTTGACGTTCTTGGTGGTGTTCAGGTCCACGTTCTCGTCCTCGTCCATGCTTCCAGGATCGAAATCGAGGGTGACTCCCTTTTCCAGTGAAACCATGTTGCGGGCACCATTCCCGCCCCACATGGGCCAGTCGCCCTTTTGAGCGACCGGCGTCGACACTCGAGAGCTAGAACAACAGCCCACGGTTCCCCATCCCAAGGCAGAGACCATGGTGGCAACCGCCAAAGCGGTGAGAAAAAATCGTTTCGTTTCCAAGATGGCTTTGAGCTTCATGATGGCTTTGCCCAGTTAGTTGGTAGTGATGGAAATATTATCGAGGTAAACCTTCTTCAAGCTCTGCGGCGAAAGTGCATACACACCAGGAGCACCTTGCTTATGGGCATTTGCGTGCGGTGCTTCGATGGTCCAAGCCTCAGGCTCTTCCGTGCCCTTTTCCCAAGCTCTTGCTCGTACCACGCCCGAACCGTCTTCCGCCAAGTCAACGCGAGTTTTCAGGTGATACCAAGTGTTCGTCTTGATATTGAATGGCACCGACGTTTTGAAGCGCTCGTTGTTGGAAAACACTTCCAATTTCTGCCAGTTGCCCACGAGGGCGATGACGTAACGCTGGTTTACGAGACCCACGGTGGACTTGATGCGGCGACTTCCTTCGGTCATCACGTCGGCTTCCATAGTATAGTTTTTCAGGTTCTTGTTTCCGATAAAGTTCATGGCTCGCTGAAAGGATTCGCCATCAATTACGTTGCCCGCGACCTTGTTGCCTTCCATGTCCTGAATTTGCCAACGCATACGAGCCCCCAACCATGGAAGCGGTGGATAAGAGAAGCCCATGCCTTCGGAGGTAACTTGATCAAGGATAAAGTCTTGTTCGAAGTTTTCGGTGTAAGGAAGATTATGCATAACGCGTCCCCTGGCAAAGCCGGAAACCTGGCCATCCGTCACCCGTAGAGTACCTGCGGAAAATTTTGCGGCGGAGGCGGCGGTGAGCACCCCGCCATCGGAAACATCAACACCTAAACTGGTTTTCACCTTGG
>MDTC01154883.1_pt1 | contig 12891 bp, 13 predicted proteins | sample 811181 | NCBI WGS metagenome assembly MDTC01 (sample SAMN05326644, study PRJNA326480) | marine metagenome | isolation source: seawater | place: Pacific Ocean: North | collected 2011 | reverse complement strand
TGCGGGAAGAAGCAGAAGCGATGGGACCGCTGGTTTATGATTGGCGTGCCATTGATCCCACGGCGCATGACGCTTTTCATGTAGCCTTGGACCACGATATGATGTACGTTCGATGGGACCTGCTTGGCGAGCCGTTCCGTTACTTTTTCGAACACGGCCAATTCCCTGAAGGCCTGCCTCGCAAACGCATCCACAACCGACCCTTTGATGCCCGATACCCCTTGCCTGAATGAAAGTGCCGACCACGTATGATTTAAAGCCGGCTTTTCAGCGTATGTTGAAACCAGGATTGCAATGGTTGCACAATGCAGGCGTGACGCCCAATGCGTTGACATGGACTGCGATCTTCCTGTCGGGCGGGTTGGGCTATTCGTTTGTTTTGGGTCAATCGAATCGCTACTGGTTTTTTGCGGTAGCCGGCGGGCTGCTTGTGCGGATGGCATTGAACGCGTTGGATGGAATGATGGCCCGCAACTTCAAAATGACTTCAAAAGGCGGTGCGGTATTGAATGAATTGGGAGACGTGGTAAGTGATGTCCTTGTGATGTGGCCATTGGCTTTGGTGCCCGGCGTGCATGTGGGATGGGTGGCAGCCTTGTTGTGGCTCGCGGCGGTGAATGAATATGCGGGGGTGTTAGGTGCGTCTGTATCGGGGGAGCGCCGCTACGAGGGCCCCATGGGAAAAAGCGATCGAACGCTTGTTTGGGGTGTCTTTTGCCTCTTGTTGGGGGCTGGATTCACAGTTGAACCGTATACGATGTACGGGGTTTATGCCGTGCTCATTGGACTGCTATGGAGCACGGCCCGCCGCGTCAGCAATACCTTAACTTCAACGCCATGAGCAAACTGATTGAAGCGTGGAGCATGAATGCCGAAGTGCAGTGGGTGATTTTCATCATTCTGTGTATTCTGGTGTTCTCAACTGCAGCATGGACCACGTGGAACTTTTTGAAACCTGGCAAGTTGGTCAAGGAACTGTTGGTCCGCACCCGATCATGGTGGGTCATGTGCGCCTGTTTCATCTTCACCACCTTGGCCCATCCGGCGATCACGCACATCGGCTTGGCCTTTTTGAGTTTTGCACTGTTACGTGAAATGTATCCACTGCTCAAGCTTGATCAACGCGAGCGAAACGTGGCCTTGCTCTGCTATACCGTGATTCCTGTCCAATACACCTTGGCGTATTTTGGCATGACGACGCTCTTCTTGGCGTTTATTCCTGTGTTCATGTTCGTTTTGATTCCGTTCATGCTCGTGATTAGGGGTGAAACGAAGGGAATCGTTCGGTCTATCTCATTGATGCCGTATTCGCTTGTTGCTTGGGTCTATGGGATGAGCCACTTGGCGCTGCTCTTCAATCTACCGGAAATCCCGGGCTTTACTGCCGGGCCGCAAGGGCTATTGCTTTACCTGATTTTCCTTGTAGGTATCAATGACGTGCTGCAGTTCGCTTGGGGCAAAACGATTGGTCAACGCGCCGTGTTGCCCAACGTCAGTCCTAACAAGACCTGGGAGGGACTCATCGGCGGTGTTTTGTCCGTAACCCTCATCGCGGTGGCGTTGCGTTTCCTAACGCCATTGGAAGCATGGGAAGCAGCGTTCACTGGGTTTTGTGTAGCTGTGGCAGGCTTCATGGGAGACGCGATTGCCTCGGGTATTAAGCGCGATTTGGGCATCAAGAATTCCGGAAATGCCATCCCGGGTCACGGAGGGTATTTGGACCGTTTGGACGGATTTTCAGCTGCTGCAGCTCCGTTTTTTCACCTCATCTATTTTTTTGGAGTGTCGGCGACGGTCTAAATTGCCGGCATGCAAACCAGACCCATCGATGCTGAGTTGTTCAATGCACGCGTTCCGAACGGGCGCCGGTGGTTGCTTTGGTCCTTATACAAAGTGCTTTGGCGCAGCGTATTCGGACTGGTCATAGGCCTGCGTTATGTCTGGTCCAAGGCGCCACATCCGGATGGTCCGGTGATTTATATCGCCAACCACAACAGCCACCTCGATGCGATGTCGTTGATGACCATCGTGCCCTCGCACCGCATTCACCTTACGCATTCGGTGGCCGCGCAGGACTTTTTTGGGCGTTCACGCTTTAGGACTTGGTCCATGACGCACTTGGTCAATGCCGTTCTCATTTCCCGAGGGAAGGAGGAACGAGATGATGTCGACCCCATTGTTTTGCTCGACGCCATGCTCCGGCAAGGGCACAGCCTGATTCTCTTCCCTGAAGGAACCCGAGGGGTACCAGGTGTGATGGCGGATTTCAAACGCGGCGTAGGCCACCTGGCGTCGCGGCACCCAGACATCCCGGTCATTCCCGTTTACCTGGATGGACTGTACCGAACTCTGCCCAAAGGTCGGACCTTGATCGTTCCGTTTGGCGGTACGCTGGTGATGGGTGATCCGTTGTCATTCTCGGCTGAGACCAGCATCGATACCATTACCGAAAGGGCTCAATTGGCGATTGAATCCCTTGCACAAGATTTGCTCGACGAAAATAAAATTCCCCCATCGGATACTGCATGAAACAAATGCGTGCAACTCTATCCTTGAACACCGGGTTTCTAGAATGAATTTCACCGAACATAACCCCATGAAACATACACTACTCGTACTGATGACAGCTTTGCTTGCGGCACAACTTCCGGCCCAGAGCTGCGTCGACTCCACGCTCATCGACCCTACTGTGATGTGTATGGCCCTCTGGGCGCCGGTATGCGGGTGCAATGGAGAAACGTACAGCAATGATTGCTGGGCGACATATTATGGCGGAGTCACCTCTTGGGTGGACGGGGAGTGTACGGGCTCTGCAACAGATTGCGTGGATTTGGGGGGCGTTGATTTTGGGCTTTGCGAAATGGCTATGGGCGTAGTCATGTACAACGGTAGCTGCACGTATTTGGGCGGATGTGGATGGGTCGTTGAGGATGTGGATTACAGTGTGTATTCGTTCGCGAGCATGGAAGACTGCCAAGCCAGTTGCCAGGGAACGTCAGAATGCATCGATCCGTCGCTCGCCGATTCAAGTGTTGATTGCAACACGGTGGATCCGTCTCCCGTGTGCGGTTGCGACAGCCTGAGCCACTTCAGCGAATGCGTGGCGACCTTCGTAGATGGTGTGAGTGCGTTTGAGGTCGGCGCTTGTCCCAGCGATTGTTACGACGAGGACCGTGTGGATTTAACAGCACCTTGTCCGTTCAACGAGGATCCGGTGTGCGGTTGCGACAGCGTGACATATCCGAACGCTTGCGCGGCCTGGTACACGGGCGGCATTGCCAACTGGACGCCCGGGCCGTGCGAGACAAACCAGGTGGATGAATTGAAGGCGCTTCGGCTGCAGGTCGCCCCGAATCCGGTATCCGACCGCCTTCATTTGAGTGGATGGAATCCTGCCGTGCCTGTTCTCTTGCGGATAATTGGGCTCGATGGTCAGTTGGTAATGGAACATACTGCGCAAAATGCCAATGCCCGATTGAACGTGCAGGGGCTTGCCCGCGGCATGTACGTCATTCAAGCGCAACAAAACGGTTTCCCTACTGTTCATAAACTGTTTATCCTCGAATAGAAATGACATGATCCGAGTGGCGTGGAATGCCGATTACGCGCATGCGTTGCCCGAGGGGCACCGCTTCCCAATGCAGAAATATGAATTGGTGCCCGAGCAATTGGTACACGAAGGCACGTTGTCCGAGTCCCAATTTTTTTCGCCCATTCCGGTTGGTGATGAGGAGGTGCATCGCGTTCACGACCCGGACTATTGGGCTAAACTCAAAGCGGGTCAACTGACGCGGCAGGAAGAGCGACGCACGGGTTTTCCGTGGTCAGAAGCGCTGGTAAAACGGGAAGTGATGATCATGGGGGGGACGGTTCAATGTGCGCGGCATGCCTTTGAATCGGGAGTTGCCCTGAACATCGCAGGCGGAACCCACCACGCTTATCGGGACCGCGGCGAAGGCTTCTGCTTGCTCAATGACTTTGCTTTGGCCGCAGCAGCATTGCTGGACGAGGGTTGCATTGAACGCGCTTTGGTGGTTGATTTGGATGTGCATCAAGGCAACGGCACTGCGAAGATTTTTGAGGACGACCCTCGGGTGTTCACCTTTTCGATGCACGGGGCCGGCAATTACCCCATGCACAAGGAAACCAGCGACCTCGATGTGGGCTTGCCCGATGGTATCGATGACCGCCATTACCTCCAATTGCTCGATGCGCACTGGCCACGGCTACTTGATGAGGTGGAGCCGGATCTGGTATTTTACCAGTGTGGTGTCGACATTTTAGAAACGGATAAACTGGGGCGTTTGGGGGTTTCATCGGAAGGGTGTGCTGCGCGCGACCGACGCATACTCGAGCGCTGTTGTGCGGATGAGGTGCCGGTGGTGTGCAGCATGGGCGGGGGGTATTCCTCTGATATTTGGCACATCGTGGAGGCCCATTGTAACACCTTTCGCATTGCCCACGAGCTTTGGGGCTGAGGGGCTGTCGTTTGTGGTAAATTAGTCGGAAAGACTAGAACCATGCAAAAATTGAAAATAATCCTGTGGGTGAGCGTGTTCGGATTGTTTGTTGCCGGTTGTGCATCTACGGAACCCGCTGCCCGCACGAAGGACAGCCCTACCCGCGTTGTCTTTGAGACGCGTTTCGGTACGATGACCATTGAGTTGTTTGATGATACCCCGGCGCACAGGGACAATTTCATCAAACTGGTGGGAGAGGGATTTTACGATGATTTGTTGTTCCATCGGGTCATCAAGGACTTCATGGTGCAGGGCGGTGACCCCAACAGCCGTGGCGCCGCCCCCGGCGCCCGCCTGGGTAGTGGCGGCCCAGGTTATACCATTGAAGCCGAAATAGATTCGACTCGTCTTCACTTCAAAGGCGCCTTAAGTGCCGCCCGCCAAGGGGACCAGGTCAATCCCGAAAAGCGGTCATCCGGAAGCCAGTTTTACCTCGTTCAAGGCAAAACGTACACGGCTGATCAGCTGGCCAACTTTGAGTCTCGGATGCAGAGAAGCCATCCGGGTTTTGCATACACCGACGATCAAAAAGTCGTGTACTCCACAGACGGCGGCACTCCGTTTTTGGATATGGAATACACCGTTTTTGGTCAAGTTATTGAAGGTCTCGACGTCATTGATTCAATCGCTGCTGTTCGGACTGTACGCGGCGATCGTCCCGAGGAGGATGTCACCATGCGCCTGCGCTTACTCGACTGATTTGGTTCAGCGCAGAATGACTCGCCGGTGTCTTATTGATCCGTCCTCCAATCGTCCAGTCAGGGTGTAATGGCCACGTGGTAAGTCTCCAACACTGAAAGTCGACAAGGGCTCGGTCTGAGTCCATTCAGCTACTTCGCGTCCTTGCATGTCGGTCAGACTCCAAGAAGCATTTGGTGAATTAGAGGCCACGGTAAGATAGGCACGTGCCGGATTCGGATACACATGTAAGGCGTCGATGGCTATTGTTTCCAGTAGGTTGGAAGCGACTTCGTTGCTGCTGTGGCTGTTGAGGGCTTGGTCGGGACCATTGTCGCCGCTGGGCTCATCGTCGTCTGAATCGTCATCGCTTGTGTCGTCTCCTGTGTCCTCGTCGTCATCTCCTGTGTCCTCATCGTCAGAATCGTCATCATCGCCTGTGTCATCTCCTGTGTCTTCGTCGTCTGCGCTGTTCTCATCCGTCTCCTCATCACTGGTGTCTTCATCTTCTGTGTTCCCATCCTCTGGCTGCCAGTCGATGGTACATGTGAGGTACTCCTGCCGAAAATCGATCATCGACTGAACATTCTCGGCATTATTGAAGAAGGTGGTCACCCAATCCGCGCGAATGCCGACGGTGCCGTCGCAATTCAATGCAATCAGTCCAAACGGTCGTTGGAAGAATGTGTTGTAAAGTGCGTTATCTGGGTTATCAGCATACATCGTGAACGGGAAATCATGGTTGGGTGATTCCTGCCAGTTTTGCATGGCCCAGCGGCGCTCAGCATAAACAGAAGGCTGGACTACTGCAGTGTCCGTGTTGACCGTTGGTGGGCAGTTGCTCGGGCAATTTCCATCGGTGGGGTGGGCTTCCACGCCATAAATGAAAATCCAGTTGTAGTCTTCGATGTGATCGTAGATGAAATTGCGTGCAGACCACACCTCCTGTCCGGGAATGTTTGGATCGAAGACATTGCGAAAGCGAATGCAGGAGACGCTCCCACTGACAAGGATGACAGGCTTGGGTCCGGCGAGCTCCTCATAAAGTTCAACAGGGTTGCCATCATAGTCATAGACGGTGAAATTGTAGACTGTGTCGTCAACGTTGTAACCTCCAGACATATCCATGTAATCACCGTAGAATACGATATCGTCTACAGACGCTGAATCGGCAGGCTGTTCGGGGAGGCCAAAATCGCCGTATTGAGCCATAGCAGCTGAGCAGATGATGAATGTCGGAAGGAGTAAGAGGAGCAGCCTCGCAAAGTTGGATTGATGCATAGTTACAATTTCTTGCGTACTATAGACCTCCAAACTTGCGAAAAGGTTCTCCTGTAATATTAGAAAATCGTTAAATGGGGGCTGTCACTTCATACACGGAGCCACCAGCAGCCTGTGCACCTCGTAACCAGGCATTCCATTCAAGTCCATGCTGGCCTCGTCTTCGCTGTCCCAGTTGATCATGATTTGCCGAAGCGAGCAATTGCAGTATGCATTGGCGTCTGCCTTGCTCATGCCGCGGGCTTGTTTCAGGCAGTTTGCTTTGAAGCCCTCTTTGAAAGTGTCGGAGAAGTCCTTGTTCGAGAGATCTACTTCTTGGCCGCCACACGCGACGAGCAGGATGGAGGTTATTATCAAAATTAAAAGGCGCTTCATGCCCTAAAAATAAGGCAGAAAAAAACGGGAGACCGCAGCCTCCCGTTTTCAAATTCAGGTCGGAATCTCAGAAGTTCAACTTCAAGGTGGCATTCCAGGTGCGGCCGAAACCAAACCAAACGAAGTTGCGTGTATCCACACCGTTCCAAGTGGCAGAACCACCTTCCGCATGGATATTCGAGTTTGATTCTGCGATGTACTCGGTATCGAGCAGGTTGTTCACGTTGATGCGGAAGCTGGCGTCAGCGCCCAAAAAATCAAAGCGAGTTGTCGTACCGAGGTCAATCAAGCTGTACGACGGCAACTTCACAGCGCCGAGGTTGTCCTCGCTCAAGAACGCTGAGTTCGCGATGCTGTAGTCCGCGTAAAGGTTGTCTACGTAGCGAGCACCCAAATCAATGGAGATTATGGGATTGATTTGGTAATCCAAACCGAGGTTGGCGACGGTCTGAGCCGCATCACCCACCTTCGAACCCTCCGTGTAGAGCGTAAACTCTTGCCCTGCTACCGGGTTGTTTTGGTCGTCAAATACCACTGCTTCGAAGTTAGACGTGTATCTCCAATCACCCAATGAGAGCATACCGATGACTTTCAGGCCGTCCACGGGGTAGTAGTTCATTTCCAGTTCGAACCCGTTGTGCTGCACGTTGATGCCGGTAAACTGAGCAGAACCGTCAACTGTGATGGAGTCGTTTACTACGATGCCCACTCCCTGAGAGATGAAGCGGTTGCCCCAATTGGTAGAGTATACGTTCGCGTTCAAAGTCATTTTGTCGCCTACGTAGCCATAGCCCAATTCCAATGACTGAATCTGCTCGTTTTCTAGGTCCTCGTTGATGTTGTTGGCGTAGCCTGGGAAGATGCCGTCAAAGTTCGGCTGACGTGAAATCAATCCGGCGTTGAAGAATACGTTAGAGGATTCGTTCAAGTTGTAGTTCGCCCCACCTTTAACATAACCGCCGTTGCGCGTAGCCAGTTCAGAGATGGCATTGCCCGGCTGATCGAAGTAGTCTTCACGCTGGTAAGTCTGAGTAGATACACCCGCTTGAACCACGGCTGTGAAATCGTGGGCTTTGTACTCCACCAAACCGTTCAAACCGGTCCAATTTACGTTGCCCACGTTGTAGTAGTCAATTTTAGGTCCGTTGAGGCCGGTGTTGTTGATTGGATTCGCTTCGATGGTCGTCTCTATGATCTGGCCGTTGTTGTTGCGGTTGCCTCCAGAGTAGTAAGCGTCAAAGCCCATTAAGTTGTTTAAGGCACGGTAGTGGTAACCCTTGTAGCGACGCAGGTCGAGGCCTATGGATGCACGCAAGGAGCCTGAGTTGTACTCGAGGTTGGAGATGGCTCCGATCCAGTCGTGTGAGTTCATGGAGGCACGGCGAATCATGCCACCGCCCGTGTAGATCGTTCCAGAGGTATCGGCGTCGATACTCCACTGGTTGGAGCCGATGAGTGCACCTTCGTAATTGCCGTTGACGCTTCCGTCGTGCGGCGTTGCGCCTGTTTGGTTATCCGCGATGATGGCGTCGTAGTTGACTTGGCCGTCGTCCATGCGAAATTGAGTCACGCTGTCCTCATACATGAACGAGTACAAGTCTTGGCGGTACGGAAGTACATCGTAGTTACGGCCGCGGGGTCCCGTTCCTCCTCCACGACCGGCTGAACCGTACAATGACGTATTCAACGTCAAGTTCTCCGTGATGGTCCAATCCCAGTTGAACGTCGCCAGGGGCTTGTTGTAGAAGTTGCGGCGCATGCTGAACTCCTCTCCATCGAGCATTCCGCCGTTGCTGTTCCAGCGGCGATCGATTTTGCCGTCGTTGAGTTCTTGACCGCCTTCACCGAAGTAGTCATAGTCACGGATGCTGACCTCAACGTCACGCTGGTGGTGCCATTGGCCGGCACCTAAAACGCTCAAGTTCATGGCGTGCTTGGATCCTTCAGGTTCATAACCAACGGCTGCGAAGTAAGTCCAACCTGCGCCTTGGGTGTTGTTTACATAGCCCTCGCCGGACCACTGACTTAGCAGGAAGGAAGATGCCCAGCCGTTGTTGTTTTTACCGGTGTTGTAACTAATCGATGTCTTTGCGTAGCCGTCGTTGCCGAAGGTTTCTGAAACCGAACCGCCTTGCTCCATTTGCGCTGCTTTTGTAAAAATGGAAACGGTACCACCTACCGACGGAACCGCCAATCGAGACGCACCTAAGCCGCGTTGGATCTGGATGCCGGAAGCCACGTCCGTCAACCCTTGCCAGTTGGACCAGTACACCCAGCCGTTCTCCATATCATTAACGGGCTGGCCGTTGATAAGGAACGACGTATTGCGCTGATCAAAACCACGGAGGCTGATGCGCGAGTCACCGTACCCACCACCTTGCTTGGTAGCATATACACCAGGCGTGCGGTTCATGATTTCGGGGAATTCCATGTTGCCCACCTTGAGTGCGATTTCCGCTGGTGAGATGGTTGATACCGCCACCGGGGTCTCCCGTGCGATGGCGATGTCCACGACGTTGGCAATGATGGATGCTGCACCCAAGCCGAGTGCCGTAGGCTCAAGTCCGATGCTTCCCATGTCCGCTTTCGCCGCAAGGGTGAGGGTTTCGTAGCCGATGAAGGACACCACAATGTTGCCTTCAGTCACCCCGTTGAGTTTGAACATGCCGTCTGGTCCGGTGGCGACACCGCTGTTGCTGCCTTCGACCATTACGCTTGCTCCGGGAAGTACTCCGCCCGTGGAGGCGTCGGTTACTTTACCCGTGACCTGCGCCAACGACATCGATGCCGTGGTGCAGAGTATGCCCATAAGGGCAAGTTGAATACAAATTTTCATGTGCTTAAGTTGTGAATCTTAAGTGTTTTTAATGTGGTAAATTTAGAAGCTACCACCGTGGCGAAGCCTTTTCCTTCGTAAATGTTACGCACGACCGCTGTCCACCTTGTCACCAAGATGATGATTAAATAATTGACAGTAGGACAGAGATGGCGCAAGCGAAAAGGTTGAACCCTGAATACATAGCCCATTCGAAACGTTCCGTTCACACGTTTATGCCTTCCATTTTATGTTGCAGCCGATGGAAGGGATTTGGCCTTCCTTAGGAACCGATTGGCCTGCCAGCAAGGCATCGCATACACGCATAAGGTCTTCGCCCGTTACCGTCACATCGTTCCCGGGCCTTGAACCGTCGTATTGTCCGCGGTAGACACATTTTCCATCGGCATTAAATGCGCTGAAGTCGGGAGTGCAGGCCGCATCATAGGCGCGTGCCACTTCCTGCGATTCATCGTAGAGATAGGAAAAGGTGAATCCCTTTTTAGCAGCCAAGGCCTTCATGTGTTCGAAGCTGTCTTGGGGGTAATTCGTTTCGTCGTTGCTCGAAATGGCAATAAAGTTGAGTCCCCGGGCCTGGTAAGTTGCTGCAAAATCAACCAAGGAGTCGAGAAGGTGCACAACAAACGGGCAGTGGTTGCACATGAACACCACTACCGAAGGCCCATCCTGCATCAAGTCTTCGCTATTCAACACCTCACCTGTGCGGGCGTCCGGAAGGGCGAACGAAGGGGCTTGAAAACCGAGTGGGATGGAGGTGGTGGGAGTCAGGGCCATGGGATGTGCGCGTCGTGGTATTTTTGCACCACAAACTTCGACCATCATGAAACAATTTCAATACGCCGTGCTGTACGTTTTCCAAGTCAAGCCTGATCGCCAATCTGATTTTGAGGAAGCTTGGGAAGCGGTGACGGACGAAATTAGCAAAGCCAACGGAAGCGGAGGGTCGCGTTTGTACCGAGCATCGGAAACGACGTACTGGGCGCATGCGCTTTGGTCGAGCAAGGAAGCGCTTGTGGGTGCGCAATTGCCAGTTCAAGCAGCCAATGCCCGCGAGGTCATGGTGGACGCCTGTGAATCGATTGAGTCCATGGGCGAGGGCACGCTGGTCAGTGATCGATGGGGTTGAATTGAGGCGCTGCGCACCCTTTTGACGAAAACCTGACATTGGGTGTGCGCCGCCGCGGCGGCAGCTGGGTAATTTCGCGGCGTGGAACGCCGCACGACAGTCACACTATTGATGCTCACCTTCTCGTGGGTAGCCCCTGCCTTGGGGCAAGACGCGCATGAAGATGCGGCGTTTGAGGATTCTGTGTGGACGGCGCTTGAATCCCGCATCAATCCGTTGGACGTGGCTGAAGTCCAGGCCTCCCCGCTGAATCCGTCCCGCCCCAAAATGAAGCCCTCGGCGGTGTTGCAGGCTACGACCTTGGATCAGATTCCCGCGACGTCGCGCATCGAGGCGTTGACCGCGTTGCCCGGCGTCGATATGGTGTCCAACGGTGCCGGCACCCTGCGCCCCGTAATCCGTGGCCTTTCGGGGCTGCGCGTAGCGACGCTGTTCAACGGCGCCCGCATCGAAAGCCAAGCGTGGGGTGAGTACCACGGCATTTACCTCCCAGAAGAAGGCGTGCAAGCGGTGGAAGTCATTCGCGGGCCGGCCACCTTGGCATACGGGTCCGATGCGTACGGCGGCGTACTCAATTTCATCCCCAAAGCCCCCGCGGCCGAACAAGGACGGGAAAACCGCATCGGCCTCAGCGGCTTCTCCGCCACGGACGGCTGGCAAGTGACGGCCGCCACCGAAAAGCGCAGCAAAACGACGTTTCACTCGTTCCGCGGCGGTTTCAAAGAGCAAGGCGATTACCGGTTGCCCAATGGCGAGCACATCCAGAACTCAGCCTACCAGCAGTTTTTTGGGCAAGGCAGTTTTGGGTACATCCGCCCGTGGGGTGTCATCGAAGGAGCCTATTCATCTGCTTACAACACGGCCGGACTGATCGGCTATGATGGGCATCAACAGACTGGCGACCACCTCGTCACTACCTCCACGCGCTTTAGCTTGGGCAACTGGCAGGTTACTCCGCGGATTTCCTATCAGTTGAATCACCGCAAGGAATTTGACCGCATCCGGGAAGACCAACCGGGCGAAGGTGAATTGGAATTGCTGGCATTGGACATCAGCCTGCGCACCCTTCGCTGGGAAACCATCCTGCACCGGGAGCAATCCAGCGGTTGGAACACCACGTTCGGGGTTCAAGGTTTTCAAGCCAACAGCCAGTTCGATGATGACGGTACGGTGGAATTGCTGTTCACGCCGCTCATCCCTACCTCTTCCGCCACCGAAAACAGCGCCTTTGCCGTGTTCGACCGCGCCATCGGACAAGGCGGCGTGCAAGTCTCCGGTCGAAGCGATTACCGCATCACCACCGAGGATGCGCCACGCACCGATTGGTTAAATAGCCTCGCTGCTGGCGCCCACTGGGACCTCAACGAGGCCACCACGGTGCGCACGAGTGTGGCGCGAAACGAACGTACACCCGGGTTGGCTGAACTGTACAGCCAAGGCGTGCACTACTGTGCCTACCGTTTTGAATCCGGCAATCGCGCTTTGCAGAAGGAGCAGAGCTTCAATGTGGAATCGAGTCTGGAGTGGAAGCCCGAGTGGGGGCGGTTCGAGGTGGCATTGTACCAGAACACCATTGCCAATTACGTTTACATCCGCCCCTCCGGTCAGGAGGTGGACGGCTGGCAGGTCTATGCGTGGGAGGCTACGGATGCGCAATTCAACGGCGGCGAAGCTTCCGTTCAACTGCGGCCGGCCGACAGTAAACACCTCCATGCGGATGCGGCTTTTTCCCTCGTGGATGCGCGCGACCGCAATGGGGATGCGTTGCCCTTGATTCCGCCGGCGACCTTCCGCAGCACGGTGGGGTGGGCCAACGGGAGTGCGGGGCGACTGAATGGTTTGTTCGCCAACGTCGTCTGGAACCACAACCGCGATGCTTCGTTGCTTCACTTGGCAGCAGGCGGGGAGTTGAGCGATGTGCTGACCTTGAACCTGTCGGTTCAAAACTTGCTCAACGCCGAATTCATCCCTACAATGAGCATGCTCCGTGAGCTCAACATCGCTGAGCCCGGACGCAACGTGCGGGTGCAGTTGGTGTGGAAATTTTGAGGGATTAGAGGAAGGCCAGGAACATC
>MDTC01006362.1_pt1 | contig 12891 bp, 14 predicted proteins | sample 811181 | NCBI WGS metagenome assembly MDTC01 (sample SAMN05326644, study PRJNA326480) | marine metagenome | isolation source: seawater | place: Pacific Ocean: North | collected 2011 | reverse complement strand
TAGGCAAGCCTGACAAGAAGAAGTTCCTTTCAAGAAAAAAGGGATATCACGGAATTACAGTTGCAAGTGGCAGTATGACCGGTATTCCAGCTAATCATAAGTTATTTGATTTACCTATTTCAGGATTTTTTCATACAGATACACCACATTATTATCGTGAAGGAATGGATAATGAAACTGAGACAGAATTTCTAAATAGAATCACAAAAAACCTAGAAGACTTAATCATCAAAGAAGGCTCTGATAATTTTTCTGCCATGATTGCTGAGCCATTAATAGGAGCTGGAGGAGTTCTTATACCTCCTGAAGGATATTTCCCTAAAATTCAAAGCATCTTAGAAAAATATGATATTCATTTAATAGATGACGAAGTGATTTGTGGTTTTGGCAGGACAGGTAATTGTTGGGGCTATGAAACTTTCTCAATGAAGCCATCTTCAATAACAATTGCCAAAGCTCTTTCATCTGGTTACATGCCTATAAGTGCTGTTATTGTTTCAGATGAAATTTTTGAACCAATAAAGGATGCAAGTGATGATGTGGGTGTTTTCGCTCACGGGTACACTTATTCTGGTCATCCAGTCTCATGTGCTGTAGCGCTAAAAACACTAGAAATCTATGAAAGAACAAATTTGTTCTCTCATGCTAGCCATGTTGCTAAAAGCTTTCAGGATCGAGTTAAAAAACTTTCATCATATGATCATGTTGGAGAAGCTAGAGGTATAGGCTTGGTTGCTGGAATTGAGCTTGTAAAAGACAAAGAAACAAAAGAAAATTTTGAGCCTTATGGAAAAAAAGGAATGCTTTTAGCAGAAGCCTGCCAAAAAAATGGACTAATTGTTCGAGCAATTGGAGATGTTATTGCCATATGCCCTCCTCTTATTATTACAGATGCACAAATTGATGAATTATTTGATATTCTTGAGGCTTCTATAGAAGAAGTTTTTAAAAAAAATTAAGGATAAAACAGAATGTTGCCAGATATATTAAAGAATAATTTATCAGTGCCTGTAGTTGGCGCTCCTCTTTTTATTATCTCAAGACCAGAATTAGTAATTGCTCAATGTAAGGCTGGTGTTGTTGGATCATTTCCAGCTTTGAATGCAAGACCACAAGAATTATTATCAGACTGGATAAAAGAAATTAAAGACGAGCTAGGCCAATATAAGGAAGATAATCCTGAAGCAAAAGTTGCTCCATATGCAGTTAATCAAATTTGTCATTTATCAAATGACAGGCTTTTCAAAGATGTTGAAACCTGCGTTAAACATGAAGCTCCAATTATTATTACTTCACTCAGACCACCGGAAGATTTAGTGAAAGCAATTCATTCATATGGAGGTCTAGTTTTCCATGATGTTATAAGCACAAGACATGCACAAAAAGCAGTTGAACAAGGCGTAGATGGTTTAATCCTAGTTTGTGCTGGAGCTGGCGGACATGCTGGCGCTTTATCACCTTTTGCTCTACTCAGAGAAACCAGAGAATGGTATGACGGAACTATACTTTTATCAGGCTCAATATCAGATGGATATTCAGTTGCAAGTGCTTTAGCAATGGGAGCTGATCTTGCTTATATAGGAACAAGCTTTATAGCAACAAAAGAATCTGAAGCAGACGATAACTATAAGGAGATGTTAATAGAGTCTTCGGCTAAAGATATTGTGTATACAAATTATTTTAGTGGAGTGCATGGCAACTACCTAAGTCCTTCGGTTGAAAGAGCAGGCATGGATCCAGCTGAATTGCCTGAAGCCGATAAAACAAAAATGAATTTTAATTCTGGAGGCAATGCCTCTGCTAAAGTCTGGAAAGATATTTATGGTTCTGGCCAGGGAATAAATGCCATTAAACAAACAGTTAGTGTTGGCGATCTTGTAAACCAAATTTCAACAGAATTTAAACAGGCGCAAGAAGAGTTCATCAAAAAAACACATAGCTTTTAAAACTTTTATAAATCATTAAAGTATAATGTTCCTGTGGACGTAGCAGCACTTATATTATCTATCTTTGCGCTAATCTTTGCTTTGATTGGTGTAGGTTTATCTATGCGAGCGCTTTATATAATTGGCATAAATGCAGGGCTTGATAAAAAATATGATCCTAAGCCAACACTTGCACCAAAATCAGATAATAAGGAATTTAAACAACCAATAAGAACTGAAGGCAATAAGATTATTTATAACGAAGACCCATTAGTTTATGTAATTGAAAATTTTATTACAGATGAAGAGTGCTCACATTTTGTAAATGCTTCAGATAGTAAATTGCAGAGAGCAAAAACAATTGGCGGCGAAGATGGGATCTACCACGAGAATAGAACAGGGAGCAATTGCTGGCTTCCACATAACCATTCAGGCCCTACAACAGAGTTAGGACAAAGGATTGCTGATCTTATAGGATTCCCATTAAAGAACGCTGAATCTTATCAAGTGGTCTATTATACCGGAGGCACGCAATACAATGATCATCATGATGCTTTTGATCACGAAACAGAAGAAGGAAGAAAACACCTTAAAAGAGGCGGCCAGAGAATCTATACAGCACTAGGCTATTTAAATGATGTTGAAGAAGGAGGTGCAACTGAGTTTAAAGATTTAAATATTTCAGTTAAACCAAAAAAAGGCTCTTTATTGGTATGGAAAAATATTCTCTCTGGAACAACTAAACTTCATCCAGACTCATTGCATGCTGGAAGACCAGTCACAAAAGGCGAAAAGTATGCTTTTAATCTGTGGTTCAGAGAAAATAAGTTTGTTTGACAAATCTAAAATACTGTATAGTTATACAGTATAAATACAATTAAACTACTATATATGGATGTTTCTTATATTCTTGAAGGCCTGAATAAGGCTCAGCGTGAAGCAGTAACTTCTGAATCAAGAAAACTTCTAGTTCTTGCAGGCGCAGGTTCAGGGAAAACAAAAGTTCTAGTTCATAGAATAGCTTGGTTAACACAAGCAGCATCAAGTTCAACTCATAGTATTCTCGCAGTTACATTTACTAATAAAGCAGCTAATGAGATGACAGGGAGAATTGAGCATATTTTAGGCCAGCCAATTCCCGAAATGTGGTGCGGAACATTCCATTCAATATCAAATAGAATTTTACGTCGCCATTACAAAGAAGCTGGGCTTGAAAAGGAATTTGCCATACTAGATAGCGATGATCAATTGAGAATAATAAAGCGAATTTTAAAAGAATTAGATATCGATGAAGATCAATGGCCGTCTGACAAAATTAGATGGCAAATTAATACCTGGAAAGATGAAGCTTTAAGATCTAAGGATGTAGATGATCAAGGTGATTTTAATATTGAAATGTTAAAGCGAGTTTATGCACATTATGAAAACTACATGGCAAAAGAAAATTTACTAGACTTCGCTGAATTAATTTTGAAGTCTTATGAATTGATCAAAATGAACAAAACAATCAAAGATTTATACAGAAAAAAATTTAAACATATATTAATTGATGAATTCCAAGATACAAATTCACTTCAATTTAAGTGGATACAAAACTTAATTGATTCAGAAACTACTATTACGGCAGTTGGCGATGATGATCAATCTATTTATGGGTGGAGAGGAGCAAAAATTGAGAATATGAATAAATTTGCTAAAGAGAAAGAGACACAGATTGTTAAGCTTGAACAAAACTATAGATCTACCGCAAACATTTTGAATGCAGCTAATGCAGTTATAGGAAAAAATTCAAATAGATTGGGGAAAAGACTATGGACCAAGGACAATGAGGGAGACAAGATAGAAGTTTTTGAAGCATATAATGAACAAGAAGAAGCAAATTTTATTTCTGAAAATGCACACAGCATCTTTAATGCAGGGGACAATTATAAAGACATGGCGGTTTTGTATAGATCAAATGCACAATCTAGGACAGTTGAAGAAGCTTTATTAAGACAGAACATCCCGTATGTAATATATGGAGGAGTCAGATTCTATGAAAGATTAGAAATAAAAAATGTTTTGAGCTATTTAAGAATAGTTGTAAATAGTAATGACAACAATGCTTTTGAAAGAGCAATTGGGGTTCCGTCTAGAGGAGTCGGCGAAAAAACTCTAATCAAAATAAGAACTTTTGCGGAAGAGAATGATTTGTCATTATTTAAAGCAGCCAAACAAATGATTAGTAGTCAAATAATTAAAGGCAAGGTTGGAATATCAATATCTGAATTCATTAGCCTTATAGAAAATTCGTTAGAGAAGATAAATGAAACTTCGCCAGATGAATTTGTAGAGATGATAATTAATCAAAGTGGTTTGATAGATCATCACATGAAAGAACCAGGAGAAAAAGGACGAATAAGAGTAGAAAATATTAATGAACTCATTTCAGCAATTAAATCTTTTGAAACATTGAGCAGAGGTGAAGATATGTCTGAACATGACTCATATATCTCAGCTTTTCTAAGTTCAGTTTCTTTGGATATGGGAGAAACCCAAGCTTCTAAATCTGACGATGCTGTTCAATTAATGACTATACATTCAGCTAAAGGATTAGAATTTAAATATGTATTTATGATTGGAATGGAAGAATCATTATTTCCACATTCTCGTTCTATAGATAGTATTAATGAATTAGAAGAAGAAAGAAGGCTTTGCTATGTCGGCATTACAAGAGCTAGGCACAAACTTCATTTAACCTACACAGAATTTAGAAGATTATATGGCCAAGATTCTTATAACCCGCCTTCTAGATTTATTAATGAAATTCCTAACGAGCATCTTAATTCTGTTAGACCAAAACAATCTTATAAGACAAGCTTTTTTGGAACAGTATCATCAAAAAGTTCAGACACAGGAACTTCCTTTGCTTTAGGAGAAATTGTTAAACATAAAGTTTTTGGTGAGGGCGTTGTACTTAGTGTTGAAGGACAAGGTGATGCTTCAAGAGTGCAAATAAATTTTAATGGAGCTGGAATTAAATGGCTAGTTACAGCTTATGCAGATCTGGAAAAAATATAATGGAATTAAAGATTGAGCATAAAGGCCTAGCTGATTATGAACCTTGCATTGAAGAAATGAAAAAATTAGTAGAGTCTCAACCTAATTATCATTCAATATGGGTGTTAGAACATAAACCAGTCTTTACCATAGGTATAAGCGAGAAAGGAATAGAGGAAAACAAGAAACTTAATCCTCCATTGATTAAAACAGATAGAGGTGGAAAGACTACCTATCATGGTCCTGGCCAGAAGATTTTCTATTTCATATTGAGTTTAAAAAATTTACCTTTCAAACCAACCGAGCTAACTAAAAATGTTTTACAAGAGACTTCCAGCGTTCTCAATGATTACGGCTTAAATAATAAAATTAATTTAGAAGATCCTGGAATATATCTAGATAATAAAAAATTAGCTTCAGTTGGCATGAGAATAAGGAGAAATTACTCCTATCATGGCCTCAGCATTAATTTTGATACGAATTTATCAACATTTAATACAATTAAGCCTTGCGGACTAGATGTTCAGGCTTGTAATCTAACAGATTATATAGATATTAATATTGATAAACTTACATCTAGCTTGATAGATAAATATAAAAAACTTATAACAAAAAAATGAGAGATATTATTCCCACAGTCAAAATAACTAATTATGCAGGAGTTAAGTCTGTTAAAGATGGCATGAAAGCAAATTCATATTCACTTGTTGATAGAGAAAAAAAACCAAACTGGATTAGAATGACAGCCGGCCAAGCAAATAAAAACTACACACTCATTAAAGACAAGGTAAAAGATTTACATTTAAGCACTGTTTGTGAAGAAGCAAAATGTCCTAATCTCTCTGAATGTTGGTCTAGAGGCACTGCAACATTTATGTTGATGGGAGATACATGCACACGGGCTTGCCAATTCTGTTCAGTAAATACAGGCAATCCTAATGGATGGCTGGATAAAGAAGAACCAGAAAAAATAGCTAACACTATAGCTCTTATGAAACTTAAATATATCGTTCTCACTTGTGTTAATAGAGATGACATCTTAGATGGAGGGGCTCAGCATTTTGCTGATACGGTGAATGCTATAAAAGAAAGAGATAAAAATATTGAAGTTGAGGTATTAACTTCTGATTTTAATGGTTCCAGAGATGCTATAAAAAAGGTAGTTGAATCTCCAATTAAAGTATTTGCTCAAAACATTGAAACAGTTGAAAGACTTACGCACCCCATTAGAGATCCTAGAGCTGGATATGATAAAACGCTTAAAGTTTTGCAAGCCGCTAAAGAAATCAACCCAAATATAATTACTAAAACTAGTCTTATTGCAGGTTTAGGAGAAACAGATGCTGAAATTTATCAGACTTTTAAAGATTTGAGAGAGCATAATGTAGATATTGTTACTTTAGGACAATATTTAAGACCAACACTGAATCATCACCCTGTAGATAGATGGGTAACTCCAAAACAGTTTGATCAATATAGAGAAGAGGGCTTAAATTATGGCTTTCTTGAAGTTATTTCTGGCCCTATGGTAAGGTCTAGCTATAGAGCTGAAAGAGCATTAGATTTTAATAATGCAGGATTATAAAAAATGATAATAATTTCACCAGCAAAACGCCTAAGCAATAAAGCTTGCGACATAATCTTGAATGCAACTACGCCTGCTTTTGAAAAAGAAGCAAATCTTTTAGCTGGCCAACTAGCAGAATTAAATACAACGGATTTAACTAAACTGATGGGAGTAAGTGACAGTATTGCTGAACTAAATGTTGGAAGATTTAAAAGTTGGGGCAATTCAGAAATAGAAGAAAAAAGAGCTATTTTTCAATTTGAGGGGGATGTATTTAAACATCTCGATGCTAGGAATCTTAACAGTAATGATGTTGACTATATGAATCAGAAGTTAAGAATACTTTCCGGCATTTATGGTTTACTTAGGCCTTCAGACAAAATGAATCCATATAGATTAGAAATGGGAACACAATATAATTTTGGCGATACAAAAAATTTATACGATTTTTGGGGCGATAAAATAGCTAATCAAATTAAATTAGAGACAAAAAGCAATATTCTTTTTAATTTAGCTTCAGAAGAATATTTTTCATCAATAAAAAAATATACAGAACCTTTAAAAGTTATTAATTTTAAGTTCTTGTCTGTTTCTGGCGAAAAACAAAGAGTAATTGGAGTTATAGCAAAAAGAGCAAGAGGCGAAATGGCACGATTCTTAATTCAAAATAGAATAGAAGACACTAAAGGTATAGAAAATTTTTCTTCAATGGGTTTTAAGTTCAAAGATCTTGAGAATAATACTTTTACTTTTGTTGCTTCTTAGACTCTTTAGCTAATAAATCATCAACTATTTCTAAAAGCTCATCAACATGCTTAAAAGTTTCATGAAAAGAAAAAACCACTTCACGATCACGGCTTAAAAGAACTAGGCCCTCTTTCAGTTTTTTCAATTGATTTACATTACTCATACTATGCTGATATTTTAATGAACTTTTGAATCAAAGCAATGTCCAAATATCTTGAAAAAAGGCAAAAAATAGTGGTAATATACTCTCCCATTTGTTTTATAATAAACATTGGTTATAATATAATATAAATATGAGTTATGCATTAGCAAATCCTGGATCAGATCTAGATAGATACTTGGCTCAGGTATATTCAACTCCAATACTCTCACGTGAAGAGGAGCTCGAGCTTACGCAAGAATTCTATGCTACTGAAGATATTGAGGTAGCGCATCAGCTTGTAATATCTCATTTAAGATTTGTTATACACATTGCAAAATCTTATGCAGGTTATGGACTACCACTTGCAGATATTATCCAAGAAGGAAACCTCGGTCTTTTAAAAGCCGTAAAGAAATTTGATCCTGATAAAGGAGTAAGGCTTGTTTCTTTTGCTGTTCACTGGATTAAAGCTGAGATACATGAATTTATTCTTAAAAATTGGAGAATAGTAAAGATTGCAACTACTAAAGCTCAGAGAAAATTATTTTTTAATCTTAGAAGCAAAAAGAAGGGCACAGGATGGCTAACTGATAAAGAAGCAAAGAAAATAGCGGTCGATTTAGATGTCTCATTCAGAGAAGTCATGCACATGGAAAATAGATTGCATTCAACAGACACGCCATTTGATTTGCCTTCAGATGATGAAGATGATGAAAAAGCTTTTTCACCTAGCCAATATCTAGAAGATAATTCTTTTAATCCAGAACTAACTGCTGAACAAGACAATTGGGAAGAAGTGAATCATACAGCCCTTCTAGAGAATATCTCAAGTCTTGATAGGAGATCTCAAGATATAATTCGCGCTAGATGGTTAGAAGACAACAAATTAACTTTAAACGAGTTAGCTGATAGATATTCAGTATCAGCAGAAAGAATAAGACAAATAGAGACAAAAGCTTTTAAAAAGCTTAAAACAGCTTTAGTTAATGTCTAAACTAACAATCAATCTTAATGACGACACTGTAGAATTAGATTCTAATAACCTCTCAGATCTTTTAATTGATAAAGCTCCAAAAGATAGGCCATTTGCAATTGAGATTAATGGCATAATAGTTCCTAGTTCAGATTTTGATAACTTTAAACTAACAAATAATGACAGAATCGAAATTATCGCAGCAGTTGGAGGCGGATAGTCTAAAGATAGGCACACAAGTCTATTCTTCAAGACTTATTGTTGGAACTGGAAAATATCCTTCTGAGGCTATAGCAGAAAAAGCTATAGAGCTATCAGGGGCAGAATTAGTTACTCTGGCGCTCAAAAGATTTGATAAAGAAGAGAGTTCAGAGAATATTCTAAGACCAATTGGCAATAGAAGATTATTACCAAATACTGCAGGAGTATTAACAGCAAGCGAAGCTATTAGATCAGCGCATATCTCTAAAGAGCTCTTTCAAACTAACTTATTGAAACTTGAGATTATAAGTTCAGCTAAAAATCTTGACCCAAATATGGAAGAGACATTAAAAGCTGCTAAGTCTCTATCAAAAGAAGATTTTGAGATATATGTTTATTGCGACAGGAATATAGATAGTTGCAAAGAACTAGAAGATATGGGTTGTGTGGCAATAATGCCTTTAGGCTCCTCAATTGGCTCTGGCAGAGGTTTTGATAATCTTTTAGATCTAGAAAATTTACGTTCTCAAATATCACAGATTTTAATAGTTGATGCAGGGCTAGGCGTTCCTTCTGAAGCATCAACAGTTATGGAAATGGGCTATGATGCAGTTTTAGTTAATAGCGCTATCGCTAAAGCTAAAGATCCAACAAAAATGGCAGAATCTTTTAAAAAAGGAGTTGATGCAGGGAGATTAGCATATCTTGCTGGCCGAATTCCTGTATCAAATCAAGCAAAAGCAAGCTCTCCTATATCATTTTTAAAATGATTAAGACTTTTAGCTCAAGAGCAGGAAGATTATCAGACACTAATAAGAAGTTTTTACAGTTAAAGTCTAAATCAATACTAAAAATTGGAGAAAAACCTAAGACCACAAAATCAATTGTTATGGATATTGGTTTTGGAGATGCCCAATCTTTTGTTTGTGATGTAACTGAGAATAAGAATTATGTTTTTATTGGAATTGAGCCATATAAAAAAGGTTTTGCTAGAGCAGTACAGTTTTACGAAGAGCATACGCCTAAAAATATGTTTTTATTTAATGGAGATGCAAGAGAATTTTTTGAAGAAACAAAATATAAAATAGATTGTATAAGAATTCATTTTCCTGACCCTTGGCCAAAGAAAAAACATGCTAAAAGAAGATTAATTACAAAAGATTTTCTTTTAACTGCACATAGCATTCTAAAAAAAGAGGGAGCCATCGAGATAATTACTGACTCTTTAATATATCAACAACATTTAGAAGAACTTATTAACCACCAAAGCTATTTCAAACAAATTAAAAGTTTTCCTATTACATATCAGGTTTCAACATTTCATAAAAAAGCTATAGAAAAAGGCCACACTATAAAAAAATATATTTTAGAAAAGGCTAGCTAAAGTATTGGCCCATAAAGACATACAGCATTCTTTCTGCCAACTGAAAAACAAAAAAGGCAATAAGTGGGCTTAAATCAAAACCACCCGCTGGTGGAATAATATTTCTAAAGATAGATACAGTATTTTCATATAATTCTTGGATTAAGCTTGTCAGCGAATTATAGAAGTTAGCGCCGAATGCATAAATCCAACTTAAAACCACTCCAGCAATAACAATGAACTTTAATATCCCAATTAAAATTATAGATGTTTCAAATATAGCTAAATTAACAATTGTTGTGATATCAAATGGCGTGGTTAGATAAAAAGTTATGCCATTGACCAGAAGTGCGGCAAAAAGAAGGCCAACATTTACCTTTTTATAATGAATATTAAAAATAATTAATAAAGGAAAGAGAAGGATCTTTATTGTTCTTGCAATCTTGTTATAACTATCAGCTTTTGCCAGATCAATTAGGAATAAAACTAAGATTAGATAGATTAAAATCGTTTTTAAGTTTAATAACACTCCAAGACTAATTTCGTTTTCCATTTTTTATTCTCGTTCGCCAAATATAACAGTTCCTAATCTCACCATATTTGAATTACAAGATAAGGCTTCATGATAATCGCTAGACATACCCATTGAAATAATTTCAATTTCATCATTTATTTTTTTTGTCTTTTCAAATAATCTTCTTGCTTGTTGAAATTGTAGTTTTATTTCTGAGCTATCAATATTATTTTCTGATATAACCATGATGCCTTTAATTTTTATTTTTGATTGTTTGTCATGCTTCTCGACAATGTCTAATATCTCATCCTCTGAAAATCCACTTTTTGTTTGCTCTGATCCTAATTTAAGCTGCAGAAGGATATTAACTGATACTTCTGACACTCCGTTTACTAAAAGTTTATATATTTTATGACGAGATACTGAATGAATAATATGTGAAGCTTTAACAATCTCAGGCAGTTTGTTTGATTGTATATTTCCAAGGAAATGCCATTTAATATCATCAGGAAGTTGAGCTTTTTTTTCTGATAACTCTTGTAGAAAGTTTTCTCCAAAGTTTCTATGCCCTTCATTATAAAGTCCTAGAATCTTCTGTATTGGCTGTCCTTTTGAGACAGCTATTAGACAAGCTTTAGAACCAATTTCTTCTTTTATTTTAAGGTATGCTTCTAAGTTCATTATTAATTTCTCTACATTTAGGAGGCAATGAATCCATATTCAATCTTCTAAAATCTTCTCTAGCATTATTTGTTTGTGATCTATTTTGAAAAGGACCAACAACAACTATGTAGTTGAAATCATTTATGCTCTTAACATTCTCAACTTTAGCTATATAGTTTATTTTTTCTAGTTGTTTTACTTGGCTTTCTGCTGCTTTACGAGATTTAAAACTTCCAGATTGAACAAAATATTTACAATCTTCAGTTGAGCTATCTTGTAAGTAATCAATCGTTTGAAAAACATCCTCTTCTAGAATGCTTTGGAACTCAAATTTTATATCTGGAGAATTAAATTTTTCTAAATTAGAAAATTCTTTCTCATCCTTAAGAAAAAAAATAGCCATCACTAAAATAATAAAAATTATTTCTACTACAACAATTAATGTCGTCTTTATTTTTAGAGGGAATTTTTTATTCTGGTAAGAGATGTTAGCCATCTTACATCTTCTCTAATGGCTCAACATTTAGAATTCTAAAACTATTGGCAAGTACAATTTTTGTTGCCATTGTTAGCAGAAGTCTTGCGTTTTCTATTTTCTTATCCTCATTTATGACGGGGCTTTGCTCATAGAAGGCATGAAAAGAAGCTGATAAGTCTTTTATATAGTGGACTAAAGAGTGAGGAGACCTTTCCTCAGTATAACTTTCTATTAGGTGTGGAAAATTCAATATTTTATTCACAATATCAAAATTCTCCATTATTTCTTTATCTTCAATCCTCTCATTCGGATTAAAGCCTTTTTTAGCTAATATAGAGCAGCATCTGACATGAGCATATTGAGAATAAAAGTAAGGATTATTTTTGCTTTCATCTTTAGCAAGATTAATGTCGAAATCCATTGTGTGATCTGATTTTTTTTCAAGAAAAAAGAACTTAATTACATCTGGACCAAGCTCATCTCTTAATTCTTTTAATGAATAAAAGTCCCCCTTTCTTGTAGACATTGTTTTTTTACTGCCATCTTCATATAGATTGACCAATTGATAGAGCATAAATTCTATTTCTTGCTTCTTGTTTTTCATATCTGTCATTACGTTAAATGCAGCGGTTAATCTTGGAATATATCCATGATGATCAGCTCCAAAAACATTTATGCACAGATCATATTCTCTATCTATTTTATTTTTATGATATCCAACATCAGTTAAGTAATATGTTGGTTCACCATTTGCTCTCAATAGCACCCTGTCTTTATCATCATTAAAATCTGTTGTTGAAAACCAGGTAGCACCATCTTTAGAAAATGTATAAGAAGCCTTTTGGATAACAAATAGTGCTTTTGCTAAATCAGAACTTGAATCCTGAATAGATCCAAGAGAGCTCTCATGGAACCAATTATCATGAATAATATTAAAGTTATGCAATTCTTCCTTTATTGCACTAAGAATCCTCTTAATAGAAAAATCATTTGCCGCTTTCCACGCTTCTTTATGCTCTTTTTGAAAATATTCAGAGATCTGATCTAATTTTTTTTCTTTATCATCAGAAAGACCTTCTAAATCGAGATTAATATCAATTTTCTCAGTATCTTTTAGAAATTCTTGTGCAATTTCATGTATGTAGTCTCCCTCATACATACCTTCAACATCAAAGTTTGCTGCATAAGCTTTTAAAAGTATGCTGCTAGTGAGTATAGATATCTGTCTTCCAGCATCATTTACATAATATTCTTTTGTAACCTTATAACCTGAATTTTC
>MDTC01227698.1_pt1 | contig 12892 bp, 24 predicted proteins | sample 811181 | NCBI WGS metagenome assembly MDTC01 (sample SAMN05326644, study PRJNA326480) | marine metagenome | isolation source: seawater | place: Pacific Ocean: North | collected 2011 | reverse complement strand
AGGCCAATTTGCAAGAGTTAAAATAAAATTTGAGCCTGGTGAACCTGGAAGGGGCTATGAGTTTGTAAATCAAATAAAAGGTGGAAATATTCCAACTGAACATATCCCAGGTGTTGAAAAAGGTTTAATTGCTCAACAACAAACAGGAGTTATAGCTGGATTCCCATGTATAGACTTCAAAGCAGTATTATATGATGGTGCTTATCATGATGTTGATTCTAGTGTACTTGCATTTGAAATAGCAGCAAGAGCTGCTTTTAGAGAGGGTATAGCAAAGGCAAAACCAGTACTACTTGAGCCAATGATGAAAGTAGAAGTTGTAACACCTGAAGAATATATGGGAGACGTAATAGGCGATTTAAATAGTAGAAGAGGTCAAGTACAGGAAATGTCAACAAGAGGAAATGCTAATGTAATTGATTCCATGGTGCCTCTAGCTAATATGTTTGGCTATGTAAATAATTTAAGATCATTATCGCAAGGTAGGGCAAATTACACAATGCAATTTGATCACTATGAAGAAGTTCCTTCAAACGTTGCTGACGAAGTTAAGGCAAAATTAGCATAATGGAAAATCAAAATATAAGAATAAGACTTAGAGGTTTCGATAACACATTGTTGGATAATAGTACTCAAGATATAATCAATACTGCTAAAAGAACAGGAGCTAAAGTTAAAGGTCCAATACCATTACCTACCAGATTTGAAAGGTTTACCGTTAATAAATCTCCTCACATTGATAAAAAAAGTAGGGATCAATTAGAAATCAGAACTCATAACAGACTTTTAGATATAATTGATCCAACACCACAGACAGTAGATGCTTTAATGAAGCTTGATCTTTCCGCTGGTGTAGAAGTGGATATAAAAATATAATTATGTCTAGATCAGGGATTATAGCAACAAAGATAGGGAACTCATCTTATTACAGCACTGAGGGCAACTCAACAGAGGTAACTGTACTTAAGGTCGATCAATGCATCGTATCTAATATTAAAACTATTGAAAAAGATGGATATAATGCCGTTCAACTAGTATGCATCGATGCTAATGAGAATTTAAAAAAAGTAAACAAACCTCAAAGAAAAATTTTTACAAATTTGAAAATAAATCCAAAAAAAATTATCAAAGAATTTAGAGTAGACAAAGACAACCTTCTTGATATTGGCAGTATCCTTAATGTTGATCATTTTAAAAAAGATCAATTTGTAGATGTATCTGGCTATTCTATTGGAAAGGGTTTTGCTGGAGTCATGAAAAGACATAATTTTGGAGGCCTAAGGGCATCTCACGGAGTATCTATTTCTCATAGATCTCATGGTTCTACTGGACAAAACCAAGATCCAGGAAGAGTTTTTAAGGGAAAGAAAATGGCTGGAAGAATGGGTTTCAAAAAAGTTACAAAACAAAATCTGAAAATTGTAGATATTGATCAAAAAAATAACTTATTGATCATTAAAGGATCAATTCCTGGAAAAAAACACTCCGTAATTTATCTAAAGGACTCTGTAAAAAAATAAATGAAAAAACCAGTTTTAAATTTAAAAAATGTTGAAGTTGGCGATGTTCAACTAAGTAAGGATATATTTGGTATAAAAACTTTTCCTGATATTATTCATCAATACATTAGATATCAAAATGCAAAGTCAAGACAAGGTTCTCACAAAACTAAATCTAGATCAGAAGTAAACGGTAGAGCTAAAAAACCTTTTTCACAAAAGGGTACTGGTAACGCGAGACAAGGAAGTAGCAAACCACCTAACTTTAGGGGAGGTGCAGTATCCATGGGTCCTATTAATAGGGATCATTCATTTAGTCTTAATAAAAAAGAAAAAAAGTTAGCTCTTAAGTCAGCGCTATCTAACAAACTTCTTGAAAACAAAATAATAATTATTGATTCCTTCAAAATTAATAATTTTAAAACTAAAGAGTTAAATGGTGACCTTCTAAAATTTGATTTTAATTCTGCTCTATTTGTTCATTCTGAACAAGGAATAGACCAAAATTTTAAAATGGCGTCCTCTAATTTACCTAAAGTATCGATTATTAGTCAAAAAGGAATAAATGTTAAAGATCTCATTACTTTTGACAAAATATTTATTGAGCAAAAGTCAATAGACGAAATTACCAAGAGGCTTTCATGAAAAATATTAATAAAAATATATCTTCTGAAAGAGCTCTTAGTGTAATAAAAAAACCTATAACCACTGAAAAATCTACTAACCTACAGCAATACAACCAATACACTTTTATGGTATCTAATGATTCTAATACAAATGAAATTAAACAAGCAGTTGAAAAATTATTTAAAGTTAAAGTGATAAAAATTAATACCTCAATAATTAGAGGTAAGGGTAAGACATTCAAAGGAAACTATGGTTTTAGAAAAGATATAAAAAAAGCTATAGTGACTTTGAAAGAGGGCAATACAATTGATTCATCTTTGGAGATTAAGTAATGTTGAACAAATTTAAACCTGTAACCCCTGGACTTAGAGGTACTGTTTTAGTTTCAAAAAAACATCTTTCAAAAGAAAAACCAGTAAAAAATTTAGTAAAAACAAAAACATCTACTGGAGGCAGAAATAATCAAGGTAGAATTACATCAAGAAGAATGGGCGGTGGTGTAAAAAGGAAATACAGAGTCATTGACTTCAAAAGAAATAAGTTTGACATTAATGCTGAGGTTATTAGGAATGAATATGATCCTAATAGATCAGCTTTTATATCTTTAATTAAATATGATGACGGTGAGCTAAGATACATAATTGCTCCTAAAAATCTTAATCTGGGTGACAAGGTTATATCCGGTGATAATGTAGATATTAAAGAAGGCAACTGTTTACCTCTTAAAAATATTCCAGTTGGAACAAATATTCATAATATTGAACTAAAACCGGGAGCTGGAGCGCAACTTGTAAGATCTGCTGGTTCATCAGCTCAAATAGTTTCTAAAGAGCCGCCATATGTTCAAATAAAACTTGTCTCGGGTGAAATCAGACATATCAATAAAGAATCAAGAGCAACCATTGGTGAAGTATCAAATCCTGATCAAAAAAATATTAAATTAGGAAAAGCTGGTAGAAAAAGATATCTTGGTTTTAGACCTAAAGTTAGAGGTGTTGTTATGAATCCTGTAGATCATCCACACGGTGGTGGTGAAGGACGAACTTCTGGAGGAAGAAATCCTGTAACACCTTGGGGTGTAGCTACTAAAGGTAAGAAAACAAGAAATAATAAAAAAACAAATGTTTTTATAATTAAAAGAAGGAAGAAGTAATGACTAGATCAGTTTGGAAAGGTCCATTTGTTGACTCTCAGCTTATTAAGAAAGCTGAAAAATCATCACAGTCTGGAAGAAAAGAAGTTATCAAAACTTGGTCAAGAAGATCTACAATTCTACCTCAATTTGTAGGACTAACATTTGGAGTATATAATGGGCAAAAATTTGTACCAGTAACTGTTAATGAACAGATGGTTGGTCATAAACTTGGTGAATTCTCGCCTACAAGATCTTTCAAAGGACATACGGCTGCAGATAAGAAAGCTGAACAAAAATGAGTAATAACCTAACAGCTATAGCTAAAGATAATATGCTTAGGATTAGTCCCTTGAAATTATCATTAGTTGCAAATAGCATTGTTAACAAAAAAGTTAGTGTTGCTATTAATCAGTTAACATTCTCACAAAAAAGAATTTCAAATAGTATTTTAAAAGTACTTAATGCTGCCATAGCAAATGCGGAAAATAATAAACAACTAGATATTGATAAACTTTTCGTGAAAGAGGCGTTTGTTGGTAAGAGCCTTAGGATGAAAAGATGGAGACCTAGGGCAAAAGGTAGAGCTGGATCAATTATTAAACCTTTCAGTAAAATCACTATAATTGTTGAAGAAAGAGTTGAAATTAAAAAGGAGAAGAAATAATGGGTCAAAAAGTTAATCCAAATGGAATCAGACTCGGTATTAACAAAACTTGGTCCTCAAGATGGTTTTCTAAAAACGAATATACTAAATTGTTACACCAAGATTTAAAAATAAAAAAATATGTTGAGTCCAAACTGAAAAATGCAAGTATCTCAAAAATTAATATTGAAAGAGCTGCAAAAAAATTAAGACTGTCTATTTATAGCTCTAGACCAGGAATAATAATTGGAAAAAAAGGTGCTGACATCGAAACACTAAAAAATGAACTATCAAAGATGTCAAATTTAGAGGTTTTTCTTGACATAAAGGAAGTAAGAAAACCAGAAGTGGAATCTAAACTGGTAGCAGAAAACATTGCAAATCAATTAGAAAAAAGAATATCATTTAGACGAGCTATGAAAAAAGCAGTGCAGTCTGCTATGAGACTTGGAGCAAAAGGGGTAAAAGTAGTTTGTAGTGGTAGGTTAGGTGGAGCAGAAATTGCTAGAACTGAAAAATATCATGAGGGAAGTGTGCCACTTCATACATTGAGAGGTGATATTGACTATGCAACGGCAGAAGCTGAAACAACTTATGGGATATGTGGAATCAAGGTATGGATTAATAAGGGAGAAATTCTATCTAAGGATCCATATGCTAGTGAAAAAAAACAAATAGAACAAGGTAGTGTTAGATAATGAATATGCTTTCTCCAAAAAAATTTAAGTTCAGAAAACAATTTAAGGGTCGAATACATGGTCACACGAAAGGTAATTCCGAATTAAATTATGGAAGCTTTGGATTAAAAGCACTTGAGCCAGAAAGAGTGACTTCTAGACAAATTGAAGCTGCTAGAAAAGCTATAACTAGATATCTTAAAAGAGCTGGAAGAATGTGGATTAGAATTTTCCCAGACGTTCCAGTCTCTAAAAAACCTGCAGAAGTCAGAATGGGTAAAGGAAAAGGTTCAGTTGAATACTGGGCATGTAGGGTTAAACCAGGAAGAATAATGTTTGAGGTTGATGGTGTTAGTATCGAAGATGCAAGAAAAGCAATGACTTTAGCAGCTGCAAAGCTACCTATTAAGTGTAAATTTGTAGAAAGAAATATATGATAAATAAAACAGACAAGAAAATAGATTTAAATAAGATAAAGCAAGAGATACTTGATCTCAAAAAAAATCTATTAAATCTAAATTTTCAAAAATCTAGTGGCCAACTCGAAAAAACAGATCAGATAAAAAAAACTAAAAAAACAATCGCTAAACTTAAAACACAAATTTCAAATATATCTGGAGAAAAAAATGCCTAAAAGAATATTGTCTGGTATAGTTGTATCTTCTAATTCAAATAAAAGTATTGTTGTTAAGGTAACAAGAAGAGTTAAGCATAAACTTTACAAAAAAATTATTAGTCGATCAAAAAAATATCACGCACATGATGAGAATAATCAATTTAAAGTAGGAGATATAGTTTCAATTATTGAAACTAAACCGATATCAAAATTAAAAACGTGGACTGTATTAAATAACACTGGAGATTCCAAATGATACAAATGCAATCTAATTTATTTGTAGCTGATAATTCAGGTGCCAGAAGAATACAATGTATTAAAGTATTAGGAGGTTCTAAAAGAAGATCAGCTTCAATAGGTGATATAATTGTAGTTTCAATTAAAGATGCAATACCTCGTGCTAAAGTAAAAAAAGGTGATGTATATAAAGCCGTTATTGTAAGAACATCAAAAGATTTCCAAAGAACAGATGGTACATCAATAAGATTTGATAAAAATGCAGCTGTTTTACTAGATAAACAAGAGGAACCTATTGCAACTAGGATTTTTGGACCTGTAACAAGAGAATTAAGAAGTAAAAAATTTATGAAAATAATTAGTCTAGCCCCAGAGGTGCTTTAATGATCAAAAAATTTAAATTAAAAAAAGGAGATGAGGTTATTGTTCTTACTGGTAAGGATAAGGGTAAAAAAGGTAAAATCATCAAAATGTTACCAAAAAAAGACAAGGCAATTGTATCGGAAATTAATAAATATAAAAAAAACCAAAAACCAGATAATAATCAAGCAGGAGGTATCATTGAAAAAGAAATGCCAATACATATCTCAAATTTATCCTTTTTCGATAACTCTACCAACAAGGCTGTAAGGTTAGGATTTAAACTTGATAAAAATAAAAAAAGTAGAATTAATAAATCTACGGGTAAGGAAGTATAATATGTCAAGATTGTTAGAAGAGTACAATAGTAATATTAAATCTCAACTCATGACAAAACTTCAATTTAAAAATGTTCATGAAGTTCCAAAAATTGAAAAAATTGTATTAAATATGGGAATTGGTGAAGCTAAAGAGGATTCAAAACTTATTGATAAAGCAATAGAAGACTTATCTCTAATTTCAGGTCAGAAAGCTATTAAAACCAATGCAAAGAAAGCTATTTCAGGATTTAAAATCAGAGCAGGAATGCCTCTTGGCGCAATGGTTACTTTAAGAAATAAGATAATGTATGAATTTTTAGATAGATTGATTAACATTGCAATACCAAGGATTAGAGACTTTAGAGGTCTTAACCCAAATAGCTTTGATGGTAATGGAAATTTTTCTCTTGGTGTTAAAGAACACATTATTTTTCCAGAAATTAATTTTGATAAAATTGATAAAGTTAGAGGTTTTGATATTGTTATATGTACAACTGCAAAAAACAACGAAGACGCATTAGAGCTTTTAAAAAGTTTTAACATGCCTTTTAAACATAAAAATACTAATTAGGAGAAATATGGCTAAAGCAAGTTCTATACAAAAAAATAACTTAAGATCCAAACTTATTAACAAACTAAGCAAAAGAAGAATGTTTTTAAAGTCTAAGATTAAGGATAAAACCATTACTCTAGAAGAAAGAATATCATTTCAAAATAAACTAAATGATATGCCAAGGAATAGTTCATCAATTCGTCATAGAAATAGATGTGAACTTACTGGTAGATCGAGGGGTGTGTATAGAAAATTTGGTTTATCAAGGATTAAAATAAGAGAACTTTCAATGACTGGTGATTTACCAGGAGTTGTAAAGTCAAGTTGGTAGGGAGTATAAAATGGCTTTTAATGATGCTTTATCAGATATGTTGGCAAGGATAAAAAATGCTCATAGGGCAAAAAAAACTTATACCTCGTGTTTTAAATCTAAATTAAACCTAAACGTTTTATCAGTATTAAAAGATGAGGGCTACATAAGAGATTTTAAAGGTGTTGAAGAAAGAAAAGGGGTGAGTTCTATCAAAATAGATTTAAAATATTATAATGGCACTCCTGTAATTAAAAAAATAAAGAGAATTTCAAAGCCAGGTATAAGAGTTTATTCAAAAATATCTGAACTTGAGAAACCTTATGGCGGCTTAGGTATATCAATATTATCAACTCCAAAAGGGGTAATGTCTGACCAACAAGCTAGGAAAAATAATGTAGGTGGTGAAGTTTTGTGTGAGGTATTTTAATGTCTAGAATAGCTAAAAATAGTATTAAAATTGATGAACATGTAAATTGTAACTTCAATAATGGAGTATTTCATGCAAAAGGTAAGTTAGGAGAAAAACAGATTACAATTAATCCTAACTTTGAAGTTAATATTAATGAAAACAATTTAAGTGTCGTTCCAAAAAGCGATAAATCAAAAAAAGATCCTATTTGGGGAACTACTAGAGCATTGATTGCAAACATTATAATAGGAGTTTCAAAAGGTTTTACCAAAACTTTAGAGTTAAATGGAACTGGTTATAGAGCAAGTGTATCTGGAAAACTTCTTAAATTACAACTTGGCTATAGTCACGATGTAGACTTTACAATTCCAGATGAAGTTAAAATAGAATGTCCAAAACAAAATATAATTAAGCTATCAAGCTATGATAAAGAAAAGCTCGGGGCAGCTGCAGCTAAAATTAGATCTTTTAGAAAACCTGAACCTTTTAAAGGAAAAGGCATAAAATATGATAATGAGTTCATATTTAGAAAAGAAGGAAAGAAAAAATAATATTTATGAAGACAAGAGCTGAAAAAATTAGATTTAAATTAAAAAAAATTTCCAAAAGAAAAAGACTAACCGTTTTTAAATCTAATAGTCATATTTATGTGCAATTAATTGATGATTTAAAGGGAGAAACTATTGCAAGTTCATCTTCTTTAGAATCTGGAATAAAAGAAAAAAAATTATCAAGAAAAGAAATCGCAGAATTAATCGGAAAAGAAATTGCTAAAAAAACAATATCAAAGGGCATAAAGGAAGTTGCTTTTGATAGAGGTAAATATAAGTATCACGGTATAATAAAAATATTAGCTGAAGCAGCAAGAAATGAAGGTTTAAATTTTTAGAGGTAAATATGTTTGATAATGATAAATCAGAGTTTAGTGAGCATTTAGTAACAATTAATAGAGTTGCTAAAGTTGTGAAAGGTGGAAGAAGGTTTGGATTTGCAGCTATAATGATAGTTGGCGATAATAAGGGTAGAGTAGGTCTAGGTACAGGTAAAGCGAAAGAAGTTCCAGAAGCAGTAAGAAAAGCAACAGAAAATGCTAAAAACAAAATGATTAGAGTTCATTTAAAAGAAAATAGAACAATTCATCATGACATAGTCGGTAGATTTGGAGCAGGTAAAGTTATACTTAGGTCTGCAGCTCCAGGTACAGGTATTATAGCAGGTGGACCCATGAGAGCTTTATTTGAATCTTTAGGTGTTAAAGACGTTGTTGCTAAATCCACTGGAACATCTAATCCTCACAATATGCTAAAAGCAACTTTTAATGCATTCAAAATTTCGGAATCTCCAAAATCTATTGCTTCAAAAAGATCAAAAAAAATAACTGAAATCTCCAATAATAAAAAAGAAAACTAATCATGAAAATTAATCAATTAAATAAAACATTAACATCAAAAAAGCCTCGCAAAAGAGTTGGAAGAGGATCAGGTTCTGGTCTTGGAAAAACTTCGGGAAGAGGAGTTAAGGGTCAAAAATCAAGATCTGGTGTTTCCATTAAAGGTTTTGAAGGTGGTCAAATGCCACTTTATCGTAGACTGCCAAAAAGAGGTTTCAAAAATATTTCTGCAATAAAGGTACAACAAATAAATTTTACAATGTTAAATCAAATGATAAAAAAATATAATCTAAATGTTGAGATGATTAAAGAATCAGATCTTTTTGAAAAAAAAATATTTAAAAAATCTAAAGGTAAACTTAAATTATTAAATATTGGTAAGATTAGCCAACCTATTAACATAGAAGTTTCTTTTGCATCAAGCACAGCAATAAAAGCATTAGAAAAAGCTGGTGGAAAAATAAGCATTCTAAACATTAAATAAAATGGCAACTGCAGCAGATAGATTAGCTAATAATTTAAATTTTGGAGCACTTGGTAAGGCTACTGAGTTGAGACAAAGGCTACTTTTTACTTTAGGAGCATTGATTGTATTTAGATTAGGAACTTTTTTGCCAATTCCTGGTATAAACCCCCTAGCACTCCAACAATTTTTTGAACAACAATCTTCAGGTATTCTTGGCATATTTGATACGTTTTCCGGCGGTGCTCTGGGTAGAATGGGAATATTTGCCTTAGGTGTAATGCCATATATTTCTGCATCAATAATTATGACTTTAATGCAATCAGCAATCCCATACTTAAAATCTTTAAAGGAACAAGGAAGCAAAGGTAGAAGACAATTGCTTCAATATTCCAGGTATTCTACTGTTTTAATTGCTGCATTACAAGGATATGGAGTTTCTATTGGACTTGAGTCAATGCAGACAGCGTATGGTAATATAGTTTTTGAGCCGGGCTTATTCTTTAGACTTACAACAGTTATTACCTTGGTTGGAGGAACAATTTTTTTAATGTGGCTTGGTGAACAAATTAGCTCAAGAGGAGTTGGCAACGGTATTTCACTTATAATTACCGCTGGAATTATTGCCAATCTCCCAAGTGCCTTTGTTAGTACCTTGCAGTTAGGAAGAACAGGTGAATTAAGTATAGCATTTATCTTAGGAATATTAATTTTAATTCTGCTTTTAATTATTTTTATTGTTTTTGTTGAAAAAGGACAAAGAAGATTACCTGTTCAATATCCAAAAAGACAAGTTGGAAATAAAATTTATGGGGGTCAGAGCTCACATTTACCGCTCAAAATAAATACCGCAGGTGTTATTCCTGTAATTTTTGCTTCATCAATATTACTTTTACCCAATACAATGTCGGGCTTTGGTGCAGGATCTTCAAGTGAATTATTTATAATGATTTCAAGTTATTTAGGTAGAGGGCAACCTTTATATCTTTTGTTTTATGCTGCTATGATAATATTCTTTGGTTTTTTCTATACGGGTATCGTTTTTAATCCTGATGAGCAAGCTGAAAACCTTAGAAAATATGGCGGTTTTATTCCAGGAATAAGACCGGGAGAAAATACCTCTAAATATATCGAGTTTGTTTTAATTAGATTAACAACAATTGGAACCATTTACTTAACATTTGTTGCATTGCTTCCAGAATTCTTATTATCAAGAACTTCAATACCTTTTTATTTGGGAGGTACCGCACTATTAATTGTAGTAGTAGTTATGATTGATTTTATTACACAAGTACAATCTCATCTCTTCCAACATCAATATGAAAATCTTTTGAAAAAAACTAAACTTAAAGGCAGAAGATAGAGTTGAATAATATTATTTTTTTTGGTCCACCTGGGGCAGGTAAAGGTACTCAAGCTAAAATTATATCTGAATTTTTAAAATTGCCTCACCTATCAACAGGTGAAATATTAAGATCTAAAATTAAGCAAAAAGATAAAATAGCCCTAGAATTAAAGACTATAATGTCTAGTGGTAAATTAGTTTCAGATGAAATATTGAATAAAATAGTATCAGATAAACTTTCTGGCGAATGTTTTGATGGATTCATACTTGATGGTTATCCTAGAACACTTGAACAGGCTAATTATCTAAATGATTATTTATTTAATGCATCTATAAAACTTAATTTTATTTTTAATATAAATATAAATTTTGAAACTATAAAAAAAAGAATAATTAAAAGAGCAAACGAAGAAAAAAGAGAAGATGATAATATTAACGTAATAGAAACTAGATTTTCTGAGTACTTAAAAACTACTGAAAAAGTATCTCAACTATATAAAAGTACTATGCGTGACATTTACCATGACTTAGATGGAAACGATGAAATTTTACAAATAACTAATAAAATTAAGAAAATTATCAAAAAACAATGAAAAACTGGGTTTATTTTACATATCTTCACTTGACTAATCCATCATTAATCATGTATTCACCACCATTCATTTTTCTTGGACATCACTATGGCTAGAATATCAGGTGTAAACATACCAACAAATAAGAAGGTTCATATCGCCCTTACTTACATATTTGGTATTGGAAAAAAAATAGCTAATGACATTTGCGATAATGCAGATGTAGAAAAAAATAAAAGAGTTAGTGACTTAAATGATGATGAATTAAATAAAATTAGAGATTTAATAGATAAAAATTATTCCGTTGAGGGTGATTTAAGAAGAAAAGTGTCAATGGATATTAAAAGATTAAATGATTTGGGATGCTATAGAGGATTAAGGCATAGAAAAAAATTACCTGTTAGAGGTCAAAGAACTCATACAAATGCCAGAACAAGAAAAGGTAAAGCTGTTGCAATCGCTGGAAAGAAAAAAGTAACTAAGGGTTAATAGTGGAAAAAAAGAAATCAAAAATTAAGAAAAAAGTTTCAACTGGAGTTGCACATATTGTTTCTTCATTTAATAATACTATAATTACTATTTCTGACGAAAAAGGTAATGCACTAGCCTGGTCTTCATCAGGTCACAAAGGTTTCAAAGGTTCTAGAAAATCAACACCCTATGCCGCTCAAATAGCAGCAGAAGACGTTGGAACTAAAGCCAAAGAGTACGGAGTTAAGTCTTTAAGAGTTGAAGTTTCTGGTCCTGGTTCAGGAAGAGAATCAGCGCTTAGGTCTCTTCAATCTATAGGTTATGTTATTACATCTATAAAGGATGTAACACCTATACCTCATAATGGATGTAGACCTAGAAAAAGAAGAAGAGTTTAATTAAAGGAGAACTAAGTGTTACAAAAAAATTGGAGCGAACTTATTAAGCCAAGCAAAATGGAAGTTAATGTTGAAGAAAGTAATGGTAAAAAAGGTGTACTAACTGCTGAACCTCTTGAAAGAGGATTTGGATTAACCCTTGGAAATGCAATAAGAAGAATATTGCTTTCTTCATTGCAAGGTGCAGCAATAACTTCTGTTAAAATTAAGGGTGTTGTTCATGAGTTCTCAACTATACCCGGTGTAAAAGAAGACTTAACCGACATTCTGCTTAATTTAAAAACAGTTGCTGTAAAAGTTCACTCACCTGGACTTAAAAAAATGTATTTAAAATCAAATGGCTCAGGAGAGCTTAGAGCAGGAAATTTTGAAACAGACTCTGAAACTGAAATTATGAACTCTGATCAACTTATTATGACACTCGACTCAAATGCCGATATTGAAATAGAGGCAAATGTTGAAACAGGAAAAGGATATGTTTCAGCTGAGGTTGCTGAAGATGAAAATAAAATTATTGGAGAAATTAAACTAGATGCTATGTTTAGTCCGGTCATCAAAACTTCATATAAAGTAGAAAATAGCAGGGTTGGTCAGGTTACTGACTATGACAAGCTTATCTTTGAAGTTGAGACAAACGGAGTTATTACACCTGACGATGCAATTGCTTTAGCAGCTAGAATACTTCAGGATCAGCTCCAACCATTTATTAATTTTGACGAACCAGAAATTTTACCTGATCAATCACAGGTTGAGAAACTTTCATTCAATTCTAATTTGCTCAAAAAAGTTGAAGAATTAGAGTTATCTGTGAGATCTGCAAACTGTCTGAAAAATGATAATATTATTTATATAGGTGATTTAGTT
>MDTC01135339.1_pt1 | contig 12894 bp, 7 predicted proteins | sample 811181 | NCBI WGS metagenome assembly MDTC01 (sample SAMN05326644, study PRJNA326480) | marine metagenome | isolation source: seawater | place: Pacific Ocean: North | collected 2011 | reverse complement strand
GAGTAAACCAAACAAATAAAATCGATACACGACCACTTTCCACTACATTACAACATAGTCATACCAATGGAACCTCAAATGTTATGTCTAATTTTAATAGGCTTGTAAGTCAACGGGATGATGTTAAAGAGCAAATTCCTAGACCTGTTAATTTTAAAGAACCTAATAACATTTCAAATAATGATATTAAAAATAAATATGAGATTTTACAACAAAGTAGACAAAATGAATATGATAATATGACTCAATCTAGCCAAGGTAATGCATTAAATGGAAGTAATACTATGTCTAATGTTTCGTCTAATACTAACATGAATACTAACATGAATACTAACATGAATACTAGTATAGATAATCAAAATACAATGATTCATCCTAGTATTATGAAGACTAATGAAATTCAAAATAATGGCATGATGACTCAACAAAACTATATGGGAAATCCTTCCAATAATCAGGTTCAGTCATTGCTTAAACAGCAACAAGAGCTCCAAAATCAAATAAATCAAATTCAAATGAATTCAGTAAAGCAAACTGATTCACAACAAGTTAATATGCATTCTCAAATTAACAATAATATTGAAGCAAATAAATTTAATCCGCCTACACAAAAAAATATTCAATTTTTGTCTGAAGATAGTAAACCACTCAATGATATACTCGAAAATCAATTTACTTCTTTAATCGATGAAGATGATAATGATAAACCAAACTTAGAAATTGGTCAAATAGACTCAGGTGCTATTGACATGCAACCTGACAACAATGTAGATTATAATCAAATTTTAAATGAAATGAATATTTCTACAGACGTGTCTTCACAATTTACAAATAATCTTCAAAGTATGAGTAGTAAAACAGACTCAGACAATACTGTATCTCAAATATTTCCGAATAAATTAATAGATAATTCAGTTCAACCAAAAGATACAAGCAATTTATCTAATAATGCTATTCCTGATCATGAATTACAAGTAATAAAATCTAGTATGGAATCTTATTCAACTAATTTAGATAATACCAATAATAAGATAGATTCAGTGATTAAAATGATGGAATCAAATGATATTAGTAAATTTTATAATACAATTTTAGATATTCCTAAAATGATTAATGAACAAAAAGAAAAACCACTTACATTAAGAACTCATAATTTGATAATTAGTTCAAGAGATAGAGATTTATCTAATGAGGATTTTGACAAATATCAGTTTAGAATTGTTTTTGGTGCAGAAGGGTCTCAAACTACACAAGAAATTGATACATCTAATTCAGTAAACTCTGACCCCAGTGGTATTAAAGAAAAAACCTTTACATCTTCTGGATTAAGAAATCCAACTGTTCAACAAGTTCTTAAAAATGTAGTATCAATAAAACTTAAAAGAGTTATAATTCCTAAACCAAGAGAAGAATTTTATATTCCTGAGCCTTATTTTTTCCTAGCAGTAGATGAATTTGGTTCAAATATAATTAGCACAAAAACATTTACAGACAAAATATTCTGCAAAATACACTTTGATAAAGAATTTGGGTTTGATAATGGAAGAAAATATCTTTACTATAAAAATGATGATGATGATTTTACAATGTTTTATTCATCTCCTCTTGCTAAATTAGATAGATTAACCTTGAAATTATTAGATTCTGATGGTGATAATGCTCGTTCTTCTTTTAATGACACAGATATAACACAGGTATCAGAATTTGATAATAATAATAAATCAGAGGTAACAAAAGGTTTTTATGCCAATACATTTATTAGAGATAGAATATTCAATATCACAAAAAATCAAAAAACAAAGATTAAATCTGCTAATCATAATGATAATAATAATGACGATGAAACAGATGATATCTACTCTATAGATACGGATTTATCTTCTGAAAAAGATGATAAATTAGTTAATCTTTCAAATCAATTAGAGTATGTTTTTGAAATTAAGACTCAAGAAATGGATCCCACAGCCCAATTAAGACCTACAATGAGTTAAATTTTATCTATTTAAATACATTGTTTAAATAGATAATATGCAAAGGTTTATTTTAAATCTTAATCATATTAATGATGATTTAGCTAAAAATAATACATCTTATTTTTATAAACAAACCTTAATACCTATTAATTCATACTATAATCTTATTATCAGTCCTTATCATGAAAATTCTTCACACATATTTAGAGATATATACAAAAAAAATGATTTTGATAAGCTTATTAATAATACTTATAGTTTCAAACCCATATCTAGTAAAAAATATAATAAAGGTGCATTTTATATTGATACTATGGGAAAAGGTAAAGTGATTAACTATGAGATAATACCTAGAAAAGTTACAATAATTAATCCTATAGAAAGTCCTTTTTATATTTCAGAAATAATATTTTATTCACATGAAAATATGCACCTATTTGAACCATGTTTATTACTAAATAATTTATTTTCAAAAAATGCTTTCTTAAGAATCCAATTTATAGCATATAAAATCAAAAAATTTAAAGATTTATACAAGTATATTTATAAACCTATAAATAATGTAGTAATAGACAAATTGGATAATTATTGTTTAGATCTTTCTAATTTTAATGTAAAATATTTAATTAACAATTGTAAATTAAAAAAATATTTTGCTATAAATTGTGTTTATGTGTAATAAATTATTCATCGTCGTCTGTATCGGAACCAAAATCTAACATACTTAATTTTGAAACCTGACTTGTTGATGTCTGAGTAGATGCACTTTTAACTTGAAATGATAAAGATTCTTCTTTAGAAATATCACATTCACTGCAATGAGGTCCTGTCTTTTTTTCATCACATAACTGACATACCCATTCTTCTTTTTCTTTATGACAATTCTTAATCTTTTCAGACCATTTTATTAATTCAAACTCAGATTTAGGCATTGGTTCATCTGATTCATCTATGCAATTCTGTATTTCGCCATATATATTAGCCTTATCTAAAAATTCCCTTGTAAATCTTATTATATTTTTTCCTGATTTATTTATTATTTCTCCTGCTTTATAAAGAGTTTTAAAACCAACCGTGCTTTTGTGATAAAGATCATAGTAAATGTAATAATCAAATACTTTATATCCAACTGGTAATCTTGTTATAGCTTCTTGAACTGATACGTCGGATAGTTCTTCAGGTAAATTAATAAAGGTTTTCACTTTATTACCTTTAAGCCTGTGAGTTATAACTAATTTTTTAGTTTTAATTTTCTTTATTTTTTCACTTTCAGAAGCAGTTGCAGTTCTAGAATCCAACTCATCTACCCAAATATCATAGGTTACATCTCCTTCACCAATTATTATATCATTACATTGTAGAGATTCTAATTCTTTGTTGGAAAGGATATTATCTCTTTTATTAAAATTGCAGTCAACTGCTGATTCTTTCATTAAGTATAAAAAGCTATCGAGAATACGTTTTTTATTTTTAGATATTTCTGCGAGAACTTCATCTGATGTAAGACCATCATCACTTTGAGATATTTCAGTTGAAAGTTTTTGTGCGTATACTTCAAATGCTTTAGTTATTTCTGCAGTTTCAGGATACTCATCTTTATCAAAACCTCCATCTTTGCTTTCTCTTAGTAATTCTAATTCACTTTCACTCATATCTGATAGCCAATAACCTGATTTTTGCTGTTCAGTTAATTTAATTATATATTTAAATACTCTTACATTTCGTTGGTCCTCTGGTAGTAAAACATGTGATTTAATTCTTCTAGCTCTTCCTATTACCTGTTCTATTCTTACATTATTCCAATAAGGTTCCATTACATGAACTTGTCTAACATAATTCAAAGATATGCCCTCTGCTCCTGATTGAGTAGTAAATAACATTAAACATACTTGTCCAAATTTATTGTCTAGACCTCTGTAAATATCTAAAATTTTACTTCTTTCTTCTACGGATTCTGTTCCTGTCCATAGTGCAAAACTTGCTCTGTGCACATTCTCAATACTTACATATTCCTCAATTCCCATTAATTTTACATTAACTCCCTCAACTTCTTCAACTAGATATGTTCTCCACTTATCTTTTTCGACTTCGTATCTAACTCTTACTCCCTCAACAATTGATCTATCATGTTCGATTTCAACATGTTTTCCTTTTAACATTGTAACCATCTGTGAATATCCATGTTTAATTAAAATTCTTGCAAAAATTTCAATACCTTCAACACTTCTAAATTGAGAATACCCAAATACTAAACCTGGTGTATTGTGCATGTTATTTAACATAAGTGCATACTTGGGTGATAAATCCATAAGATTGATACCATCCCCAGTAGCGCTTAAGTTATTATCTGTTAATTTATCTATAGCTTGTAAACAAATGTCTCTATATTGTAATTCTGATTCATCAGAAGTAACATCTACATCAAGATTAAGAGCATTACTATCACTGAATTTAAATGATTTTAACCATTCTTCTCTCGAGGAATATTCATCTGGTTCATCTGAATAGAGTTTACCTATTAACTCATTAGCAATTGCATTTTGCTCATCACTAAGTAGAGTAAGATATTCTTCTAATCTGGATAATCTATCTTCTTCTACTGCAAATATTTCATTAAGCTTTTTCGATATTTCATTAACTTTTTCCTTAGAATATGAAGTGATTATACTTTCTTTAATAAGTTCATCTTTTTTAGGAGGCATAGGTCTTTCAATTGTTGGAGGAAAGACAAAAAGTCCTTTTTGTCGCGAAAACACTCTGAATAAATTAGGAACATTTTCTGTAACTGTTTCTATCATACTTTTTTGATTCATTCCCCCTCTCCTCTTTCCTACCATTTCAAGTTCTCTTTCTATTTTTCTTTTAGCAGCATATTCAATAAATTGAAAATTAGACATAAATGCATGAGTTTCAGCTTCTTCAGCAAATTCTAATTCAGGAAAAATGTCAGCACCAGTGGCTTCATCTTTTCCACTAATTTCATTGTAAAATGATACAAGTCCCGTAATCCTATTTTTAAAAGTAACTGTATTTTTAAGACTAAATGTTTCTGTATCTATGTAAAAACTATTAAATATTTCTTTACTTGCATCTATTTCTTGAGATGTTCCCAACATACTTCCTGTATTACCCTTGTTAGTTAATAAGTCAGGGAACATTGTATAATAATCTAGTTCGAAGTCACCATTTTGCTGATATCCATAAGGACTTAATGCTTGAATTATTAGGCCAACAAAATATTCATGACTCGTATTATCATTTAAGACACTTTTTACTACTTTATTATTTTTACTAGGACTTTTTATAAAACCTATCGGAACTCTTGTAACATCGATGCTTTTATCACGCGTATTTATTTTAAATCTATCAATTTGATATATATCTTCTAAAACTTTGGTAATTTCCTGATTATTAAACTTACCTGTAGGATGATTTAATCTTATTCTAAATGATATTATTAATCCTCTAAGCATATTCATCATTAATCCTAATTCAAAAGCGTAATTGATTACGGGAGTTCCTGATAAAAGAACTAATTTAAGATTAGTTGCTCTCATTATTAATTCATATAATTTAGGACCATTAAATCCACTTCCTACCATTGAAGCAGTTAAATTATGAATTTCATCAATTACTAGGACTTTATTATTAAATGGATTATCCATATTATTAGCAGGATTGTAAAGATAGTTAAGAAGTGTCATTCTATCCTTATTGGTTAGTTTTGATTTCTTTTTGTTACCAAATAGTTTAATATGTAATGCAGAGTAATTAGGCAATAAAGATTCAAAAATATTAGTAATCGTATACTGTCCTGAATTATAATTAAGCATTGTAAACCTGCTATTATGCATAATTTTAATCTGTTCTGTTAATTGAAGTTGCGATTTTTCTTCAAGTTCCGAAAAATTAATTTTTTCACTAGAATAATCAATCATCCAAATACCCTTATTAAAACCTTTTTTAGTGTTCATATTCATTATTTTTGTAAATACGTTTCTTTCAAGACCTTTGGTTTCTAGTAAATCTATAATCTCAGGAAATTTTTCATCGGATACCTTTGATAAATTTACAAATTTCCAATTATAATTTTTTTTATAACCTATATCAGCAAAAGTTGCCAGTTCTCTTTCATAATTATTCCGTAACGACGCAGGTAACATAATAACAACCTTTCTATTTCGAAAACCTTCTGTAATCATGATTGAAGCGCCTGATTTTCCTGAACCTAAACCATGATATAAAAGTAGTCCTCTATAAGGAGAATTATCATTCATAAAATCAGATACAAATTTTTGATGAGAATATGCTCCAATATCTACAAATTTATTCTCATTTGAATTCCATAGTTTATGAGATGATCTTGATTGCTTTCTGGTCTCTTCATCAAACTCTCTGAGAAATGACGAAAAAGTCTTATCATTAGGAAGAGTCCACTCAGATAATTGAACTCTGTCTACTCTACTATCATTAAGATAAAGTTTAAGTGGTGGTATAACCTTTTTGGCTGGTTTTACAAGAGTCTTCTTTTTAGCAGTGGCCATTTAATATATAAAAAGAAAATTACTATAATTAATACACATTAAACTCATCAAATTTACTCAAGGCAACCGAAATACTTTAGTGCTTCTAAAGATGCTTTTTGCTGAGCATCTGCCTTTTTTTTACCAACACCCTTTCCTACAATATTACCACTTTTATCAATAATACCCTCTGTGAATATTCTTGCATGTGGGGGACCTTCTACTCCGATGGAAATATATTCTGGAGTAATATGAAATTCTTTCTGATAATATTGTAAAATTTGTTCTTTATAGTTTTCTTCTTTTCCAAGAAGATCTTCAAAATCTACAACAAGTTCTAATAAATTTTCAACAAATGAATTAACAATTACCCACCCAGGACCTACAAGTCTTAAATCTCTTTTAATATTTTTACTAGGAACAGATTTAGATACAATTTCCGATACATATCCCGTTTCATTTTGGTCAAGAAATAATGCACATATAAATGCTTCCATAACATCTTCTAGGATTCTATCATTATTTCTTCCTGCAAGAGTTTTATCTTCTACCTGCTTTGAAATAATTAAGTGTTTACCTAAATCAAGAAATTTAGCAAATTTTGCGAGACTACTTGTTTTTACCAATTTGGTTTTAAGAACCGTTTTAAAACCTTGGGATGTATTCGGATATTTTCTATAAATGTAAAATGCTATACTAAAATCGAGTGCCCTGTCTCCCAGAAACTCCTGATTTTCATAATCTTGATGTTCTTCAAATAAATCAATTGCATCATTTGGTTTTTCACTAACATCGATAGTTTTTGTTCCATCTTTATTGAGAGTATCATAAATACATTTTTTTACATATGATGAGTGGACAAAAGCCGTTTGATATAGACTTAAATCATTAATTTTCATTACATCTCTAATATTACTAAACCCTGCTTTTTCTAATATTTCATAAATATCATTTTCTTTAAGAAGGTGATTTTTACTATTCCAGGGGTCAAGACTAATAACTGATTCTTCAGACATTTATTTATAATTAATAAAAATTATTATCTTTAATTATCAAATTTTTTAATTTAAGGATTAACTATTATATAATCTTAATGTCTTTAGCTGAATCTGATGAATCTACTGTTTTTACATTTAATACAAATTCACAATATCCTATAAATTTTAATTTTACAAATAAGTATAAAGGATGGTTTTCTTGTTTAAATTGCAAGGGGCATATTAAAATATTACTCAATAGACTTTTTATTTACAAAAGTAATAAAAATTATAAAAAACTTAATAAAGAGTTACATTATTTATACAGTAATAATACTGTGTTTTTAACACCCAATGATTGTAAATTTACAGTAGATACTTATAATAAATTATGCAGCTTAAGAAGTTTTTTGTATAAATACATATACCCCACTTTAAATACATATAAATCTGGTTTACATAAAAAATATAATGGCTTAGAACTGAAAGATAAACTTGAAGTTGCTAATTTAATTGACCTGCAATTTAATAAATTTAATGATAATGATGTAAATTATGTCCAGATAGTATCTAATGATAAAATATATAATTTTAGAATTTCAGAGGTAATATCAATTTACAAGTTTTCTATACATAATGGCGAATGGATAATTCCAAAGCCAATTAATGCTAAAAATCCATATACTAATGAAGATATTACTCTTAAGCAACATTATACTATTTATAAAAAGTTATTGGAATTTTATTGTAAAAAACAAAAATGTTTACCAGAACATTATGTATTATTAAAAAATTCATACTTTGATATAGAATTATTTAATAAAAAATACTACTGTTATCTACTTTATAAATCTGCCGTAAAAGAATCAAGTAACTTATCTGATAATGAATGGCTTATTAATATTGATAATTATTTGACAGAATTTCCACATTATTGCGCAAAATGTTTCTACAAGACAAAAAATGTGAGAAAAATTTTTTCAGGAATTCTTGAATTATTTTTTCTTAATGAAAACGAGGTATATTCATATGGTGATGGAGAAATAGAATATGAAAAACTTGCCAAAGAGAATAATTTGTATTTTGATTCTAAACATGAAGTATTTCATAGAAAATATAGAAGGGTTCGGAGATTTACTAATAGAAATGGTGATTTAAGATATTCTAATAGCACAGTTAATATTCAGGAAATAAATGGAACGTCTTCAGACGAAATTATAAATTCCAATAATCATAATCATAATAATAGTGATAATAATGATGATATTGATAATAGTGATAATAATGATAATATTGATAATAGTGATGATACTACATTACAAATAACTGAGGAAGATAGTAATCATACACTTGAAACGACTTCATTACTTCCTTCTTCTAATGATTCTTTATAGATATCAAGGCCTAAATTTTGAATAATATTTTCAGCTACAGTTTTTGAAATTTTTTTAGCTTTTTCATTATCGCTCATTTTTAAATTTTTGATAAATTCTATTTTATCCTTCTTATTTTCTATAAGATTAAGGTCTTCAATAAGTTTTTTCATAGAACCGAATTTACAAACTATTCTATCAGATACTTTATTAGAAACACCGGGAATACAATTTAACATCATTTTAAAATTTATTTTAGGAGTTATGTTTCCCTTTTTACTACTTTTTATTGTATTAACAAGGTCTTCTTCATACGTTGACTTTGTTTTTAGGAATGAATCACCTTGTTTTTCTAGTTTTTTATAAATAGCTTCTAAAAAAAATATAGTTTCCATGACATTAGATGTATGAAATACATTAATATTATCACGATACATTGTATTTATAATTGAAGATATAATTGTATATCTATCTATTTTATTATATTTAAAACTTGAATTATCTTTCAGTATATTTCCTTCTACTAAATACATTATATGTGCATTATTTTTATTAGCTAATAATCTTTTTTTTTGCTCTCTGCTTCTTGCATCTATAATTGATGCAGCATAATCTGAAACTGTTTTTCTTTCAATAATAAGAAATATTTCATTATTTAATTTAAATTGATAATCACCTAATTCTAAATTTTCAAAGCTCACATTTGCTATGTTTTCATTAATAAGTTCTTTAATGCTTTCTCGATTATCTACTATAAGACTAACCATATTAGAATTAACTTAAATTATCTTAATATAGTTATTTTTTTTTTGATTTTGTAGAGCTTTTTCTAGTTCTTGTTGAAATAGATGCTATTGGAGCAGTTTGTCTTGTCTGAGCAACTGTTCTTTTTTTAGTTTGTCGTTTATTAGCAGCCTGTCGCGCTTTTAAAAGTGCCTTTTCAGATATACTGGGACTATCTTCAATCTTTTTAGTAAGTCTTGTTTTAACTGCTTTAGATGTTTTCTTTGGTGCTGCATACTTAGATTCGTCGAATGTTCTTTTGCTGGATTTTTTTTTTGTTTTTTTTTCTTGAGGATAAGCAAACATATATAATATAATTATATATAATTGTTTTTAAAATAAAAATTATCTTCTACCTTTACGATTACTTCTAGAAGATTGACGTCCTCTGCTTTGAGAGCTTTCTCTTCTTTCACGAGCCATACGCATTGCTCTTTGACTTGCTGATTCATTTCTTCGTGAGGGTGAACTTGAACGACTTCTTGGGGAAGACTGTCTTTTTTCTTTGGCTGAACGCATTGCTCTTTGACTAAGAGTTTCACGTCTTTGGGCTGATTGTGTTCTGGAAGATGATGATCTTCCTGTTGGTGAACGGCTTCTAGACTGTCTTTTTTCTCTGGCTAAACGCATTGCTCTTTGACTGGGAGTTTCACTTCTTTGAGCTGATGGTCTTCTTGAGGGAGATGGTCTTCTTGGGCTTGTCTGTCTTCTTTCTCTGGCTAAACGCATTGCTCTCTGAGTTGAAGTTTCTTCCTCACCTGGTTGCACAGAACTTCTTTCACGTTCCATTCTTCTTGCTGAAGCTCTTTGCATAGTAGTTTGACTGGCACTTCTATTTGTTCTTCTTGGGGATGAAGACCGACGTCTTGGGGGAGCAATCTCAGCTCGTATTTTTCTAATAAGAGGGTCAGCGAGATTTTCTTTTTCGGTTCTTATTCTAAACATATATATTATACGAAGATAAATATATATTTTTTGTATTTAATTAATTTATAAAACCTGGACGAATATTTATGGTATCTAATGAGTTAGAAAGTGTTCTTTTATTAACTCTACTTGTGTAATTTCTTCTTGCGAGTTTACATTTTTTAGATGTTTTTATTTCTCCATTAGGTAATATACAATCATCTTTAAATTGCTTAGTTACAAATCCAGTATTCTCAATTATCATTAATTTTCTTTTTAAAGTCGGGTCTCTAATCTTGGATGATAACAATGCTCCCGAATTTTTATATCTAACTAAGTTTTGTTGTCTAATTTTTGCTCTTTGAACGTCATGCATATGAAATGAATTACCAAAACTTTCATATTTTTTACATAATTCTCTTTCATCTCTGGTTTGTTTACCATAACAATTCGCAATTGTCCATGGAAGAAATATAGCTTTCTCAAGTATTTCAATTTGTTGTTTATGTGATTCTAACATATCTCTTGAAGATAGTAATTGATTTTCAGCACGCTTAGCAACACCTTTTGCAACAGCTTCCATCTCTGCCTTAGAACGCATTTGTTTAAGTTGTCTTTCTAAATCATTAATTTTAGGTGTTAATCTTTGTAGTTCTCTATTTTGCATTTCTAACTCTTTATGTTTACCATCTAATTGTTTAATTAAAGTTTTATCTTTAATAGTGGCTTGTTTATTAGAATTTTTTTTTTTTTCTAGGTCATTATTAATTAATTTACAATTAGGGTTATTGTCCGCATCTAATCCTGCTTCTATTTTGGACTGATTAATATAACATGTTAGGCAATGTATTTTTCTTTTTAATTCCTTCTGTTCTACATCTAATTTATTTTTTTCTTGCATAATTTTTACTAATTGATTATTTAATTTTTGTTCAATAGTTGCTTTTTCTTTAGTGTGTTTAATTTGTAGACCATCCACTTTTAGATTTAGCTCTATAATCTTTTCATTAAGTTTTTTAATGTTTTGATCTTTTAATAAAGATTTAGCAACAAGGTCTTTTATTTGCTTTGTTTTTTGTGCTTTAGTAGTATTAGATAAATTTAATTTTTTGTCCATACTTTCTTTGTTTACTTTAACTTCTCTTAGTTCTTGTTGAAGTTTACTATTATTATTTTGTAATGCTTTTATACTTTCTTCTAATTTTGATTTTTCGGTTAGTATTGTAGTTAGTCTACTAGCAGTATCTTTACATTCCTTCTGTAAAGTTGATACATATTCCTTTTTCTTTTGTTCAATTTTTATTAATTCTGCACTTACAGCCTTTTCTCCACTTTTTATTTCTTGAAGTTTTTTAGAATGGGCTACATTAATACGATGCACTTCTTTTTCTAAATTTAGAGTCTCTATTTTTTCTTTGTCAAGTTCCTTTTTTAAACTACGAGACATTATTTCTAATTTTTGATTATCATTTTGTAAAGATGAAATAAGAATATCTCTTTGTTTTATTTCGGAAGAATACTTAGTATTTTTATCAGATATTTCTTCTTTAAGTTTTTGCAAAGCAGAAAGATTAGCCTTATTATTATTTTCTATTTCTTTACTATGTTTTTCTCTGAGCTTTTGTATTTCGTCCTGTTTTTTTTCAATTTCTTTTACCTTTTCATTAATTCTCGATTCTGATTGCTTAACTATATCTTGAATTCTAATATTAGTTTTTTCGAATACTGTTTCTATTTGTTTTTGTTTATTATCAAGTTCTGCAGTATGAAGTTTTTTCAATTTAGAAATTTCATTTTTATTTGCGTCTTTAATTAAATTAAGTTTCTCTTCCCATTCTCTTCTAGTGGTTCTATTTTGCTCTTTGGATTTTTTTAATAATATAGATAATTCTTTATTTAATTCTCCTCCTGTTTTGAGTTCCTCATCTTTGGTTTGTATAATTTGCTTTAACCTATTAAGAGAATCTTCGTTATTTTTTTTTAAATCAGTCAACAATTTATTATGATTTCTAGATAGGTCATCTATAATCATTATAGATTGAACATTACCTAATCTTTTATGTTCTTCAACCCTTTTAATTACATCATCAACTAACTTGCTAAGTTTTAAATCTTGTTTATTTTCAATATCTTTTGAAATCTTAATATTTGCTAATAGTATTTTTTTTACATCTTCAGCTTCTTTATCTTTAATTTGTTGAATAGTTTTTACTTTGTCAACTATTTCTTTTTCTGTTACTTTTAATAAGTAATTAAAAGAATCTTTTAATTCTTTGTCTATTTCATCTGTCATTCTTATAATGCCTATCTTTTCAGATTTTAATTTTTCAATATCTTTTTCAAGAGATAAAATCTTTTT
>MDTC01208863.1_pt1 | contig 12895 bp, 21 predicted proteins | sample 811181 | NCBI WGS metagenome assembly MDTC01 (sample SAMN05326644, study PRJNA326480) | marine metagenome | isolation source: seawater | place: Pacific Ocean: North | collected 2011 | reverse complement strand
TATATTCATAATTTGTTGTATAGAATTGACCTAGTTGTTTTTTAGACATTTATATTTATAATACTAGTTATTTTTTTGAATCAATTTTATATAAAAAATTTTTTAAAATTCCAAAGGTGCGTTCCACCTTCGATCTACAAGTAGATATGGAATATTTTTAGGTTTGTAAAAGAAAGCTAGAGAGATTTTATTTATATCATATTTTGTAATGAAACAAAAGATAAGATTGTATTAAAACAATATACAGAAATAAATGGTGAAAAAAATTAAAAGTATTTTCTGAAGATAAATAATAATTATATTTTAGGTAAACTATACATTATCATCCAATTCCTCCATACATCCTCCAATATGACCTATTTGATTAGGTTGAAATATAGGATAACAACCACAACAGGGGACAATTTTGATTCGTTTCGTTTCTAAATCGTGAACAAAATCAGACATTTTATATGTGTGTTTTATTTCTGTTTCATGATTTTTATTTTTTGTAAATGTAAATTGATGTTCTTTATTTATACCCGTTTGGGGATTCTTTGGCATAACAAATTCTTCTAATGTGATACGATTGTCTTTAAAATATTGTTTTCGAGCAGTGTACTCTATGTCAGTTTCAGATTCCCTTTTATCCGTTGCTTTGATAACCGCACTTTTAATCCCTTCCGGAAGATTTTCAAAATGTTTCCATTCTCGAATACGTTTTGGCAACATTCCCCACGATGTAGGTAGAGCATCGGTATGACTATATGAACGAATGTAATTCGGAAACGTTTCACAGTAGTCACATAACTCTTGTACATCATGATAACGAAACCATTCTTTATTTGCGTTTACATTATATCCATAGTCGCATAATCTCGCTTTTTTCTCTTTCAGCCACTGTTTCGCCCATTTTTCAAATTCTTTTTCTTTTCCTTCTTCACATTCTAAGATAAAGTGAAACAATAATGTTCCAGTATTACTAGTCTCGCATCGCTCTTGTTCTAGGCGAAATAAAAGGTCATTGGACATGCCTAGTTTAAATGTATGTTGTGCTCTGGAATCATCAGTCCAACAGTAAATCCCGGGTATGCGCTTCAAAATATTTTCATTATCGTATGTATGAAAGCTACTCATTTTTGTTTTGTTGGTCTATTAGTTTTCCATTTTAAAATTCAATTTTATAGGTATTGGCATGTTAAATATACTCTTTATGAATAGTATATTTAAAATTATATTCATTTATTATATAATTACAATCAGAAGGGTATTTTGAAGTCATTATTATTTTCCATTCATTTGTTAATTCTTCGTTGTTACATTCTTTTTTTATAAATGATTTATTTCTATTTTTGTATGTTTCCCATTCTTTATAGCTATATGTGGTGTTTGGTATTGAAAATTCACTAGAAGAAACCGTTTTCCATTCTTGAGAATCATTCTTTTTCATTATATATTATAAATAAAAATATAATATATAAAATTGAACGTTAAATCTCTCCAGCTATAAAAAATAAAAATGGATTCACAAGCCTTGCAATCACAAGTTGTAGGTGATGTTAATCTCAAAGATGATGAGGATATATGTTCTATTTGCTTTGATCCTCTTGACGAGGGTCCCACGCAAATACTCGATTGCAAGCATATATTTCATCGTTCATGTATTAAAAAATTTCGAGAAACAGCGATAGCTCCGCGGTGTCCTATATGTCGGGGTTCATTACCGCCTACTTCAGATATGATAGCCATGCAAGCGTGGAGTAGATTTAAACCACTTGAGAATCGTGCGTGGAATGATGGACCACTGACTCGTAGAGAGCGGGGACAGTTGAACGAGGCGGTGAGGTTATGGGAGGAGGCGGCGGAAGAAGATAATTTAAATGCTCAGTTTAATTTGGGTAGTCTATATTATTATGGTTATTTTTTGGAAGAAAACCACAATAAGGCGGCGGAGTGGTTCACCAAGGCATCCGAGTGTGGTCACTGTGCGTCTCAGCATTATTTGGGTTGTATGTACTATATGGGTCAAGGTGTGATACGGGACTTCAAGAAGGCGATTTATTGGATATCTAAATCAACCCAAAATGCAAACGTCTGGGAACATAGTAATATTATTAAAGAAAATAGTATTATACTGGGAAGAATGTATTATCATGGATATGGTGTCAGGGTGAATTACAAAAAAGCTTTTGAGTTGTATGAGAGGCGTGCGATTGTTGACAATAATCCAGAGGCTCAAGATGTTCTTGGCACCATGTTTTTAAATGGCTGGGGTGGCGTAAAGAAGAATTATAGAACAGCTTATAAATGGTTTAAAAAGGGGGCGAATAATGGAGATAGTAATGCTCAGTTTAATATGGGAGATATGTATCATAAAGGCAAATATGTTAAAAAGAACCATGTTAAAGCAATTAGGTGGTTCGAAAAAGCTCTCGAACAGGGTCATGAGGAAGCTAAAAAACGGTTAGATAGGATAATCGCGAAGCAAAAAAAACAAACCAAAACAAATGTTGATTAATTTTAATATATAAAATTGAACTTTAAATCTCTCCAGATATAAAAATAAAGATGGATCATCAAGACTGGAAACCAGTTGTTCTAAGAAAGCCCGCACATCTCGTACCTGGTGCAAAAAAAAGTGGCGGGGGTGGTCCAAAGCCACCAAAAGAAGGGGATGAGTTTAAATTGCCAAAGATAGGAGTAAACTTAAAGGTTGCGATTATGCAGGCACGAGTTGCCAAGAAAATGAGTCAGAAGGATTTAGCTCAAAGGTTGGGAGTGCCACCAGATATTATAAATAAATATGAAACTGGAAAGATCGTTCCGAATAATAGTTTTATCGCAAAAATGGAGAAGACGCTTGGCGTTAAATTACCTCGTGCAATAAAACCAAAAAAATAAAATTGAAATAAATTGCGATGAATAAAGTATTTTAAAAAGATGACTACTTGGCATTTTCCCAAAGAGGTATGGATGACTATTAAGCGGTATGAAAATGATTTGATTTATCCAGAAAAACGTAAAAAGGTTATGATTAAACAATTTATTTATCATTTGCATATGCCTTTTTCGTTAGGGATGCATCAATACAAAAGCTTTGAGAATCAATATGATTTTTTAAAATACCGTAATGAGTCAACAAAAGATTTATGGTATGTTTATCCAGATGAGTTAATACGAATCAAACTAGAAAAGGTATTAAAGGAATGTAGAAAACAATATTATTAAATGAACGTGGTAATTGATAATATAATATTAGGTTGGATATTGGTTTATGTGTTATTTTTTTATTATTGAGATTTTTTAACATTTAATTTAAAATAATTAAATATTTGTTTATTTTAAATAGTATGACGAATCCTTTTTTAAAAGAGACATTTGTAGATATGATGGAGGAACTTTTTAAATTAAATGATAATAATATGGTCAACGTAGTGAATAAAATGGGTGAAATGGATAAAGAAAAAGAAAAGGTTCTTTATTATACCTATGATTGTCTTTTATGTTATATTACGTGGAAGCGTATAAATATGGATTATACTTATAAAAGGTCGGTGTTAAAATTACAGGAAAGAGTAAATAAGAATTTAGAGATTATAAAAGTGTAGTATGATTAATGATACATTTCTTGATATCTTTTGTTATGTAGTGAAATAGCATGATTTAATTTTTTAAAATCAAACCCAGCGCTTTCAAATAAATTTTTTATTAAATTATATCTTGACTCCCATATGGTGAGGTCTTGAAGGTCATCGAAAATATGTGTTTTACAACCATTAACTTCATAGTAATGATACATATCAGGATTTTGTTGTAAAATATATTTTATAGCATAAAATGGAATATGTATATTATAACAAGCCATATCTAAAGGGGATAAATAGTATCTACATCTTAGTTGTCCATAATCAGATTTTAGGCTTTGTGGTGCAATACGAATGATTTCTTTAAGATCTTTAAATGTATCATCTGTAAAAACTTTGTGGCTACTATAAGCGAAGGGTAGTCTAGAACCTGTACATAGTAAATCAATAAGAATACTACTAATAGGTTCATTTCTTTTGTATTCATTTTCATAATAAGAATATTTTTGAATAAGTAGGTATAATTTACGTAAATCTTTTTTATAGCTATCTATAAAGGAATCTTTTTTATTTTTATTGTAAAGGATCATTTTAAGATTTCCGTTATCGATAAAGTTATCTTTTATATTTTGATTGGTTATTGTTATGGATGATGGTAATTTTAAAAAGTCGTGTATGATGGCATGTATTACATCGGGTAATTCAATCATTTTGTTTATATAATTAAAGAAAGGATTAATTGTTCAATTTTTAAAATTAAAAAAGTTCATCATTATTTTCGTTATATATTTTTTCTTCCGTTATTCTATTTGCGATGTTGCATTTTATGATTCTTAATGTAACCACACCTGTATAATGGTTAAGTATTTGAAAAATTTTAAGTATTCCACCGGATACGCCGACGATTTCAAAGAAGGAGGAGGTTTCTTTTGTTTTGTAAGCCCAGTAATCGGATAGTATGGCAGTTAATATGGAGTTAGTGACAATAAGGATCCACGTATAAGCTTTTGTAAAAGTTTCTTTTTTTTCTTCGCTTATTTCTAACAGTGGAAGTTCGGCGGTATTTAAAAATAAATCTTCATAGTAGAGGGGCTTGGAATTACTAAATGTTACTAAAATAGGGAAATTCCAATATATTATTAAGGCCATGAAAAATACGGTGCTACTAGTATTTATAAAACGATATTTTGGTAGAAAAAATATCCATAAAACAAATAATAGAGGTAAGAATAATCTTTTAATATCTTTTCGTTTAAAATTGTATTGGATTACCTGCATTTTGTATTATAAATATAATAAATTTTTTCTACATTTACAATATAAAATTAAAGGGTTTAAAGACACAGCAAGTAGTATAGTATAGTGTTATGAGTAGTCAAGACAGCTCTAGTGATCGATGCACAGGACAAGTGAAATGGTTTAACAATCGTGCCGGTTACGGTTTTGTAACAGCGACGAGTGGTGATAAGCAAGGAGAGGATATTTTTGCACACCACACTATGATTTCGGTAGAGAAGGAGCAATATAAATATTTGGTACAAGGAGAATATGTAGAGTTTTCTGTTGTTCCTACGGAGGAGGGTGTAGAGCATGAGTGCCAAGCAGGTGAAATTAAAGGTGTAAATTCTGGTAGGCTTATGTGTGAGACGCGTTTTGATAATCGCCGTCCCCGTCGCCCGCGCCGTTCTGCCGAGGAGAGTGAGGAACAATCGGGTGAAACACCGGAGGAGCCACAGGAAGCCCGTCAAACGAATCGTCGCGGAGGAGGCGGACCTCGTCAAGGAATGGGTCGTGGAGGTCGTCGCCAAGGCAACAACAGAGCTAAGAAGAGTCAGGAATCCCAACAAGAAGCATAAATTTCAAATAAATAAAAAAATATATATTATATTAAATATTCATATAATATATACATGAAAACAAAAAAATGCAAAAGATTTAATACAAAAAAAACATATAAAATAGATAGAAAGAAATTAGACAAAGAGCGTAAAAATCTAAAATACTTTTATGGCACGTCGTTAATAAAAACACTTTATGAAGAATTTTATTCTCGGACGAAACATCAGCATAAATCAATACCCACGGAGTTTAAGAAATTCAAATACTTTTTTGAGATAAAAAAAAATAAAAAATACGGCGCACATTACTTGGTAGATTGTAATGATAAAAAACATACGTTATTGGATATTGATGATTTAGCTAAAGGAAAAGATTTTTTCGATATAGGTTCATTTTCTATAAACTTAAATCAAACTTGCATATGTTATACGGCCGAATCGGTTGGAAATCGCAACTTTACGCTGTATTACAGAAATATATTTGAAAAAAAACCCATAAAAATAATATCTGACGTATATTTTTCTTGTATATGGTCTGCAGATCATCCTAATATTTTGTATTATATTAAACCAGATAAAGATTTAAGACCGTATAAAGTATTTGAATATGATATTGATACAAAAAAGCATAAGATGATATATCATGAAAAAGACAGTAAATATCAATTAGGATTAGATAAAACATCCAATCATGATAAATTCTATATTAGTTCTGGTAGTAGAATGAATTCAGATGTTATAATAGTATCTGATTGCGGAATACTACAACCTTTTAAAAGAAAAAAACATTTCTTTTATAGTTTAGACTACCGGAACGATACTTGGTATGTTTTGGAAAGAAATAATGACAAGTGTTCCATAAAAACCTCGAGAGATTTAATAAAATTCAAAAACTTATCCGAATTAAATAAATATAATATTATTGGATTTATGTTGAAACAAAACCACCTTATCTTTTCTACAAGAGAAAAAGGATATTTATATTTATATATCTATAACTTGTGCAATAAGAAAATAAAACGTATTCAGTTTACAAAGCATAGATGTAATTTTGAAATCCCCTTTATGTATAATTATAATTTTAATAATGATTTCCTATACGTAAAATATAACAGCTATACATCTCCCAGAACTTTAGTGAAGTTAGATTTAAATACTTATGAGGGTAAAGTAATTGAAAAAGATAGTTTCAGGGGATATAAAGAAAATAATTACCATGAAAAAATAGTATATGTGAATAAAGATTTGGCTATTAGTATTCTTTACAAAAATGAAATAAAAAAACCATCCAAGTGTCTTTTATATGGATATGGTTCATATGGAACGGTGTTAGAATCAGATTTTTCAAAATATATACCTTCCTTATTGGACCGAGGATTTATCTATTGTTTTGCACACGTTAGAGGTAGCGAATTTAACGGATATTCGTGGTACAAAGATGGAAAATTGTTAAATAAAAAAAATACGTTTCATGATTTTATTGATTGCGCAAAATACTTAATAGACAAAAAATATACCGAAAGTTCAAAATTAGCTATATGGGGACGTAGCGCAGGAGGTCTTTTAATAGGTTCAGTTATAAATATGAAGCCAGAATTGTTTCATTTGGCTATACTAGGAGTCCCTTTCCTGGATGTGGTCGATACTATGCATAATCCTTGTCAACCCCTTACCACCGAAGAATACGAGGAATGGGGAAATCCAAAAAATAAAAAAATTGATGCCTATCAACGTTCCTATAGTCCAATCGACAACATAAATCTCTCCAACAACTATCCAAACACCTATATCTATTCTAACGTAGAAGATAGTTTGGTTCCTTATAAAGGAGTTTTAAACTATTATGATAAACTAAAACAGGCGAAAGTATTTAAAAATAATGAAAAAGAATTATTGTTAAATATTGTCAATAAATATGGACATAATCAATCATCCGATCGATACGAAGAAATGAAAGAACGAGCCAAGTTATTTTCTGTATTATTGCATTTTATTAAATAGATTGGTGTGTAAAATTTCTTTAACTATAACCCTATTGTTTTCAATCGTATTTTCTTTAAAAATTTTAATTTCTTGTATTGTTTGACAATATCTTTCATCTGATATAGAATTTAATTTCCCTACTTCTGTGAAATCACTTTTATATTCTATACCAGGTATTTTATAATCGTCTTTAGTTTTCGTATCTACAATTAATGGCTTTTCAAAAGATAATGCTAGCGCCAAATTACCACAGAAAATAGTTCTACTTATATTTTTTTTACATAACATAAATTTAGATTTATTTATAATTTTAACCATTTTATCCGTATCTAAATAATGATATAGTTTTACATTTTTAAAATTCTTTACGGTATTATACTTTTTTGAACCCCATACGATAAGATTAAATGTAAAATCAGGATTTTCTCTTATAAATTCTTGGGTATTTATGTCGAAACTATTATCTGTATTATACCCTACTAGCGTAATCATATTATCAAAAACAGAGTCTAGTTTGGGATTAAAGACCGGATATGTATAATATATATTTTCTCCTTTGATATAAGGTGTCAAAGAGAGAAAATACTTTGATTTACATTTAGATTTTTCTTTACCCAAGTGTAAAATAGACACAACATTCTTATGTTCTATGATATAGTCAGTAGATGTAATTTTAATAGATAAATCATAACTTAACAATAAGTCAGTATCGAAATTGTCATATATAACACTAAAATTATATATTGTTTTAAAAAAGTCTAAATATTTAAACTTATCTTTTCCTTTTTTTGCGTGGATTGTTATATCATCGCTTTTAAATATTTCTAATAAATATCCCATACATTCATAATGCGTAGATGTTCGTGTTATTAAACAAATTTTCATATATATATATATAATATGGGTAATATCTATAGTTTTTTTGACGAATGCATAGAAAATCTTTCAAGAAACCCTTACGTTATCTCTGAAAATATAACTATAACAATATCAAATAAAACCGACAAAAAAAATGAAGATATTATTCAAGATAGTATATTTTTAGATGATGCCGAATATATCTCATACTAGTTGTTGGGTAAAGGTTCTAACTATCCAACGACTATAGTGCCTGCATGGACATGAACACTTTGTATATGGGTATAGTTTATAAGGATCTACCCCCATTTTTTCCCAAGATAAGTTATCTGGTTTATTTGTATTGTGTCTAAGACAACAATTACATTTAGATAATATATTTATACTATGTTCTGGTTCAGAACAACATTCACTTACAACAAATGTATATGGAATAGAAAAGTCTTCAATTGTATCCATATCTCGGTTAAACCATCTTTTACTTATATTACTATATTCATTTAAAATAGCAGCTTTTGTAATCATATATAGCATATCATCATCCATTCTTTCAACACTATATTCTAAAATTTGAATAACGATATCATTGGGTATATTTTTTTCGTTAAAAATATTGTAAATTTTATTTTCAGTCATTACATAAAATATGACATTAAGTTTAAATAGATTGATTAATAAATATAATGTTATGGACGGGGTTTAACAACATCTATTTCACAACCACATCCGTCACAACAACGATTATTATAAAACCATATATTTGAATTTAATTGTTGCATTTTTGTAATAAAATTATCTAATCCTATTTTTGAATATGAATGTGTATTCATTGTTAGTGTCGTTTTTCCATTTTTAAAATTCATATATCTGTTCATAGTATTTATTAGCTGATGTATTTCTGTTGATGTAAGCAAATTACATTTATAAGGCGATAAACAAAATCTAAAATCACGGGGTGCTCTATTAGAACCAAACCATAAATCTTTTTTAAATTCACTAATATCTACAAAAGAATGAAATGTATATGTAAAACGAGATTTGTAAAATTTACACATATAGTTATTTGAAACCAACACAGATAATTCTTTTTTATTTTTACAACAAACATCCCTGTCCAAATAACTTAAAATGTACTCCAATATCGAGTCTGGCAAATCCTCCATTATTATTATCAATAATTATATTAATAATAATATCAATTTTATAAAATAACAAATTCTTTAATTTTATTTATGATACCTTCTTCAAAAATATAATATTTCTTTAAAAGTGGTTTAATATATTTTATCTTGTAAATGGTCTTGAAAAGTATTTTAAATTGGTCGGTTTCATTTATAATATCTTTTATTTTATAAGCAGGGCTCCACTTATTACCACATAAGATAGTTTTTTCACATATACAGCATTTTTTTGTGTTATAGAATTTATCAAAGGAATTCCAATACTTATGCATTAAGTTTAAATATTCGTATCCGTTTATATATAATATAGGTGGACAAAAAGGATACGTTTTTAATAATTTAAATTCATACGTGTCGCCTAAATAAGCAATTTTAAGATAATAATTAGTATCTTTTTTTTTCTAGGACATAATTTGAGGTTTCTACATCAAATCTTGATATCTCTCCATATATTCTTTTAAGAGATGTTTTGTTCATTATTTATACATATAATTCTATATCTATGCCGTTTTTATGAAATGCTTATTCATAAATCTTTGAATATTAAAATATGTAACAACTGTTTCATTTTCATCTTCAATTCCCAATAGTTTAGATAGTTTAGAGTCAGGAATGATGATTTTTTTGTTTTCCTTGTATTGAAGCGAGTTGTCTTTGATGTACTGAATAATAAATTGTGTTACTTCTGTTCTGGCTATTTTGGTGTTGGGTTCTTTTTCCATAAATTTACATAACTCATCCGATATTGAAGAAGGAACTGCAAATCCCGAAGGCTTTCTTTTAATAGAACTTTTCTTCTTAATAGTGCTTTTTACAACTTTTAGTTCCTTTTTAACACCCTTTTCTAAAATTTTGATTTGAGTTTGAAAAGCACTAATAGAATGTTTAAACGTATTAAGTGAATCTACAATATTTTTAAATTGTTCTGTGACGGTGTCTGAATATATTTCTTCTTCATCTACAGGTTCTTTGTCGGCAACGAGTTCTGTCATATATAGTAATATATGTAGTACTCTTTATATAGATTATATAGTTTAAATATTTTATATATATTAATAGTATAATGAAGTACAATTTTTATATATACATAATATTGTTATCGGTTATAGGTGCAGGCATAGGATTTTTATATAAAAATATACTTAAAGATTGCAGTATCTTTCAAGAGGTATGTATAACAAATTTTATATTATTAATTTTATCAGCTACGTATTGCTATCATTATGAAAAAAATAAAATATTGTTTAATAAATTGGTAACAAATGAAAGAAATTTGCTATTCAAAGTAATTATTTACGCATTAACCGTAGCTAGTATTATATATATCTCAGGAGTTTTAGTAATAAATGAGAATTTATCAAAGATTGAACCTTATAAACAAGGTTTAAAATTACTGCTAGTTACATTATTTTCATGTGTGTTTTTTAATGAAAAAGTAAGTTGGAGATTATTAACAGGAACGGCATTTGTTGTATTTGGTATAATACTAATGAAATAAAAAAAAAATATTTATTTATGTTATAATGGAATCCCCCTTGATGCATTTAGCACATGCTGCTGTAGTTACGGCAATATTATACTTAATTATGTCGCGTTTATTGAAGCAAAGCGAAAACGTAGCGGTTACTCGTTCGGTTGTCATTGGTCTTTTAGCTGCTTTGTATATGGTAGTATTTGGACATGGTATGCCAACTCGCGTTAATCCCGCTTTAAAACCTTAATATATTTAATAATAGTTTAATAAATATATTATAATTGGTTATTCTATGTTAGAATAATATAAATGTAGCGCTTTTAAGTTGAGCGAGTTAAAAATGTCTCCTACCGCGGTAGTAAGAAGTAAAAATACGGCGCTGCTAAATATTAATTGTTTATCGTATTCATCGCATTTAATTTTTTTCTTTAATGGATTAAACTTAAATATTAGAAAAAATGCGATATATATTTTTACTAAAACCGTAAAGTATTGTAGATATAATGGAGCAACGATGGAAATCCCAATTAATGATAATGCGTAAAGAATATAATATATAATATAAGACCCCTTATATATGTTTTTTTGCGTTATACCAGATTTGGTTAGCATATAAATTATAATATATATATAGAATTTTATTATAAAAATAAGACAATTATTTTCGGTAGGTATAACGTGAAAATTTGGTTTCGGGGTTAAGATTTTTTTTGTAAAGTGAAAACAAAAACGATGAAAAAAAATTGAACTAAAAATGACAAAGAAGTGGAAGGTAAAAAAAAACTATGCAGGGCGAAGCATCCAAAATGATCGAAAAAGCTATGGGATTAATGGTGTGCGAATTGGCATCAAAATATAAATTTGACTCAGAGGAAGCGATGAGGTACTTAGGGTTGAATGGGGTGAAACAGAAAGAAATTGGTTTGGTCAAGGAAAAAGAAAATGATGCGGTGGTAAAAAAGAAAGGTTCGCGTAAGAAGAAGGTGCCTTTGCCTTGGACTGGAAAGGTATGTGAAGAAAGGTGTGCGGCCTTGTGTTATAATAATGGGTTGTTCACGCAATGTGATGAAAAGAAAGGAGCTGATTCAAACTATTGCGGTGAGTGCATAAATAGTAAAGATGAAAACAACGGATATTTTGTATATGGAACGGTGGAGGATCGATTGAAAGAAGATTTTAATGGAAAGGGGGGTAAGGGCTTGATCCCTTACGGAAATGTTTTGAAAAAGAAAAATATAACTCGCGAGGAAGCATTGGCGGCGGCGGCGGCAGCGGGCGTGGAACTAACAGAAGAATGTTTCAACGTGGAAGTAAGAAAACGTGGTCGTCCAAAAAAAGTATCAGTTGCGGTGGATGATACACCGGAAAAAAAGAAAAAGGGACGTCCTGGAAAAAGAAAAACGACGACGGTGGATGATACAGATATAATAAGAGGAGTAGTAGAAAAACAGGAAGAAGAACACGAAGACGAAGAGGAAGAGGAAGAGGAAGAAATAACGGTATCGGAGTTCACACATGATGGAAAGAAATATCTGCGTAGTAGTGATAACGTACTTTATGATGCAGATACACAAGAAATACTCGGAGCATGGGATGAGGAGAAAAAAATTATAATATAGAGGGAAACAAGGGTAAGTAAGGGTGCTGTGGGGACTACTCCTGATAGGGTAATAGTATAAAATTTTTTTTATTAAATAGTAATAGAGAAGGAGTAAAAAAGGAATTAAAGGTATATAAAGAATAATATAAATGGTAAGCTTAATAGTAAAAGAAGACAAAGTTTATGCGATGATGTATATGATGTCAGGAGTTATATTGTACGGAAGCATGTTATGTATCTTATATGTATCATATAAAATAGTAGTTTGGATAGAGAAGTGAAATGGTCGATAAAAAAGGCGAAGAAAAAAAAATTGAAAGTAGTTAGTAAGAAGTAAGATGGTAAGTAAAGATGTCGGAGTATAGGGGTGAAAGAATGGAGAAAGGATTGTTCTTTAT
>MDTC01157472.1_pt1 | contig 12896 bp, 11 predicted proteins | sample 811181 | NCBI WGS metagenome assembly MDTC01 (sample SAMN05326644, study PRJNA326480) | marine metagenome | isolation source: seawater | place: Pacific Ocean: North | collected 2011 | reverse complement strand
TTCGCTTAATTTACACCCGCACGGTCAGGGGAATTTGAAAATATATGGAAAATGTATTCATATCTGCAGTTGGAAGTACAATTGGAGCAACAGGCGAGGGCAGCATGACCCTCCTCATATTCTACATCACTCTCGCATTGGGCGTTTCGTTCCTCTGTTCGATTTTGGAAGCAGTGGTTCTTTCGATACCTTACACCTACATTGCAGTGCTCGAGAAAGAGAAATCAAAAATCGGGAAAATGTGGAATAAGTTGAAGGATGACGATGCTGTTCGTCCACTGACAGCTATCCTTACGCTCAACACAATTGCTCATACAATGGGGGCTGCTGGTGTTGGTTCACAAGTTCAAATGATATACGGGGAAGAGTCTCTCACAATCGCTTCAATAGTTCTCACTCTTGCTGTTCTCTTCCTCTCAGAAATCATACCCAAAACATTGGGTACTGCGTATTGGAAGCAACTTGCTCCACTTACTGGAAGGTTATTGTCCATTATTGTCGGATGCCTCGCCTTCCTCATCATACCCATTCAAATGCTAAAGTCGATATTGCCAAAGGGCTCACATTCACTGGTTACCCGAGACGATGTTGCTGCATTAGCAGATCTCGGTGAAGAAGAGGGAATCCTAGAACAGGATGAAGAAACTGTAATTCACAATTTGTTGCGCCTTCGAGAAATAAAGGTGGCCGAAGTGATGACACCAAGAGTCGTCATGACTGCTTTTAACACGTCGAGTACTGTTCAAGAAGTGCTTGATGAGCAAAAAATCATTCGAGTATCGCGTATACCGCTGTATGACGAAACCATTGATGATGCGTCAGGAATTGCCATTCGCTCAGAGATACTTATGGCTGCCAGTCGCGATGAATGGGATCTCCCCATGAGTCATTTCAGGAAACCAGTTATCTCCATTCAAACAGAATCAAATGTTGATGAGGCATTGGATATGTTTTTACAAAAACGCCAGCAATTTGCTTTAGTTCGAGATGAGTTTGGTGGCATTGCTGGATTGGTTACTATGGAGGACGTACTCGAGACGCTACTTGGTGAAGAAATCGTGGATGAACTCGATGAAGTCGATGACATGCGCGAACTTGCAAGAGAACAACAAGCAGATTTACTCGAGCAAGAGTGAGTCGAAAGTATTGAGCCATTCGAGCAAATGCTGCTCCCTCTCCTGGTTACTTCGCGCTCCAGAATGAGTTAGACTCTCGATGAGATGGTGAGTGAACGGTACAATCTCCGTAAATTCAGAAACTGCGGCATCAGAGTGGCTGCGTCCAAGACGACTGTCGTTCATCGCTTGTAGGCAAAGCGTAGGGGCAGAAGGTACTCCCCAAAGTGGCACGTCAAATTGTTCAAGTCCCATAGATTCATCAATCTCGGGATGCATCAAAATGACATCCCTGAAGACTCGTTTAAGATGCATAGGGCGTATGAAGTGGGGTATCTTCAATGTATCACTAATCTCAAGGAGAATTTTCGAGTATAACAATAATGGAGACTCAAGAATTATTCCGGAGAGTGGTATTTCATACGGGATATTTTCTGAGTCACCGGATATCCGTGTGCAAAGATAGCCGCCCATACTGTGGCCATACAAAAAGAATTTAGAGACATAATGCGCCTCGAGTATGGATTCAAAATTTTGAAGATGATACTGGATATGTTTTGAGGCAGTAATCGCATTCCACCTTGTAAGAGGTGATGATGATCCGTGCCCTGGAAGTTCCATAATTGCTGCATGCCACCCTTTGTCTACGAACCATTGTGCTCGATCTCGTACCGATGCTGAAGAACCTCGCCAACCGTGTATGAATACAATAAGTGGGGCGGTTTGCTTCTGTTGGAAGAGTTGGATGTGTGTGGTTTTGGTGTCGAATTGGAGGTGGTGTGAAAGCCATTCATCGGATTGAAAGGATTGCTTAGGTGAGCCAGGAGAAATGAACAGAGCACTCACTAGAAATTCGAGGTATGCATTGAAAAGACAAAACAGAGTTACACATGACCAAAAGAGAGGGGAGTCGACAATAAATGCATTCATGAGACATAGCCCTGACAAAAATGTTGCTGATGACCATATCAACATACGTAGCCATTTCAAAGAGAAAATCATACAATCACTGTGGATTATTCTTCAGTTTTCTTTGTGGCTTTTTTGGCAGTCGCTTTTTTGGCAGTTGCTTTTTTTGCAGTTGCTTTCTGAGCAGTCTTCTTTGGTTTGGCCTCACCATCAGTGGAAGCGTCGGCGCTATCATCGGATAGAGCCTCTAAGGCGTCTTTAGCTACTTTTTCATTCACTTTTCCAACTTTCTTTGCCATCTTTTCTTCCTTGCGCTTGGTATACCTGTCACCGTATGATGACATGTTCTCAAGTTTACCAATGAATCCAGTTGAAACTTCACCTTCTGTTGGAACGTGCTTTACAAGAAACGCACCGAACATAGAATCATAAAGGCCTTGCTGCATCTCATTTCCACGCTTCATTGAAGCATTAACGAAGTAAAGAACGATGAAAATAATACCAAGAACTGACCAAACAGAAGCCCAGATTTGTGCAGAACCTTTCTCAGAGAGCATTGAGCCACCAAAGACCATCAAGAAGACAATTCCCGTCAGTGCAAGAATGCCAGTTGAATTTACCAGCAATGCATGTACGAAATTAGGCTTCAAACCGTTTGATTTGATGTTTTTTGTGCGGGAAATGAAGTTTCCAAGAGTTCGTCCTGACATTATCGGAATGACGATGAGGTTGAAAATCAATGCTGCTAATGCAACGAGTGCAAAGATTGTAGTGAAGGCATCGAGGATTGCTACAGAGAAAAGGAAGGCAAAGATCGGGCCCAAATTGACTACAAAGTTGACGAACCAAGCAATACGTCGGGCATTTGGTGTAGCGATTTCAAAGTTTTCAGGTAGGCCTGCAGGGGCGACTCTCGCTTTTACTGGCTTGGTAGCCTGCGCTTTTGCTGCAACAGGTGCAGGTGTTGAAACTGCCTTTGCCTTTGCTACCGGCTTTGCCTTTGCTACCGGCTTCGCCTTTGCTACCGGCTTTGCTTTTTGTACAACTACAGCGGCTGGCTTAGCCTTTGCAACTGGTTTGGCTTTTGAGCCTGCATCGTTTGCTTTGTCTAGTAATCCCATATGTTCACATCCTCATTCTTATTGGTAAAGCGTTGCTATAGTTTCGTAAACCGCAAACTCCTCAGTTTGAGTAAATTCTTCTACAGACTCTCCACTCATGTTACCTAACTGTTCATCTACAATGGCTACAAAGAGTGACCTCATATCGAAATCTGCTACAAGTGGAGCCTCTCCCACCTGCTGATATATTGCGAATTCATCGCTTTGAATGAAATTAGAGACGACATCTTCTGGAAGTTGAGATCCAAGCAAATCATCGACAATTGCTACGAACGATGCAAACAAATCATCCTCATCGGAAGATTCTCCAGAATCAACGGCTTCTTCAGCAACAGTTGGTTCAACTGTACCATCTATCATGGCCATAATCGATTTTCGTTCAGCCATCAAACTTTCAAGAACGGGGCGAAGTTGTGAGAGGACTTCTGAATCACCCGATGCTTTGGCACTTTGATATTCTGGTTTGAGCGTCCGAAGTTCGGTTTCAATTGCCGCAAGTTGCGTTTGTAAATCGTTTGAATCTTCATCTTCAAGAAGTTCGACAACAGGCGCATCGCGTATTTCAGAAACCTTGCTATCGTGCTCTTTTTTGCGTAAAACAATAATTTCTCGGTCAAGAGAGTGACCGAATCTATCAGCATACCTATCGAGAAGCGAGCCAGTTTCTTTTTTTGCTAAACGATCGATGTGACCATAGATTTGCTGGAGAGGTTTTGTCGACCTCTTCGCCCACATTTCTCCGTATTCGTTTTTAGGTTCTGGAGCAGGGGCAGCTCCTGGAAGAGGAGCAGGTGCATCTGGCAAAGGAAGCGGCGCTGGTGCCTCTGGGAGAGGGAGTGGGGTTGGGGCTTCTGGAAGTGGAAGAGGCGCGGGCGCATCGGGAAGAGGGAGAGGCATTGGCAAAGCACCAGGAGGTGGTATTGGCATACCTGGGAGAGGCATTGGTAAACCAGGAGCAGGGGGGGTTTGAGCATTTTTTTTCTTGCCTTTGCGCAGACCCATGTGGTTCACCTCTAAACCGCTGGATGCGGGTGGAGTCTTGAACCTTACCTTCGCATCAACTCAAGAATGAACGTATTCGAGCAGAGAATAATTAGGAGACGACCTTAGCCCAACCCTTCAAAATCAAGAATGTTGCGCCAGCTTCATGGATTTTAAATCGCTCACCAGATTGCTTATCATAGACAGTATCGCCAAACTGGGATATTGAATCATCCACAATCATTTCCACTTCCATAATATCCTGCGTACTCAAAGCCAATGCCTCATGAAGTGGAGAATAGGGATTGGAACCATCTGGGTCAAGACGGTCAAGAGGGAATTCACTTACGCGCATTCCAGATTTTCCGTGAAGTGAAGTAGGCCAACGTATTTGACGCCGCACATCGATAGTGACTACTTCATCAGTTTCGCCAGCAGAACCCAACACAACGGATGAATCGGTTTTGAGTAAGTCAAGGAAAAGTCCCTCGTACTTTTCGAGAACTCCGAAACTACCGTTTCTAAGGCGTTCTGAACGAGCATCATGATTCACAACAGCTGCTAAACTTTGAATGGAAGCCTTTCCCTTGGTTGTTGTCCGACCTTCACGTTGTGATTGCCCCAATAATCCCTGATGAAGCGAATTTAATTCAGCCATATAGCCCTGGTCTTTTCGGGCAATAGAACGTAATTTATCTATCATTCCACCCATACCATCTCGAATACGGCGAGTCCATCCCTCGGAACTCAGATCGTGATACCGGGCAAGGCCACCTTTGACATCAACGCCTTCACCACGAATGAATGAAACCATTTCTCGCCGAGCCTCAGAATCAAGATGGAAAAGAGATGGATCTCTATAATGCAAGTGAAACCCTCGATGGCCAGAAAAGGTCACTTGCAAGTATTTCTGATCAAAACCAAACTCAGGTTCGAGGAAATCGTTCCAGAGGGACCAAGCTTGTTCGTGGATTACTTCCAGCATTCCAGGGAAATCTTTGTCGGTAACTCCTGGAAGGTGGTCTCCGTCTAAATCGAAAATGAGGTCGGCACCACGCCATATTTTGTCAGACATTTTTAGTTCAAATGGTCGGTCCCAGTACGCTGTAGAATAAAAGCAAGAATGCATAGAACGTTCAGTGACAAATTGTCGAACCGAATGCATATCGCTGAATCCCTTATGTCGTATTGGCGGGGAGCCCCCGAATGGTATGAACATCCATTCACGAGTTTTAAGCCGAGGCGGTGTCCAAAATTCGGCACTGCGATAATATGCACCGAAACGATGTGCAAACCTTGCCCAACCTGCTGCCATAGTAGACCCCAGTAAAGGGGTGAGGTTGACGGTTATTGAATGCACGCCGAAATTATTCGGTCATCCAGAAGCGTTCTTCAGCCTCTCCAAGAGTTGTGGAGGTGTCTGCACCGGTCATTTCGACATAGTGTTCCCAGCACACGTAGTATTTTCCAACAACCATTGCATTGCCGAAAGTCAATCGTATTCCACATTTCTCACATCGCGGTCCAATTTCACCGTTTGGTGCTTGTGCGAGCGTTATATGTTCATGTGGCATAGAATCCCTCTGTTTTACCCGAAGTGCGCTGAGTCTTTGAACTTGAGGTTCAAAAAATCACCATTCTGCTTTTTCCCATTCCGGAGTTGTGCACCAGTTCAAGAGGTCGAGAGCGACTTCGCAAGACTCAGATACTTCAGGATTAGCGTCGTTGAGAAACTGTTCCAAAACCGGTTTAGCATCTAAATTACCTATCGCGCCAAGTGCTTCCGCTGCTTCATGGCGAACCATGATGTGCTCAGACCCATCTGCTAAACGTTCGATGAGGGCAGGAAGAGCTACATCATTTTGCATCTGGCCAAGGACATATGCAAGCTCATGCCTCAAAAGGGCGCTTGATGCAGAAAATCCAACACAAAGTGCGAGACATGCTTCATCAGAGCCATGGTTACGCAGAGAAAATACGCTGCGCATGCGTTGAAACATTGGAAGTGATTCATCGCAAAGTGATGAAGACCAACTCTCAACATCACCCTTCGATTCTGCAGGTGCAGGGTCGACAGAGCCATATTGACTCACACCGGGTTTGCGATTCTCGCTCGCCATACTTTCACTCGCCTGAACCAATAAACGACATTGCATCTGGGTCAAAGTCAGATTGAATCATGCCCAACTGTTGCCCCTCACGGATGAATTGGCGAACAGATGAACGGCCTTCGGCTTGATAGTCAATAGTACGATCGTTCACATACATTCCAACAAACTTTCGATTGGTATCATCGTCAATACCTCTGCCCCATTTCTTGGCAAACTCGAGTGCTTCGTCAGGAGAATTCAATGCAAATTCAATACTCATCTTGGTGTATTTTGTGATGTCTTCCATTACCTGTTGACCAAGATCTCGACGGACTACATTTCCACCGAGTGGCATCGGCCAACCACCCGTTTTCTCATTCCACCAAATCCCAAGGTCGAGGTGTACTTGAAGGTCATTATCGACATATGTCAACTGACCTTCATGTATAATCAATCCGCTTTTGTAAGTACCGTCAAGAATACGTGGAATTATTTCGTCGAATGGCACAACAGCAATTTCACAATCACCCCAGGCCAGACGGAGGCCGAGGTATGCACTTGTTTTTAGGCCAGGCACTGCAATCGTTGATGAACGAACGTCTTCAAGGGATGCATCGGAAAGTGAGACGACCATTGGACCATATCCTTCGCCCATTGATGCACCGCAATTCATTAATGAGTAATCATTAGAGATTTCAGGAAATGCATGTATGGATACTGCTGACACTTCCAATTCGCAATTCATCGCTCTGTGGTTGAGTGTCTCGATATCTTGCAATTCATGAACGAAATTATAGCCTGGAGTCGGGAAAGCACCAGTCGTCATTGCATGAAACATGAATGCGTCATCAGGGTCGGGTGAATGTCCGATTCGGACTATCTTATTGCCATCATCGTCGAGAGGTAAGTGTGCCACCATGATGCCCCCACATTGGCGCCCTTGATGAACCAACCGATAACAATACATCGTATTCTAGTAGAACTATAGCCAACTATTCAAGCCAAGTCGGTTGTGGATAACTGAGGCAGGGCCATGATTGGGGGATTTTCTAAATCCAAAATCACATTATGCTTGTTCATGGCGTTTCTTTGCATGGCACCTAGCAGCACTGGGGAGTATTCGGATATCGCTTACCTCGATGCGACTTCAACTCCATCGGCTACAGAATCTCGAACGACAGATATTCACCCCAATGGCAGCTTATTGGCAAGTGGATACGATGGTTATGTAGCCATACACAATGCTGCGACTCTAGAAATGATTCAGTACTTTGAATTTGAGAGTGATGTATTGGATGTTGAATTTTCACCCGATGGATCGAAACTTGCTTTTACTCGATCTGGCACTTCTTCCGACACAGATACTACTCAAATAATTGATGTGGAAACAATGTCTATCATGGATAAAGAACATGGTTCAAGTACCCAACCTTTAATGGTGCAATGGTCTGTTGACGGGAACTTTTTAGCCGTGCCAAATGGTAACAAGGGCGTAGATATTTTACAATTCAATAACATGCAAGTTGAAAGGACATTGAATGGAGAACACAATACTCGCGTCACATGTGTATCGTATTCAACTCTGGGCAACTACATGCTAACTGGAGACGAATCAGGTCGCGTAGTTATGTGGGATTCTGACGGCAATCCCACAGGGAAAGTTTGGACAATGGATTCGAGAATCGAAGAATGCCGATTTGATTCTACCGATGAACGATTTGCAGTTTTGACAACTGATGGCGAATTGAGTACATGGTCATTTGCTGGAGGGAAAATTGGAAACATTTCATTGGAAAAAGGTTCGGCCTTGCACTGGTCTTCAGACAATAGCCTGATACATGTGCTGGAGGCAGGTTCCTCCCCTCGAATTTTAACTGTAGATTCTACAAACCTTGAGAAAACAGGTGCTATCTATCTCGCTCACCAAGCCCTCGACTTTTCGCTTAAGGAAAATGACTTTGGAACAAGAGAAGTGGTGTATGTTGCCACAAATACTGGTCATATTTCTGTCTATGGAGCAAAGGAGATTCCTGAAGGTTATGGAGGGAGCGGTTCAGACCTCGATGGAGATAACATCCCCGATGCTTATGACCGAGATGATGATGGAGATTCAATCAGTGACATACTGGATAATAATTGCCAATCCGTTAACCAATTGTGCAGTAAAACACCTGATGTATCCACTATACGTGGAGTCGAAATCATTGTGAATTCTACATCGTTTACATTACGAGATACATTTACCCTCGATTCCGAAACTTCATCTGTAATGAGAAACCTTTCACGTAAGTCATTGATTGCTGATGCACAACTTAGTCAATCGGAAGAAAATCTCTTCGCACAATCAATTTGTAAAAATATGAACAAGAATCACTTCATCAGCTCTTGGAAGAATGTCATTCAACTCTCATCAGGCCAACTCGTTGGCGGCCATGTTGAGTGTGAAGTTGAAACGGGTATGACGCTGGTTGCACAAATCGACTCGACTACGCGTATAGCAGTCACCTACGTATTGATATTCAATCTAAGCGAACAGTTATCTCACCCATTTGAGTTCACATTGAAATCGCAACCAACAGCAACAGATTCATCGCTCGCCCAACATGCTGAAATGCACCCAATTGATGTGACGGCAAAAAGTATGAAATCTTCCTCTGTCTATTGGTCTCCATGGTGGATAATAGAAGGTGAACTACCATTGACCTTGGAAGAGGAACGAGAAGAAGAGCCCAGTTTCTTCGGAAAAATAATTGGTGGATTTATCGATTATCCAATTCTCCTTTTACCGATAATGGCATTCTTTGTCGTGGCAATACTTGGTGTTATTCGAAGGAAAAATTCCATAGATCTTGATTTCGATGAAGATGAGGATGAAGATTCGATAGAAAGTGGCGACGATAAAGAAGATATTGCGGTTGATGATGAAGACATCGAGGATTTAGATGATGATTCAGAACTCGATGAAGAAGAATCGATGCGACGTAAAGTTCGTAGGAAACCGAAACAAGAAGTTGAGGTCGATACGCCGGTCATAGCACGACGTAAGGCAAGAAGTGCTCCGGTTGATGATGGTCCAATAACAAAGGTCAAAAGGCGACGTCTCGATAGTGGAATCTCATCACAACCTCAAACGGACCAACCCATTAAAGCGAGTAAAAGAAAAGTTGTTGCAAGCAAAAAGAAGACGAGTGAAATCAAAACTCGAAAAGTCGTGAAGAAGCAGGATGAGGAAAACGAACAGTAATGAATTCTTATTCCCATGCAAATTCTGCACCACTCGATAAGTTACAGGCTTCAACAAGAAATTGGTTGAGCCCGTCAAGATGTTCTTGGTCAATACGGTTGAATACCTCGCCAAAATAACGATCAAGGCGCTCATAATCGAGTTCGGAACGTGATTGAGCCCAATGAATGACATTCATTCGACGTTCTTGGCTTTGTTCGAACAGTCGTAAATTTTCGGTGAGTATCCCTTGAGCGATTCGAAGTGATTCCACAGGTGTATCTCGTCGTGCAGCAAATACTCCAAAAACCATTGGTTTTTGTGTAAAGTTTAACCAATCCGTGCCCAAGTCAAGCTTGACAGAATTTGGATTCTCTTTTGCACCCTCTAATGCTCGGTCCCCGATGAGCAGTGCTCCATCACATTTCTCCAACATACTCTCAAGGTCAGGACCCATTAATTCAAGTCGGGGTTTAAGATTACGTTTTTCAAGTAAATATCTGAGCAATTGGACAGAAGTCGCAGAATCTGTAGGGAGGGCGATTGATTTCATATTTTCGAGAGGCATATCACCAAAAACCAACACACTACCGACTTCTCCACGACTGCTAATTCCTATCTCTGGAAGAAGCACCAATTCATCTGAATGGCGAGCATAGTCAGCAGCCGGTATGGGTGCGAGAATGCAGTCTTTACGCAGTAAATGTCCTGTTAACCATGCAGGCGGGGCCGGTAATACATCCCAGGTTTCGTCGATGCCGTAAAACAGTGGATCGCAATTGAGAAAAGCAACTCGACCAATCGTTCTCATCCATCGCGGAGTATCCATAAAATCAACTCAAAGATTTGCCATTTTTAGTTTCTTACGACGTTTTGGTTCAGGGGGTATAAATATCTCAAAATGCTCATATGTTGTATTTCGCTGAACAGGAACGCAACCTGCGTCATTGATGAGCCGAGCCAAACGAATACGATCGTGGTCAAGAGGCGTGGTTGAGCCTGCTAAGTGCATGATAGATTCCTTTTGAACGGTGCCGTCAATATCATCAGCGCCGTATTGAAGAGCAAGTTCAGCCAACTCATCACCTATGTTCATTCGATATGCTTTGATGTGTGGAATGGAGTCAAGCATAAGACGCGAAATCGCAATCGTTCGAAGAATTTCACTACCTGTAGCGAGTTGTGCTTCCGGAAGGCGAGTGTCATCCGGCAGGAATGGGTAAGGTACGAAACACTGGAAACCGTTGGTTTCATCGTTGAGTTCTCGTAGTTGTATCATGTGCATGAGCCGTTGCTCGATTGATTCAATAGTGCCAAAGAGCATTGTACAATTCGTGGGAATCCCTAATTCATGAGCGCAACGATGAATCTCAAGATATTCTGAAGAGCTTTCTTTGCCATTGCAAATGATAGCACGCACATCGTCGTCTAGAATTTCAGCACCGCCACCAGGAAGTGAACCCAAACCTGCGGATTTCAATCTCGATAGGGTCTCTGAAAAAGTCAGGTTGGAGAGTTGCGAAAGGTGTTTGATTTCAACTGCAGTGAGGGCTTTGATAGAGATGTGAGGGAATCTGCTTTTCGATTCCTTGAACAGTGCTTCATAATGTTCAACACCCCAATCAGGGTGAAGCCCACCCACTGAATGGACTTCATCTACGAAATCGGCGTATTGGGCCAAATCCTCTATGTATGCTTCTACATCAAGAGCATAAGCATCTTTCGAGCGCTTGGATCGACGGAATGCGCAGAACTTGCATGCCAAAACGCAGACATTGGTTTGGTTTACATGTACATTGGAATTGAAAAATGCATAAGAACCAAATCTTGATGTTCGAACGCAATTGGAAAGACGGCCCACCTCGGGAAGGTTCGGATGAGCATAGAGCAGTAAGCCATCTTCAAGGGAGAGACGTTCTCCATTGGCAATTTTCTGAGCCAATGGTCGTATGGATAAACTCCACGATGACAAATCTCCAACTTCGGCAGAGAGGTTCTCTCTCCAGTTTACATCACTACCAGCATCTCGGGTTGAAGATTCCCATGCTGACATGCGGTGACCTGTAAGGCTTCATTCTTCAAGATGTGGTTGTCACCGTGTGAAGAAATATCAATTCTGGACAGCGAAAACTCGAGATTTTATAATGAACTTCCTAAACTCATCAATGAAGAAAACTGCAGATGCAACCAACGTTACAACTATCCAATCAGACATCTCAAGGCTCATTGTCGAAAGGAGATTTCCTATTTCGACATTAATCAATGGGATAGAGTGACTTGAAAGTTGAACAAAGAAGAGTAGTAAACCGAATGATATCATCAAAGCCAAATTAATCGCCTTGTTCGAAAATACCCCGAGTTTGAATACACTTTCATCACTCGAACGACAGTTAATGACGTTAAACAGTTGATACAAAATGAATACTGAGAATGTCATTGTTTGCGCATAAGCAAATTTGTCTTCAGCATACTTCTCAGCGCCTGTATAATCGCCTGATTCACAAAGCGCCATATCATACCCGGTAAAGGTGCCCACATCTGTCAATGGAGCAACTTCACACTCTTCAGCATTGATTCCACCACCAGCAAGGAAGAACACCAGTAATGTTCCAGTTACCATTATCGCACCCAACCAAAAGATCAGCACCATGTCTCTGAAATTTGGCAGACCCTCGTCAACTGGACGAGGTGGTCGAGACATGACATTACCATGCTTCTTCTCAACACCGAGCGCAACTGCAGGCGGACCATCCATCAGAATGTTGATGACCAATATTTGAGTGGCTGTTAGGGGTAAGTTCCACCCAAAGATGAATGTGGAAATGATGATCAGTGCTACCGCTGCAACATTCGTGGAAACTTGATATCGAACAAAGTTTCGAATATTCTGATAAATTTTACGTCCTTCTTCGATAGCATGGACAATATTCGCAAAATTATCGTCTTGGAGGACCATGTCAGCAGCATCCTTTGCCACATCAGTACCTGCAATTCCCATGGCGATACCAATGTTCGCACGCGAGAGTGCTGGTGCATCATTAACTCCGTCACCAGTCATTGCTACAATCTCTCCGCGTCCTTGGAGACCTGAAACAATGCGCATCTTTTGTTCGGGTGTCACTCTTGAAAAGATACTCGCTTGAGATGCAGCCTCAGAGAGAGCGTTTTCATCAAGGTCAGCAAGAGTGCTTCCGTTAATTGGTGGAATGCCACCTTCAGAAATGTTCAGTTCTCTTCCAATCGCTTCGGCAGTGTATTGTTGGTCACCGGTAATCATTTTGACCGTGATTCCAGCCTGTTGGCAGATAGCAATTGCGTCTTTAACTTCTGAGCGAGGTGGATCCATTATTCCTACAAGTCCAAGGAAAATGAATCCCGATTCAACTGTATTTATGTCATAAATGTCTTCATCTTCATCAAGGCGACGAGCACAAAGTGCAAGAACACGCATGGCTTG
>MDTC01024069.1_pt1 | contig 12897 bp, 10 predicted proteins | sample 811181 | NCBI WGS metagenome assembly MDTC01 (sample SAMN05326644, study PRJNA326480) | marine metagenome | isolation source: seawater | place: Pacific Ocean: North | collected 2011 | reverse complement strand
GACTTGATTGCTGAGTCGATGGGCGGGGTCTGACAATCCGACTATTCGTATGCCCATTCTCCCTTCCGTATGACCGGAGTTCTGCTGCCATCCTTTGAGATTCCATCTATGTCGAGTTCGTCCGATCCAATCATCCAATCGACATGTATGTTAGACGCATTTCCACCTGCCTTGGTGACTGATTCTGGATCATCCCCTATACTCCCTCTGAAGCACTTGGAATAACACTGGCCAAGTGCGATGTGGCATGATGCATTCTCATCGTACAGCGTATTGAAGAAAAGGAGTCCTGAGGCGCTTATTGGAGAAGAATGGGGGACTAGTGCGACTTCGCCGAGTCTTCTCGCACCGTCATCCGTGTCAAGTAGCTTCAGGAATACTTCTTCCCCCTTTTCTGCTCTCGCATCGACGATCTTTCCAGCCTCGAACCTCACCTCTATCCCATCGATGAGCGTCCCCCTGTATACCAGTGGTTTCGAAGCCCTTGCAGTGCCATCAACCCTATCTGCATGGGGTGTTGTGAAAACTTCCTCAGTGGGGATGTTCGGCGTGCACTCGATCCCGTTTTTGGCGGTACTCGCCCCACCCTTCCATGCATGCCCTTCTGCTAGGCCTATTGTGAGATCAGTCCCGGGGGCTTTGTAGTGAAGGGAGTGGAAATCTTGTTTATTCAACCATTCTTGTCTGTTTGTTAGAGTCTCCTGATGCGACTTCCAAGCTGCTATCGGATCCTCATTATCAATCCTTGATATTGAGAATATGGCCTCTGCTAGAGCGGCGACGGCCTCATCGTCTTCCTTATCCGGGAAGACTTGCTTGGCCCATGCAAGGCCGGGGTAGGACACTATATTCCAATTGGTGGAGAAATTTGTGATCCTCTCCATGGCTGGTTTTGCAGCTAGAGACATCGACTTTCCGGCTCTCGCAACTCTGGAGGGGTCTTGTCCAGCAAGGAGAAGTGGGTTTGCTGCCGAAATCGCAAGTCTTGCAGTGTTATTGTCAAATGCCTCGGCCATAGCCCTGTACATCCAATCTGGCGCTCTATCCAAGCTCTCGTCGGATGCGTGTTCATATCGAGCTAGGGTCAGATCATCATCGGAAAGCATGGTTGTTACAATGCCTGCTCCATTTCTGTATGCCTCGGCTGCCAGTCTTCTGACCAGCGGAAGTGCTTCCACTGGTGCTGTGATGATCAGGTCTTGTCCAGGTTGTAGATTCAGACCGACTCTTATCGAAACTTCAGCGAGACGGTCTAACATCTCTGGTTCAAAGGGCAATTCGTCATCTGCGAGCGCGTTCATACCTCTAGTTGATACGGCGTTGCGTTTGAATGTTTGAATTGGACCTAAACACCCAGAGTGAGCCTGAACACATTTCTGAGGGCGGGTGCCATGCCAACGACCATCAGGCACAATGCGATAAGAACTCGGAGATGCTGCTGCCTATATTCGAATATGGCTTGCGAGTAAAACCAGCAGATGACGCCTGCAATGCCGACTTTTAATATTGTAAACGTCAGAGAGGTATCCAGGACGTCGGTAACCATTGAGCTAATTACATGCTTCTCGGTATATCCGAAATAATCTATTCCTATCCACGTAGCGATGCCATCTCCTATCTGGCCACCAACTGGAAGAAGTACAGCAGGGCTTGCAAGAACCGCTTTCTTCCTGAGTTCGTCGATTTCTTCGCCCAAGGCGGTTTTAGACTCGAGATAATCGCCCTCAGTGACTCCCGGAGGTAGTACTCCTGGGGTGTATCCCAGTTTGAGTGATTCCTCAGCAGCATCCTTGCCGAATGAATGCAGAGCATAGCAAACAAGGATTGGGACAGCGAATACGATTACTATCGGCCATGCAGTCATCTCAGATGTTTCTCTACCTATGGCAAACCCGGCAAGCATCCCGAAGAGTACGATTGACCCTCCTACCCCAGTGGAATACACGATTCGATGGATGTGGTCGAAGCGCTCCACATATGAGCCTGCAAGCCAATATGGGGCGGTGACTCCAAACATCGCGATGATGAGCATTACTTCCCGATCGTATGCCTCCGAGAGTATCTCGACATTGTCGCTGCTTAGAACGCTCATTCCATATATGGAGGCCTGCGCGGCTATGAGAAATGCAGAGAAATGCCTTGTAGCTGCATTCTTCTCAGCTTCTGTTTCAATTGTGCCGTTTGATACCTTGTGGCCGATAAGTCCAGCGAGGACAACCCATGCCGCTGTCTGAAAATGGACTCCTGGACTTACGAACCATGGAGCAAAGGAGCTGCTGAAGAGGCCTGCGTCCTCTATGACCTCTCCAAGAGGGGCCCACAAAACCCAGGGGAGGAGTGCGATGAGCATTGCATCGGAGCCATCGATACCAGCGATCCTCAGTAGTCCTGATAATGATACTACGAATAACGCCAGACCAATTCCATATGAGGCAGTGTTGACATAATTGTAACCGCTATCCCCACCTGACTCATTTAGAATCGAGTCGAGGAAATACGTGTAAACTGCCTCGGATAGTGGATTCTCTATATCGAGAGCATGTCCCGCCATGCCGATACCGAATAGTATCATTACGACCAGTAGGATACGTATCGCCCATCGCTCGTAATCATAGAGGGTCTCGAGGGGGTTCACGAGGATCGCGAATCGACCCATCTCCTTGAGGGCATCGGCGCATGGAGTATTTTTTCCAAGTCACTCTTCCGAGTATGTGACGCTCTCATCGTCTTCTAAATCTACCATATCGTCAATCTGTGATTGGTCTTCCATATCCACTTGGGAGTTTTTGAAACGGCGATTTCGTCGATTTCGAGCATCTGAGAGGCCGGGCACCAGATCTTCAAAGCCAGACTGTTCTTCGATTTCTGAATCTCTCACCTGATAGCTTTCTAGGCTCCTGTCTTCTATGCGTCGCCTCCTACCATCTTTCTCCATGCCTCGGATGACCGTGCTGTGTTCGGCGCCATCCAATAGCCCCTCTATCGCCGTGCAGGCCATCATGAGTCCCGCCTCATCTCCAATCACCACAACGGTTGAGCCATGAATTGCAATCTCCGTGCCGGTGAATCCCTCTATCAGAGTCCTGATTTTACCGTCTCTTCCGATCAATCTGCTCCTCATTCTTCGAGTATGGTTGCCTCGTCGGCCGACCCATTCCCTAATGTCATACATACGCAGAAAGGTATCGTCGGAAATTAATCGAACTGCCCTATTAGGAGCCAATCCCCTCCCTATTGCCCTGATTATATCTGGTAGTTTGATTCTGTGAACAGGATCGGCGTCTTCGGGCCATAATGCAGAAACCTCTCCTGTTTCAGAATCGATGTGTATCTTCACCCCAGCAGCATCTTCGATCATTTTACGAGTTGCTCCGCCCTTGCCGATGAGAACTGCAATTCGTTCTTTGGGGATCCTCGTCAGCGGCTCCATGACAACTCAACCGATAGGTCCTTCTTCAATCCAATCCAGGAAGTGGTTCCAGATTTGGCGCTGGATCCTCAATCACTCTCAACAGAGATTCCGCAGTATCGACAGCCATTCCATTTCGATTCGCCCACTCAACTGTTCTCGTTACATCCCTGACAAGGAACTCCTTGGAAGACGGGTGCTGTTCGACCACTGCTTGGCCGACATCAATTATCCAAGGAGTACCTTCGTACCAAAGAACATTGAATTCACTGAAATCGGAATGTACCAGGGTAGCATTCTGCCATAACACTGCAATATATGTGAGCAACTTATCAAAAACATCCTCTACGTTGTCTATACTCACATCCTTCAAACGAGGAGCAGGGGCGTTCTCATTCCCAACCAGATCCATGACCAGTACATTTCTGAGATTTGCACGGGGCATCGGCACAGGAATACCGTATTTTCTGCAACGACGAAGATTTCTCAGTTCTTTCCTGACCCAGATATTGACCAGTTCTCTATGTCGTCTTTTGAGGCCGCTGAAACGCGGATCGCCATCGATATACTTGGATAAGGATTTGAAAACGGCATTGGTGGTGTGAAATATTTTTACTGCTGCCGGGCCATTTGTCGTGGTTGCATGAAAGACGTGTGCTTCCTTACCCCTAGCTATGGGAAAATCCAACGTTTCTATCTCTCCGCCCTGCATCAATTTATGCAGAGCAAGAAGTGTGCTTTGATCGAAAACACTGTCGAAAACTCGTCGATCTGCCCATTCATATTCGCCTCCGCCAAGTACCCCTGATATTCGATCTTCTATATCTCGAAAGAGTCGTTTGTATCGAGGTTCGTCCATCCATTGGTGCTGGGTTGCTGATCTTTGAAGCGCGTCGAGATGGTTGTCCCACTCCTCGTCAGGTTCTCTTGCCATTAGTCCAACGCTCCATTGAGGCCATCATCAAGGGTTCGCCATATCCAGAATCCCGCTGGTAAGCTGTACAGCCCTACTGCAAGTACCCATGATAGGAATGATCCCCACCATGGGCCAAGAGTTGCGAAGAATGGTATGCAGAGGAGGGCATAGATGGAGACTGAAGCAGAACCAAGCATCATTGGGCCCGTTGCCCCGACAGGGACATCGGCTCCTTGAGATATCCATAGCGATACCATTGTGGTAAGGAAGATAGCAGGGAAGACCGACACCATCCCAGATATGAAAGAAAGGCCTAGACCGGCGATCCATACTGAAGCAGCTATGGCAGAGCCAGCGGCAAGACCCCTTAGAAAAAGAGTGGTAGGGCCAACTTTGTTGATTCCTGGTGGTGCAGGCGGATTCGTCTTTACTGCGTAGACGCCGATTATTACAGCGAGGGATGTGGCAAATAGACCGACCGTGCTAGGACCTATGTCGTCAGATATCATTTCAACCGAAAATGTCGATATCCCTGCAAAAATAGCCCATATGAAGGTTGAGATTATCGAAACTGAGAATACAAGATTTGTACCGTTCATCTTCGTTCCCATAATCTTGGGCAGTATTCTCCACGAACCCAAGAATACAACATTGAGAAGCATGCCAATAGGGACCATCGACATTGCATTGGTGAAGGGTTCAATCCCACTAACACCCCCCCATATTCCAATGCTGGCCGGTACAATGGTGGTGGGTAGTGTGATTATTCCGCCAAGAGCGCCACCGCCCCTCTCGATTACTACAGTTACGAGAATAGCGACCAGTCCGGCAAATAATGCCGGAAAGAGGATGGCAGACAACTCAAGAGAAGACATACGGCCTCATCCGAAGAAAGAGTCGATGTCGTCTTCATCACGAGTAGCAGGAGACTCAGGAGTTCGCTCAACTATTACTTCCTCTTCAATTTTAATCACTTCAGGAGGAGCCTTCTCATCGGTCTTCGACCGATCTTCTGTTGGTTGGTCGTCATACTGCATATCGCCCTCATCCATCGCAGTTATGTCATCATCCGAGTATCCGAATAGATCAACAATCTCTGGAAGGACTCCTTTCCTGGATAGGTAAATTGACTGGGTCTTGGTGTATCTGCTTCTAACATCTGCCTTGGAATCCTGGAAATCCCAAGGTTGAACGACGATTAAATCTCCTTCACGTACCCATTGACGTCTACGCATCTTTCCAGGTATTCTTGCCAATCTTGACTCCCCATCTTCGCAGACTGCTGTGACTCTTCTTCCCCCTAGTATCTGATCGGCTATTGCAAACATCTCGTTGATTTTCCTTTTCGGTAAAGGAACTCTAATTTTGTCGCTTCCACCTGATTCGAGACGAGCTAGGAGCTCGGAATCGACTCGTTCTGCGCGACGTGCCATACTTCAACGTCGAGGGTTGCCTATGTGAACCTACCAGTAGCCATCAGTGTCAAAATAGATGGCTTATGAATATCCTTGATATTTCATTTACTCAAGAGAGGTGGGTTGACAGGACTATTGAAAAGACACCATAGGCTGAATTAAACGGGGCTTCTGATTGACGGGCTCATCTGATGGTCCCAATGCGGATATACACGTAGTTGATCTTGATAGATCCGGGCTGAACAGGACTGTGTGGTTCGTCCTTGGTTTGCTTTCGATGACTATAGGGCTCATCGGAATACCAGTGCCCGGACTTCCCACTACGCCCCTGATGATTCTGGCTGCTGCGTGTTTCGCGAAGTCCAGTCAAAGATTCTATGACTGGATCATTAACAACAGAATGTTTGGGGAACATGTTAAGAATTACAGAGAAGGTAGTGGTATCCCCAAGAAGAGTAAGCCGATTATCTTGGGGACAATGTGGGGTTTTGTGTTATTCGCTGTTCTTGTCGGAATACCAGATAGTGCGCCTGATATATCGAGGTATGCAACTCTTTCTTTAGCGGGAATAGGCACCATATTCATCCTCAGAATACCTAGTCTGGAATCATCGGATTCAGAAACGCGTCTCTAACCAAATTCTCGAGGCCGTTGAGCCAGCTTGGATTATCATTCAGACAACTCACCACGGTCATTTCTTTACCGCCGTTCACGATGAAATGATTGCGTACCTCGATATCCAACTCTTCGAGAGTCTCAAGTCCGTCCGCGACGAATGCAGGCGATACGATTACGAGGTTGTCCACTTTCTTGGCTAATTTCTCAACCATTGAAAGAGTGGAGGGTGTGAGCCATTTGGTCGGCCCCAATTTACTCTGATAACTGATTGACCAATCCGAGTCCGATAAACCAAGTTTCTTGACCACTGCCATAGTAGTCATATTACAATGGTGAGCATAACACATTGAATTGGCACTACATTTGATTGAACAGCAAGAGTCCTTGACCTGGCAATGTAATCTGGTTTTATCTGTTCTTTTGACGTGGGAGACCGGTAGTCCATGGTATGAGAATAGCAGGTGTGCGCCTTCTCTCATATGTGGCTGGATCGATTCACTCAGCGGATCGATGAACGATGGATCATCCTCAAAATGAGTGAGTTGGAATATCTCGGGCTCCCACTCCATTTTGTTGAGTTGCCTGAAGGCCTCCTTGAGCGATGATTCTGTAGTTGCCTGTGCATGATGCGGAAAAAGAGGGGCTAGAAGCAGTTTTTGTACTCCTTTATGTCTCAATTTCTCAAGGGCATGTCTGATACTTGGATTTCCATACCTCATTCCTACTTCGCACTCTGCATCGGCCATTCGCATTCTCAGTCCGTCAGCTATTCGCTCACTGTACACCCTCAGAGGGGATCCTTCTTCCATCCATATGCTAGAATAACTGGGTGCGATTTTTCTTGGTCTTACTCGAAGAATTATTCCTCGAACTAGAAGATGTCTCAGAGGAGCCGGTATATCGATTACATCTGGATCTAGGAGGAACTGTCGGAGATACTTCCTCACAGATCTAACTGAAGGCTCGTCGGGAGTTCCGATGTTCATCAAAAGGATTCCATTCACTGTCCTAGATTCCTCCCACTCATGAGATAGTCTTGTTTTGACGCACAATTTCCCGTCTTACCTAGAATGATGCTATTGCTGTTTCAAGCAAGGCAAGAAGCCACTGGCTGGCTGGCCCCATTCCAAAGAGGACTGTGAGGACCATAGATGCGATCACGAGGACCCTCAGACCAAGCGCAGGCGGAAGGGGCGAGTCATGCTCTGGTTTCTCGAAGAACATGACTAAACCGATTCTCAGATAGTAGAATAGCGAGAGTGCGCTATTCAGTACAATTGCGATAGCCAGTAGGAAGAATGGATCTACTGACTGCAACCAAGGGATGACTCCATCTGCATCTAGGGCCCCTGTTCCGCTGGTTGTAGTAATGAGGCCGTTAATCATGAGGAACTTCGAGAGGAAGCCGGAGAGAGGGGGTATTCCCGCCAAAGACAGCATGAATACGAACATAGCAGTCGCAATGATGGGGTCTCTTCGAGCGAGGCCATGCAAATCGGATATCTTGTTCCCGCCGCCGTCTATCTCTATCAGGGTAAGAACGAGGAAGGCTCCGAGTTTGAATAGAACCAAGACAGCAAGGTGAAACACAATTGCCATCTGAAGCATCTCCTGAGTATCCGAATCGGCTAATCCAGATCCCAGGGCTGCAAGCGCTGCTAGCATATATCCGGCATGAGCGACGCTGGAGTATGCGAGCATCCTCTTTGGGTTCTCGGAGGAGAGTGCTGCCAAGTTGCCCCATGTCATCGTAATCACAGCAAGTATGGCAAGTGCGAGACCCCATGCGATGACGCCATCATTCGGCCCTGCGAAACCAACAAGAACTCGCATCATTGCCACGAATCCCATTGCCTTTGATGCAGTTGCGAGCATTCCCGCAATAGGGGCATTTGTGCCTGAGTATGCATCTGGGGCGGCCAAGTGGAATGGGGCTGCGCTGACCTTGAACCCGAATGCAACGAGCATGAGTCCGACACCGATTCCGGCCAAGGGGTCAAGTTCCCCCATTGCAGACCAGCTTTCTGCTAGGCTATCGAAGTCTAGGCTGCCGGACCAGATGTAAAGCAGCGACATGCCGTATATTCCAGTGGCAGAAGCAATAGATCCCACGATGAAATACTTGGCACCGGCTTCTCCTCCGACTTTTGTCTCCTTGTGGAATCCAACCAATACATACGAAGCCATAGATGCTAATTCCAAACATACGATGAGGAAGAAGAGATCGCTGGAAAGGGCCATGAGGCTCATCCCGAGAGCGACCATGAGGAGGAGTATGTGGAGATCGACCTGCCTCCTGTTGTCTATCAGTCTACTTTCGATAGAGTCATCAGGATCGATGAGATCTTCGGGAGACAGTCGTGTAGAGGGTATCCTGTAAATCGATGCTATTGCAGTCATGGCCAATGCAGCCGTGAATATCATCGACATGAATCGGCTGAATCCAGTGACTTGGATTACTCCGGAGATACTCATGCCGTCAGCGGACTCGATTGCTGAGCCTGAGAGCAGGCATGCAATTACTAGAGCGATCGCTGACAATACACCGGGTGCTCGTGGGTCGGAGGTCAATTCGAATCTTCTACCCCCCCACAGGATAGGGATTCGTAGGGATGTTAGGGGGAGTCTGACTCTGGCATCTCCGAGATTTGGGACTATTATCGCTAAGATAATTCCAGCGACTATGACCAGCTCAGGGGCAAGGGCTTGGGATTCGTCCAGAGAGAGAATCATGGCATTGCCTCCAAAGCATTCATCGCATGTATGAGATATGTCTCGATGAATTCCGTGCTCCAAGCTGACATCATGTCCCAGAAGATAAACGGCATGATTCCGAACAGGATTGTCAGTGCGCCGAGGACGAACATCCCAATGTTCTCGTGCCACGTTACATCTCTTGGTTCTTCACCATGCAGAGTGTCAGGAAGGATACCCTGATGAGGATCATTGGATTCGAAAATTAACTTTTGCATGGATGTCAGGTAATACAGGGCAGTGAATATCAGAGTGATAGCAGGAAGCAGAACCCACCATCCGAATGTCATCCAGAATGCTATCATGATGGCCACCTCTGCGACAAAGCCAGCGAGAAGGGGGAGACCGAGGCTTCCCATCCAGCCAAGCATCATGTGGCCTGCAAGGAAAGGCGAGTGGTGTGCGATACCCCTCATTGAGCCGATTTCTAGAGTGTGGTAGTGGTGTTTGAAAGAACCTGCAACAGCGAACAAAAGTGGGCTGATTATCCCATGGGCGAACATCATGAATAGGGCTCCTGCGAAGCCTATGGGTTGCATCGTAGCTATTCCCAGGAAGATGAGCCCCATGTGCGAAACGGATGAGTAGGCGACCATTCTCTTGAGATTTGTCTGGCCAAGACAGACAACAGACCCATACACAAGGCTGGCCATTCCAAGGAAGACAAGGAGTGGGACGAACGTCAACGTGGACTCAGGGAATATCGCGACTGCAACTCTTAGGAATCCGTAAGCACCCATCTTGAGCATGACTCCGGCCAAGAGCATCGAACCTGCAGTTGGGGCCTGTACGTGAGCATCTGGAAGCCAAGTATGGACGGGGACGCTTGGCATCTTGGTAGCGAAACCAATCAGGAGCAGCAGCCAGACTAGATGTCGGAGACCTTCACTTGCAATCAAACCGCCTACTCTAGCCTGTTCAGTCATCTCAACCAGATTGAAATGATGGCCTGTTAGGCTCCCGGAGAACATAGAGTCAGCCGTATTGAAATACATCACGAGGATTCCAACAAGCATCAGAACGCTTGCTGTGAATGTATAGATGAAGAACTTCATAGAAGCATACTTTCTGTCCTCTCCGCCCCAAATCATGATCAGGAAGAACATGGGTACTAGAGTTAATTCCCAGAATACGTAGAATACGAATAGGTCCAAAGAGACGAAGACGCCGACAAGCGCGCCTTCCATGACGAGCAGGAGCGCATGGAATCGATGACCTCTTTCTACATCCCACTGGACGAGCATCGAAATCGGGATCAGGAGTGTGGTCAACCAAATCATGGGGAATGAAAGCGCATCGGCTCCCAGGTGCCACGTCACCCCTATTGATTCGATGAGCCAGACTGGGTCTTCTGTTTCGAGCACGAAGGAGCCCATGCCGATCGATAGCCAGTCAATTTGGCCGATGACGCCGAGGAATATCAATGTCGTAAGTGCGAATATAGCTGTCGAGAGCCCGATTGCAACGTTTCTAACTGAGCTCTGCATGCGTTGAGATATGTGCTCAGGCAGAATATTCGGGAGAATGAGGAGTAAGAGCCCGGAAAGAAGTGGTACGAGCGTAATGATGCTGAGCGGATCTGTGAAACTCACTGGCTCACCCCCATAATAAGTGCAAATATGGATAGTGCGCCGACTGCAGCCATGAGGATGTAATCACGAGTGCTTCCCGTGGTGTATGTCCGGATCCACATAGAACCGCTAACGCTTGTCCTCTCGACGAGCTTCACTATGCCATCGATAACATTGGCGTCGAACCAAGCTGAGAAAGCTGACATGGGTGTAATCGTCTTAGAAATGGCCCACTCGTAGAGATCATCGAAGTGAAGACGGTTTTGTAGAGATTCTGCGAGTCTGCTATTGGCCATGCCTGAAACGTCCATTGGCCTGAATACTGAAGACAGGTCGACTAGCCACGCGACTATTCCATTGGCTGACTCGCCCTCGGCGAGTTTACCGCCATGGACCTTCATAGCGATGATTGGGCCTACCAATGAGGACAATGCGATGGTAGTGTATCCCACTACCATGAGAGCCTGTTTTTCGGGAAAGAAAGTATGCTTCAATGCATCAAGTACGCCCAGATGGAATCCTGCTTCTTCGCCACTGAGGAACTCGCCTACGTGCATGGATGCGAGAAGTGCGCCGGTTGTTGCGGTTACGATGGAGAGTGTGACGAGGGGGGTCTTGATCCATGGGGTCGACTCGTGGACATGCGCAGATGCTTCGTGTTTGGGCTGGCCTGCAAAGGTCATCATCCACATTCTGGTCATGTAGAAGCCCGTCATGCCTGCGGTCATGACCGCGAGGATTGCAGGGCCCAGCAATAGTGGTTCGTATTCGAGAGCGCCGAGCCAAGTTTCAGCGATTATCGCCTCCTTTGACCAGAATCCCCCCACAAGAGGTATCCCGATAATGGACATGCTTCCGAGCATCATTGCAACTGAAGTCACTGGCATCTTAGAGGCTAGGCCGCCCATGTTGCGCATGTCCTGTGGGTCAAACTCCTCGTGGTGGTCGTCATGGTGCCCGTGATGGTGTAGGTCGTGATGGGCATGGTGTACTTCATGTATCACAGAACCACTAGCCATGAAGAGCATCCCTTTCGCCATTGCATGGTTAAAAAGGTGGAATAGAGCGCCTCCTAAAACGAAGTATCCCGCATGATGGTGGTCAGCAGCCAGCAGGTATAGGGCGGATCCTAAACCAAGGAATATGTAGGCTAGTTGACTCATAGTTGAGTAAGCAAGTACTTTCTTTATGTCATTCTGGACAAATGCTATGGAGGCGGCCATAAATGCAGTGATGCCGCCAATCCATGCAACGATTAGACCCAGTTCTTCCATACCAGGGACGCCGTGGTGGTATACGTCGACAAATGGGACCATTCGGGCCACCAGATATAGCCCTGCATTTACCATCGTAGCCGCGTGAATAAGTGCTGATACGGGGGTTGGGCCCTCCATCGCATCGGGCAGCCAAACATGTAGGGGGAACTGAGCGGACTTCCCGACGCAACCAATGAACAACATCAGTAAAGCAGGCTGTAATCTCGATGCCTCGACTATCGTCCCGCCGACACCGGTGGACGGATCATCGAAAACGACCGCGAAGTCGAGAGATCCGTAGATATCGTAAAGCATCAGTAAGCCAACCATTAGGAATACATCCCCGACTCTGGTTGTCATGAATGCCTTCTTTGCAGCGGCGGCTGCACTCTCCTTCCAATAGTAAAATCCGATAAGAAGGTATGAGCATAGGCCCATGATCTCCCAGAATATGAATAACCAAAGGAAGCTATCAGCCAGAACCATGCCGAACATACCCATGCTGAACAAGATGAACTCAGCGAAGAATCGATGATTTCGATTGGAGTTGATGTCATCCGTTGTCATGTACCCTATTGCAAACCAACAAATTAGGAAGCAGAGGAATGTTGCTACGAATAACAACATGATGCTGACAGAATCAAGCCATATCCCGAATGATATGTTGGTGAATCCGGCATCCACACTCCATTGTGTGCCATCATGGCTCAGAACATCGAAATTCAGCCAAGTTATTGGGTCGCCGTGGACTTTCTTCTCATGGAGACCTAGGAAATGGACGATCATCCAGAAAGCTGCTGTGAAAGATATGGCTAATGATGCAAGGGCGAGGATTCCACCCTCCTTGAGTTTCCCAACCCATACCTCATTTCCATTCCAAATCTGCCCTACTAGCAGAACGATCGGAAACATGAGGAAAGGGGCGAGGATTGCAGCGAAGCCGAGATCTAGTGGTTCT
>MDTC01009966.1_pt1 | contig 12897 bp, 11 predicted proteins | sample 811181 | NCBI WGS metagenome assembly MDTC01 (sample SAMN05326644, study PRJNA326480) | marine metagenome | isolation source: seawater | place: Pacific Ocean: North | collected 2011 | reverse complement strand
TAGGTATATCCCTTATTTTGATAATGATTTTGAAAGGGGAAATCCATGGAATATAAATGATACATTATTCGGTTTTGATAGACAAGCTCATTTAATGACTCTTTTAGTTGATAAAAATCAAAGGATAAGAGGTAAATATTTTACTTATAACTTTGGTGAAATTCGAAGAATTACTAAGGAGATTAGTCTTTTAATTAAGGAAGAGATGGCTGAAAAAAGCATTAAAAAACTTCCAGTTTACGGTCATAAAGACTTTGATTCTGAAATTGATAAAGATACCATATTCCATACTATTCCATATTGGTCATTTATGAATCAAATGGGTAATGAAATAAACTCTACTGATTTTGAAAATAAGGTTTGTCTTGTAGATTTTTTCTTTACTAGCTGTCCAACGATATGTCCAAAAATGACTGTGAATATGCAAAATATTCAAACTAAAATTGAGAATAATTGTCTTGACAATATTGAACTAATTTCTTTTACTGTTGATCCCAATAGAGACTCTATTTCAAGACTTAATCAATATGCTCAAGATTACAATGTCAACAATGAAAATTGGAATTTTTTAACAGGTGATCAAAATGCGATTTACCAACTTGGAGTTAAAGGATTCTTAGTCCCTAACCAAGAAGATGCCTTAGCTCCTGGTGGATTTCTTCACTCTGAAAAAATGATTTTAATTGACAAATTGGGTCGTATAAGGGGGTTTTATGATGGAACTGACTCGTCAATTACTGATAAAATTGTTCAACATATCAAACAACTCAGTCAAGAATAACTAGTCATTTTATTTTACCATTATTATTTACTTTATTTTTGAATAATTATGAGTAATAGTTATCCTTTACCAACTTTGACTAAAAATGACAGAAAAGCCAATATTATAATCTGGTCAGTTTCTTTAGTAGTTTTTATAGCGGTCATAATATTACATGAAATTAAGTTAGATTTAAAACTTGGTTTTGACCCACACATTTTTGCAGAAATTAATGCTTTTATTAACGGAGCTGTTGCTACGCTCTTAATATTTGCATTAGTTCTTGTAAAAATCAAAAAATATTTATTGCATAGAAGAATCATGAATTTAGCTATAATATTATCAGCTCTTTTTTTAGTCTCCTATATTGCTCATCATGTACTTGCAGATAGTACCAAATATGGAGGAGAAGGGATTTATAAGTCAATATATTATATCATACTATTAACTCATATAGCTTTAGCAGCATTATCTTTGCCATTTATTCTTATCACCGCATACAGGGCTTCAATTGCTGAATACTCCAAACATAAAAAGTTGGCTAGATATGTTTATCCAGTTTGGCTTTATGTTGCCGTTACTGGAGTTGTAGTTTATGTGATGATTTCTCCGTTTTACACATGAGTTTTTTTTATAAAATATTATTTTTTGTTTTACTTTTCATTCAGTCTTTGATTAGTTATTCTCAAGGTTGTTCTACATGCAGAGCACAGATAATTAACAGTACAAAAGATGACTTTACCGTTGGGAATGGTTTAAATACAGGAATTCTATTTCTAATGATAGTTCCATATATTATTTTATTTTTTTTATTTAGAAAACAATTATTAGGATTTTATAAATCATTAAAATCAAAAGCTTAATAATTTATAGTTTTCATTTATTATATTTGGATAATAGTTCTTTATAGCTTATCAAGAAAGGTGGAGGGATTGGCCCTTTGAAACCTTGGCAACCCCCTTTGAGGGAAGGTGCTAATTCCATTACGCATTATTGTGTTTAGATAAGAGATAAAGTATTTTAAAATTACTGGTCTCTTTCATTATTTGAAAGAGATTTTTTTTTGAGATAAATGAGCAAAATAGAAGAAATAGCAAAAAAGAGAATTTTAGTTCTAGACGGAGCAATGGGAACCATGATTCAACAGTATAGCCTAGATGAAGATGACTTTAGAAAAGGTTGGTTTGAAAATCACGATTCTTCTCTTAAAGGAAATAATGATTTGTTGAGTCTTACAAGGCCTGAAATTATAAAAGAAATTCATGCAGCATATTTTGATTCTGGTGCTGACATAGTAGAAACAAATACATTTTCTGGGACTTCTATTGCTCAGTTAGATTATGGCTTAGAAGAATATGCTTATGATATTAATTTTCATGGAGCTAAAATTGCTAAGCAAGTAGCTACAGCATTTACAAAAAAAGAACCTCATAAACCTAGATTTGTAGCAGGTTCAATAGGTCCTACAAATAGAACTGCTTCAATATCTCCTGCTGTGAATGACCCTGGTTTTAGAAATATAAATTTTGAACAATTAAGTGCAGCATACCAAGAGCAAACTAAAGCATTAATTGATGGTGGAGTTGATTTGCTTTTAGTTGAAACAGTTTTTGATACTTTAAATGCAAAAGCTGCTTTATATGCAATTAATCAGGTATTTAAAAAGCTAAATAAAAAAATACCCGTAATGGTTTCTGGAACAATAACTGACGCTAGCGGAAGAACATTAACTGGACAAACTACAGAAGCATTTTTAATTTCAATGTCTCATTTTCAACTTTTCAGTATTGGATTAAATTGCGCATTAGGAGCCAAAGACATGCAGCCTTATTTAAAAACACTAGCTAAAAAAGCCTCTTTTTTTGTTAGTGCTCATCCTAACGCCGGCCTACCAAACGAATTTGGAGAGTATGATGAAACACCCGAAATGATGGTGGATCAAATTGAGGATTTCCTAACAGATGGCTTAATAAATATTATTGGTGGATGTTGCGGGACAACACCAGAACATATTAATGCAATTGCAAAATTGGCAAGTAAATATTCTCCAAGGGAGATCGCATTTTAGTTATGAGTATACTCAATGAATATAATGGTAAGTATAGTTTCAAATGGAATAATCTTCCTTTTTTAAAACTAAGTGGTTTAGAGCCTTTAGAGTTTAGCCCGCAAACCAATTTTATTAATGTTGGCGAAAGAACCAATGTTACAGGGTCTAAAAAGTTTTTGAGACTTATAAAAGAAGAAAAGTTCGAGGAAGCAATTGATGTTGCAAGAAATCAAGTAGAAGGTGGAGCTCAAATTATTGATATTAATATGGATGAAGGAATGCTCGACGGCGAAAAGGCCATGGAACGTTTTTTACATTTAATTGCTGCTGAACCCGATATTTCTCGAGTTCCCGTAATGATTGATTCTTCCAAGTGGGAAATTATTGAAGCTGGATTGAAGTGCATCCAAGGGAAAGGGGTAGTGAATTCCATTTCTTTAAAAGAGGGAGAACTTAATTTCATTTCTCAAGCAAATAAAATAAAGGAATATGGAGCTGCTGTAATTGTAATGGCATTTGATGAAGATGGCCAAGCTGATAGTTATGATCGAAGAATTGAAATTTGTAAAAGATCTTATGATATTTTAGTTAATCAAGTTTCATTTCCAGCCCAAGATATAATTTTTGACCCCAATATTTTCCCTGTTGCTACTGGAATGGTTGAACACGAAAACAATGCTGTTGATTTTTTTAGAGCTACAAGATGGATAAGAGAAAATCTTCCTGGTGCTCACGTCAGTGGAGGGGTTAGTAATGTTTCTTTTTCATTTAGAGGAAATAATGTGGTAAGAGAAGCCATGCATTCTGCATTTTTATATCATGCAATCAACGAGGGAATGGATATGGGTATTGTTAATCCATCTATGTTAGAAGTATATGATAGTATACCTGCTGATTTGTTGGAAAAAGTTGAAGATGTTTTATTAAATAGAAAACCAACTGCTACTGAAGATCTTTTATCATTTGCTCAAGGAGTTAAAGGAACTGTAAAGCTAGAGGAAAAAACAGCTGAATGGAGAAATCAATCAGTTGAAAAAAGATTAGAATATGCACTTGTAAAAGGAATTACTGACTATATAGAAGAAGATGTGGAGTTGGTAAGAAAAAATGTAGAGAAGCCTTTGGAAGTCATTGAAGGTCCATTAATGAATGGGATGAATACAGTTGGTGATTTATTTGGAGAGGGCAAAATGTTTCTTCCGCAAGTGGTGAAATCTGCTAGGGTAATGAAAAAAGCGGTAGCCTATCTTACCCCTTTCATTGAGGCTGAAAAAAGTGGTGTAAAAAGTAGTAAAGGAAAAATTTTAATGGCTACTGTAAAAGGAGATGTACATGATATAGGTAAAAATATTGTGGGGGTTGTTTTGGGATGTAATAATTATGAAATTATTGATCTTGGAGTGATGGTACCTGCCAATAAAATTATTGAGGAGGCTAAAAGACTCAATGTTGACATAATAGGACTTAGTGGTTTAATTACTCCGTCTTTAGATGAGATGATTGATGTAGCTAAAGAAATGGAAAAAAACAAGGTCCATGTTCCGTTGTTAATTGGAGGTGCAACGACATCAAAAGTACATACTGCAGTAAAAATAGAAAAAGAGTTGCCTTCTAGCCCAACAATACATGTTTTAGATGCTTCTAGATCAGTTCCTGTGGCAGGAAGATTATTAGGAGATAAAAAACAAAATTTTGTTGATGAGGTTCATTCAGAGTATGAGATTATTCGAAAGAATCATCTTAATAAAACTCAAAAAAAGAATTATGTATCTATTCATGATGCAAGAAAAAATAAGTTCCCAATTGATTGGAAAAATTATGATGCAGTAGAGCCTTTATTCAAAGGGGTGAAAAAAATTGAAGAACTTCCTATTGTTGAAGTTGTTAAATACATAGACTGGACTCCCTTTTTTCAAACTTGGGAACTACATGGAAGATATCCGAGAATATTGGAAGATGAAATAGTTGGTACTGAGGCAAAAAAATTATTTCAAGATGCTCAGAAAATGCTTAATGAAGCCATTAGTAAAGATTGGTTAAAGGTAAAGGCTGTTTTTGGTTTATGGGAAGCACATAGTGATGATGAAGATGATATTCATATTTTTGATAAAAAAGGAAATAATATTGCAGTTTCTCATTCTCTAAGACAACAGGTAAAAAAGACTGGAAAGTCATTTAATATGTCACTTTCTGATTTTATCATGCCAAAGAAAGTTAATAAGAAAGACTATATAGGTGCATTTACTGTTACATCTGGTGAAAACATTGATCAGATTGCAAAGGATTTTCAAGACAATTTAGATGATTATAACGCCATAATGATTAAAGCACTAGCAGATCGTATGGCAGAAGCAGCTGCCGAATATCTTCATAAATTAGTAAGAAAAAAATACTGGGCTTATTCTAAAGATGAAGAATTAAATAACGACCAGTTAATAAGAGAGAAGTACAAAGGAATAAGACCAGCTCCAGGGTATCCTGCTTGTCCTGATCATACTGAAAAAGAGACCATTTTTAATTTGTTAGATACCACAAAAAACATTGGTGTAAGTTTAACCGAATCATTAGCAATGTATCCAGCTGCTTCAGTTTCAGGATGGTATTTTGCCAACCCAAAAGCCAAGTACTTTGGATTGGGTAAAATAAAAGAAGATCAACTTGAAAGTATAAGTTTTAGAAAAAAGGTAGATGTTTCAGTTATGAGTAAATGGTTGTCTCCTAATTTGGACATTTAGTTTTTACTTCAAAGGGATAATCAAAAGGAATACATGTGTTGTCATTACAAATCATGTATTTTATATTTCCTGAAATTTTGAGTTTACTATTTAAAGTTACAATTGGTTGAGTAAATCTAGCAGACTTTTCATAATAGGCTAAATCAACTCCAAAATTTTTGTCATAAGCCATTATCGGTTTTTTTTGAAAAACACTGTCTTTTAATTTAAATTTTTTGTTGGTTTTAAAGTGAAACTCAGTTGGTAAAGGGCCTTCATTCGGAGATGGGACATATACCGCATATAAGTGCCAATCTTCTTCAATTTGAGCATTAAAAATGATGCTTTGGTTATCACAATTAAACTCGATATCCCAAAATACTGGACTTTGACTTTGAGCACCACATGAACAGAAAGTTAAAAAAGTGAGGATGTAGTTTCTTATGGACATTTAAAATATGGATTAAATCCTTATGGAAAATATATTAACTATCTATTTTGTTCCATAGAACTCCATTTCTTTAAGAACAAAAAATGCATCTAATCCACATTTTAACCAACTGGCATATTCTGATGGATTTGGGGTATAACTAACGGGGTTAGTAAGTAATTTACCTTCAGGAGTGATTAATACATAGTGAGGTTGAGAAACTTTTTTGAAAACATTTGCTTCAAAGGTGGCCCATTTATCTCCTTCAGTGATAATTTTCTTTTGCTTTTTTGTTCCATCACTCATTTCAATTGTAATTTCTCCTTGTTGATCCAAAGGTAATTCTTTCCTATCGTCAACATAAAGTGATGCAAGCACGAAGTGTTCATTAATCAATTCAAAAACTTCTTTTTTACTCCATACATTGTCTTCCATTCTTCTGCAATTTGTACAAGCATGCCCAGTAAAATCTAAAAGAATAGGTTGGTTAGTTTCTCTTGCATATTCTTGGGCGCTTTCAAAATCATGAAAACAATTCAATCCATTCGGACAATCATTTGGATGAAGCCATGAATAGCTTACAGGTGGAGCAACACCACTTAATAAGTTAAGAGATTGATAAGTATTGGTTTTTTCATTGAGTTTGAAACCAAAAGCAAAATAAATTGCGGTAAGTCCAAAAAGTGAGGCAAGTATAATTCTAGATGGTTTTAATTTTTCAATGGGACTATCATGAGGAAACTTGATTTTTCCAAATAAATAAAATGCAGTTCCAATTGAACAAATAATCCATATTACTAAGAATGCTTCGTATTTTAAAATACCCCAATGCTCAACTAAATCAGCAGTAGATAAGAATTTAAATGCAAGAGCAAGTTCAGCAAAACCTAACACTACTTTTACTGAATTCAACCAACCTCCCGATTGTGGTAATGATTTAAGCATCGAAGGGAAAGCGGCAAATAAAGTAAATGGTAATCCTAGGCCAACTCCAAATCCAAGCATGGCCATAGTTATAGGGACAGGACCTTTGTCAAGAGAACCGGCAAGTACTGATCCTAAAAGCGGTCCCGTGCATGAAAAAGAAACAATAGCTAAAACAAGTGCCATAAACATTACCCCAAAAAGACCTCCAATATCTGCTGCTTTATCTGCTTTATTGGCCCAGCTAGTTGGTAAGGTTAGTTCATAGTAGCCGAAGAAAGAAAATGCAAAAACAATAAATATGATGAAGAAAATAATATTCAATACCGCACTAGAGGAAATTTTATTTAGTACTTCAGGATCAGTTCCTTGAATGTAAAAAGGAAGGCTTAAAGAGACGTAGACAAGAACTATTGAAAATCCATAAAGTAATGCTTTACCAATTCCAGATCCTTTATCAGTTCCACCCTTGGTGAAAAAACTTACGGTCAAAGGAACCATAGGAAAAACACAGGGAGTAAATAATGAAATTAAACCACCCAAGAAGCCCAATATCAATAAAGCCCAAAAGCTTTTATTTTCGCTTTCTACATCACCGCAAGTGTCATTAATAGGAGAGTTTAAATCTAGTAAGTCTAAAGTGGGTATTATTGCTAATGTATTGCTATCACTTTTGTAAATTACTTCTTTTGTAATTAAAGTATTTGCTCTTAAATCAATCTTAAAGCTAAAGTCATCCGGAGGTAAACATTGCTGATCGTCACAAGCCATAAAATTCACATTACCCTTTAAAATAGTCGAGTCAGAATGGCTTAATTGAACCAATTGAATAAAAGATGCCTTATTGCTAAAAAAACTAATTTCTGCTTCCCAAACGGGGTCAAAGTGAGTTTCTATTCCAATTTCTTTTGATGAGCCAATCGTATCAATGTAATCATTGAGTTCATAGGTAATATATGTAGAAAGCGGACTATTATCAGGATCATATCCTTCATTACTTTCTAAAAATTGAGAGTATAAATGCCAACCTTTTTCAATTTCAGCAGAAATTTCTAATTCGTATAAATTTTCACCAACTTCATTGGCATTTACTTTCCATTTGATTGGATTTTGTGCACTTATAGAAATAAAGAGCAAGCTTGATAGGAAAAGAGTGAAGATTCTCATCGTAATTAACTAATTATTGAGTTTTTAGAAAATTTATTATCCATTTATTTTCTTTTATTTTTATAAAACAAAAAAGTTATTAATAAGGATATTATTAAGACAATTCCAATAATAATTTTTGTTGGGTTTTTAGAGTCGTTGAGTTCTGAACTTTCTTTTTGAGCTAATTGTAGTTCTTCCTTTTTATTGCAGCCATTAACAGGTATTTCAAATTTCTCACTAAAAATTGGAAGGCAGTGCTTATCATCACAGGTTTGATAAACAAACTCGCCAGTTATTGTGAAATTATCTTCAGAATTTATCCTAATTATTTTCTTGAAATTAATATTCCCATCATGAAGGTATAGCCATTCCTTGGCTATTGAGTCATAAGTTTTTTCAAATTCAGGTTCATATATAGAATCAAAAACAGTAAAATTATCAGAAGAATCTAAATTGATTTGAGTAGGTATAGAGAAACTTTCCATTGGTAGATTAGCAGCATTGATGTGCCAATTGTCAATAATTTGAACGCTGACTATAATGTCAGCATCACAATTATTTTGGTCAATACTTACTTGATAAATTACTTTGTCTTGGGGTTTTTCTATTTCCTGAGATAATACAGAATTTAAAGAAAAAATTGAAATAAAATAAAAGAATAGTGCAAACCTTCTTAAAGTCATAAAGTTTCTTTGTCTCAAATTTACAATGTTATTTGTTGTAATCAAGAAATAATTTAAATATGTATGTAAACTGCAATTAAAGTATGACGTCAACAAGTCTGTTGATGGGAATAGTCACGCCTTTTTTAAGGACAATATTTTTATCTCCAACCGCCCAAATGGTAGTTCTTACTTCTTTAGTCCCTTCATCATCTTCGAAAATAATTCTCATTTTAGTTCTGTCAATATTTCCAAGAACCATTGATCTTTTTAGTTTAAGCACTAACTTTTTCATTTCTTCTTTTGTTTTATTAATCGGAATGGTTGGGAAAAGAAGGTTGGGAATTATCTCTTTTTCAATAACGGTCGGTTTTAAAGTAGCATTCATCTTATAAAAGTAAATTTTAGGGATTAAACATATAATTTACAAAAAAATATATATAAATCCAAATGATGAAGTCAATAGTTAAGGGCTGAAAATAACTTTTAAGAGCAATTGATTATCTTCCCTTACTTTAAATTTTTCACTTATACAATAACCAACTAGCCATATAATTTCATTATTTGATAATAGAACATAAATATTATCCTTTTCAAATGCTGCAATTTTTTTATTAATTAAAATATCACTTATTTTCTTTCTTCCATTAGTTCCTAGTGGTTGCATTTTATCGCCATTTTTCCATTTTCTCAGTTGAAGGGGGAAGGTTAGATTTTTAATTTCAAATAATCCCACATTAATATTTTTAGAAAGCGGGAATTTAGAATATTCGCTTGAAGATTTTAATCTTATTGGATAATCTATATTTTCATTTAGCTGAAGATCAGATTTAACTTCAATTTCATGGTCTGTATTATTTGGACTGAGAATCCACATTTCTCTATCACGCATTAATTTAAAAGAACTACTTTCAATAAACTTACCAGTTTGTACCTCTTTATTTAGCCAAATTGAGATTTGTTTAAAATTAAAACCAAATTTTTTAAAAAAATGACACCAGCAGTGATCAGGGATGTTTTTAGTTGGATAAATAAAATAATTCTCTGCTTTTTTTTCTATACATGGTAGAATCATCTTATCAACTAGTTCTGCTAGGAGTAAATAATCTTTTTTTAAATTATCAATTGAATTAGTCATCCCATTTTCAAATGAAGAAAACCTTTTAGATAGTGGCTTTAAAATTTCAGTTCTTAAAAAATTCCTATCATAATTTATTTCCAGATTACTGCTATCTGTATGGTAAGGAACATTAACTTTTAATGCATAGTCCAATAGTTGTTTTTTATTGAACTGCAGGACAGGGCGAATGATGTTACCTCTTTTTTCAGGGATTCCTTTTAAACCTCGAATTCCACTTCCTCTTATTGAATTTAATAAGAAAGTTTCGTGGTTATCATTACTTTGGTGTGCAGTGATAATGAAATCTAAATTATTATCAAATAGTATTTTTTGAAAGAAGCTATATCTAATATTTCTAGCTTCAATTTGAGTATTTTCTTTAGCAGAGATAATAACACTTTTAGAGTGAAATTTAACGGATTTTTTTTTGCAGTAATCTGCTACTATTTTTGATTCTCTTTCACTTTCTTCTCCTCTTAGTTGATAATTTACATGAGCTACTTGAATATTTAGTTTGGTCTCCAACGAAAGTGCTAGAGTAGCCATGGAATCTACTCCGCCAGACACTCCAATTAAGAACTTATTATCTAAGGGAATATTGAGTCTAAAAAAAAAGTTTTGGAATTCTTTTACTAAACTATTCATTATCTACAAGCTTTTAATATTGCTTCTGCTTTAACCAATGTTTCTTCATATTCTTTTTCTGGATCACTATTTATTGTAATTGCACCACCTACTTTAAAAGATATAAAATCATTTGATTTGTTGTAAATAATTGTTCGAATAACTACGTTTAAATCAAAATCTCCATTTGGTTGCATTACTCCAATAGTCCCTGAATAAAGACCTCTTTTAGAAAACTCATATTCTTCCATGAGTTGCATTGCTCTTATCTTGGGAACTCCAGTCATAGAACCCATTGGAAATAATGATTTTAAAATTTCAGAAAAAGAGATATTGGGGTTAATATTACATGATACCTTAGATATCATTTGGTGAATATTTTCAAATGAATAAACTTCACATAATTCATCAACTTTTACAGATTTTTTCTCTGCAATTTTACTTAAATCATTTCTGACCAAATCAACAATCATGATATTTTCTGTTCTTTCCTTTGGATCGTTTTTTAATTGATTTATAAGTTCCAGATCCTTTTCTACAATTTTGCTTCTTTTAGAAGTGCCTTTAATTGGTTCTGAAATAAGTTGATTTCCTCTTTTTTTTAAAAATCTTTCTGGACTTGCACAGATAATAACGTGGTCATTAAATTCAGCGTAAACAGAGAATGGTGCTTTGGTAAGTGATTCAAGTTTTTTATAAAGCACATATGGATTATGTACTTTGCCGTGAGTATTCCAACCATAACAGAAATTGGTTTCGTAGATATCACCCTTCTGAATATGATTTTTAATTTTTTTTACAATTGATAGATATTTTTCTTTTTCAATCTCAGGACTAAAAAATAAAGGAATATTAGTTCCATTACTTTGGTTAATAAATTCTTCTTTAGGGCTTATTTTGTCTGGAACAATACACTTTATGACTGGGAAATTTACTTTGTCTTTATTATTCGATTTTAAAGACTCTATCTTATTTTTTAAATCATATGAGATGAAAAAAAGCTTTTGGTATTCTTTATATTTTAGAATAAAGTTATCTAATGCTTCAAAGATTTTATCATCACTGTGATAAATAGTTAATTCATCTTTAATTCCAGCATAATAGTTTTCTCCAATGATGATTTTCATTAGTGGATTTTAAAATAATTATTTTGCTTTTTCTTTTATGATATTGAATAGGCCTTCAGCCCAGTCATCATAATCATTTAATGAGGGAACCAACTGAATTTTTTCGCCACCATTTTCTTTAAAAAGGTCTAAATATTCTTCTCCAATTTCAATGGTAGTCTCTAAACAATCGGCTACAAATGCTGGTGAAAATACAAGTACTTTTTTCTTTCCATCTTGGCCAAGTTTTTCAATTACTTTATCAGTGTATGGAGTAAGCCAAGGATCCCTACCTAGTCTAGATTGGAAGCAAGTTGAATAGCTGCCTTCACTTAACTGGAGACCCTCCACAAGCAATCTTGTGGTTGCATAGCATGTTGCTTTATAGCATCCGGAGTTAGCTGCATTTATTTCATCCTCACAAGAATGGTCAGAACAAGGTTTTCCATCCAAATAAACTTTATCTACATGTCTTTCCGGAATCCCATGGTAAGAAAACATAAAATGATCATAATCCGAAAGGTTAAATTCTTTAGCTCTATTGATTATACATTGGATATATGCTGGATGATTGTAAAACTGACCAATTGCTTTAACTTCAGGGATAACCCACCATTTATTAATTATTTTAAATGCTTTTTCTATTGTTGACCCCGAAGAGGCAGAGGCATATTGAGGGTAAAGGGGAAAAATATAAAGTTCATCGTAATTTTTCATTCTCATTTTCCCAAGAACTTCTTCCATGCTGGGCGAACCATATCTCATGGCCAACTCAATATCTATTTCACCTGCTGCTAGTGACTTAAGTTTTGAAGTAAGATTTTTACCATAAGTTAGAAGAGGAGATTTTCCATTTCCAATTTTAAATAACTTTTTATATTCCTTTGCAGATTTGGGTGCTCTAAAGGGAACAATAATCAGATTGACCAGCAATAACTGAGCGATCCTGCTAATATCAATAACTCTCGGGTCATTTAAAAACTCTCTTAAATAAACCCTTACATCCTTTACTGATGGGCTGTTTGGAGTCCCTAAATTTAAAATTAAAACACCTTTTTTTCTCATGCTAATTAAATATGAAGCGGACGCGCAGCAGTTGCTGATAGGGCAGCTTCCTTGACCGCTTCGCTGTATGTGGGGTGAGGATGACATATTCTTGCAATGTCTTCTGCACTAGCTCGGTATTCCATTGCAACAACAGCTTCCATAATTAGATCTGCTGCTCTTGGAGCAATCATATGAACTCCAAGCACTTCATCAGTATGCTCATCAGAAATGATTTTAATAACTCCCTGAATATCCATAGATGCTCTAGCCCTTCCAAGTGCTCTTATGGGAAACTGTCCGACTTTATAAGC